>Ga0210059_1003405_pt1 | contig 25409 bp, 16 predicted proteins | sample Ectturendosymbi2_FD_188042 | JGI IMG/M metagenome (GOLD analysis project Ga0210059, IMG submission 188042) | Ecteinascidia turbinata endosymbiont from Florida, USA - Sample 2 (SPAdes) (version 2) | ecosystem: Host-associated > Tunicates > Ascidians > Unclassified | place: Key West, Florida... | reverse complement strand
ATTCTCACGGTAAGGAAGCCCCGCAGTAGCGTTTACTTGTCCGGACAGACGGAAGGTGCAGCAGACGTGGACAGGAGCTGAACGGAGGAACAAACCTGCTCCCAGCGATTTTAAGCGGTTCATTCAACGCAGTGAAAACTATTTAAATCCTTTCATTCATCACGTTCAGACCGTACAAGATGTGTGGTAAGGCTTATGTGTGTCTGTAGACACCATTTAATGAGCAACTTTGAAGTCTTCTGTGCATTTGCCTTTGGCTTTGGTCTTAGTTTTGGTCTGTTAGTCAAACTTTGATGTGCTTAGTATGCATTCAACTCGACTCTTCATATACTGCTTGCTCACCATCATCTGTGTTATGAAAATGAATGTTGTGTATATGACTCAATGTTTGTGTACTCTTGCTTCTTTTTGCTACTTTTGTCCTGGTTGTTGTGTTCTCATTTTTATTTACTGTACCTGTATAAATTCTTGTCTTTGTCATTTAATGAGAGGTAGGTCTTTAGTATACCTCATCTACAAAGGTTACTTAGCTGATTATTTGCAGTTACCATTTCAGTTTCGTGTTTTCTGAAAAATCTTTTTAAAATCAGTGAATTGTTCTGAGTACCTTTGTAATTTTGTTGATTTTGACTATCTTTGTGCAATTGTTTTTACATTGATGAAATTATTTCTGTGGTTATATGTGTTTATTTTTATTGTGATACACAAACCTTTGTTTTTTTGTTGAGGTAATTACTGTAATAAACAGCATCACAAGCTATGTTAGTATTATGTCATGTGGTGTCTGTACTTTGCTTACTTATGGCAGGATGGTAACAAAAATTAGTTACATGGTTCTGCAGCTTGAATTTGTAATGTGAAATGTTTTTTCTGCAGGCTAAGCTGGTATCAATATTAAATTCAATGTTTTCTGCTAATATTCATTAGCTTTGCCGATACATTCGTCATTATGTTAAGGTGAATTTAACGATTGAAATGCAATTGCTGTGCACATTTTACTCATATGTACTAGCAAATTTTATTAGTTTCATGACAATCATCAGATGAATACTAAAACTAGCCAACACACTGGGTTGGCTATTTTGTAACAAAATACTGTAGAAGTTGTGAAAGAATTCGGATGTACTGTAAATTCCAATTTCAGGTATATCCATAAAAGCAGAGATAGAGACCGTCTTAAAGCAGAGAATCATGGTATTTGATGGAGGAATGGGTACTATGATTCAGATGCTAAGATTCTCTGAAGAAGACTTCAGGGGTGAAGAATTTTTACACCATCCAAAATCTTTGAAAGGAAACAATGACCTGCTTTCAATCACTCAACCAGATAGTATATACAATATTCACAAGGTATTTCAAATCATTTTGTTTTTTTTCATTCAAATCAAAGTTAATGCACATGCTTCGATTGATGTAGCCTAGTTTCAGTTGAGATGTTAACAATCTCCAATATACTAATTGCCAACAGTTTGTGACCAAGATAAGTGATGATATTTTAAACATTCTAATGATTGAAGCAAGCATACAAACCTTACGTTTTGCAAAGTCTGGAACAAGGCATGAAGCCTAATTGGTGCAAAGTTACATGTTCAATTTTTACTTTGCTATGATTTTTAATATATTGCCTTGTCAATAAAAAATCTTTTTTGTCTAATATTTTGTTCTGAGGTGTACTACTTTTAAATTTTGGGACTCATTTTGAGTTATATATTTATTTAGAGTTATTTTGAAGCTGGTGCTGACTTTGTTGAAACAAACACTTTCAGTGGAACCTCAGTTGCTCAGGCTGATTATGGTCTTGAACATTTGGTGCATCGACTAAACAAAGAGTCAGCATTGTTGGCAAAGAAAGCTGCACAAGATGTCACTGCCTCAACTGGTAATAATTGTCAAGTGTCTTTTGAAAAATAATTGCAGTGCCACCAGAAAATTCAGAGCTATATCCAGGGTTATGGAGTCAGTGTCGGAGTCGCAACAAATCGGAGGTTTTGGATGGAGTCGGATTTCTAAGAACACTAGGAGTTGGAGTGGGATTGTTTTATCCGACTCCAGAAGTTCAATTGAATAATTTTTTACATCGCACTCCTAAGTTAGGAATCCTAACTTGTACCTTTTGAAATGATGCAAGTTCTTTTGAAACTTTTATCGAAACAGCAAATTCTCGCTGTGTACCACTATTTCCATTGATTGCTAGTTGCTAAAAAATTATTGACCGCCAAACTTAAGTCCCATTATGTCAAAGAGTCAGAGTTGGACATTTTACTTCTGACTCCACAACCATGGATATAACGAAACCTTTTTGCTTTCCTGTTACAGCATATCATGAAGCAAGGCTTATTTCAGTTGTTATTCTAATAAAGAGTTAAATGTATTCCAGGCATCATGTTTAACATTTTAATGAGCTTTCTTCAATGATTACATTAAAGTTAAAAAATATGATTTTGAAGTGTGAGCTATCTTAGTTTATAAATATTCTTTTTGTTTCCAATTTACAATTGGGTCATCAAAGCCTTAAGGCCTGGTTTGCAAGATGAGGTCAAGAAACCTGTAGGAGGGTAAAACCTAATGGAAGGCTTTGTTTTGAATATCGGTTATACCTATGTTTTGTTGGTGCAGATATGAAACATTTACTTATTGTAGTCTTTGTGTTTAAAGGAGTAAAGCGATATGTTGCTGGAAGCATTGGACCAACAAACAAAACTCTTTCTGTTTCTCCTTCAGTTGAAAAGCCAGAGTATCGAAATATAAGTGAGATATTTCTGTGTATTTTTGATTCATGTTCTTGAAGGTGTTGTGAATCGTTTGTAGTTACCAAAGACCAAAAACAATGGTGTATCATGGTGATTATTTTTCCTTTAATGTATAGTAAAATGTGATGGCTTTTTTCTGTCTGAAATTTAGATTTTTACAATGCTTTTGTACAGCCTTTGATGAATTAGTTGAAGCATACGGTGAGCAAATACGTGGCTTACTTGATGGAGGTGTTGATGTGCTGTTAGTGGAAACGATTTTCGACACTGCAAATTCGAAGGTGCGTAAGCAAAGAATAACTTACTATAATTTCGGAACATGTTTTACCTGTTGGTTTTGAATTGTTTTGCTGTGCAATGAGGCCTTGATTAAAACCTCTAGCCAAAGGGCGACTGTCGATGTGAAAGAACACTTATTTTTTGATGTGACTAGGAGAGAATTGCTTATGCCCATGCACGTTAGTTTTACCAGAGTTTGTTTGTGCTGGTACTACAACAAACTGTTTTATGAAACTTTTGTCTTAAACATTAATTTGTATTTTTGAGCAGAGCTTTGGCCTGAAACCTAATGCACAACTGTTTTTTCATTGTTGATAGTGACAAAATTGAAAGTATAGTTCACCCTGGTGTGAAAAAGAATTGATGATTGTCTCGAACAGCAATTTTAGTTATAAGCAGGGCTGCGGGGCCCAGAGCCGGAGCTCAGTTTAAATTTAGGAGCTGGAGCTATGGTTATTTGAGAGGTAGGTCTGGGTCTTTTTGTAGATGCTAACGGTTTTGCCAAATTTGTTGAAAGCTAGGCTTACTTTACCGAAAACAGTGCTGTTCACAGCACAACTAAGCGTGATAGTTACAAGCTATGGCACCAGACTGCAACAATGGAGCAGCGAGTCTTTGCTGTTACTGTCGTGAGATCATCGCTAAGGCTGTGGCAATTGTAGCTGGACAGGCGTGGTATTACTTGTATTGCAGAAGTAAGAGAAAGAAGAAAGTACTACCACATCTTGCTTTCTAGTACTGGGGTGGCCAAACTGCGGCTCGAGAGCCGCATGTGGCTCTTCGAACCTTTACATGCAGCTCTTTGAGCTTTCCAAAAAATTATATATTTGTTCTTTGTTTTTATTTCTACTGCAAAGTATAGAAATATTATAAAATGGTACTGTGGTAGCTAGCGTGCGGTACAGTATTACTTTTGCAAGTCGTTCGAAAAAGAATTATTATGTCACAGAAGCGTAGATTGCAAATAAATTCGTGTTTTTAGATTTTTATGTTGCGGCTCTTTGTAACTTGGGTTTTACGATATGCGGCTCATACATTGAGCAGGTTTGGCCACACCTGTTCTTGTCATAATGATAAAACCGGATCTGAAGTAGTGTGACAATCTAAAAACAACCAAGCTATGAATCAGTAGGTATATAATATCCATAGCTTTTGCAGCTGTGAGGTCATGCTGATGGTGTTAGCAGAGAGTATGATTCAGATAAGATATCATTGTAGCCCTAAGCGTGAAATACGTGGCACGCCATTGTAAAGTAGTTAAAACCATTAGGTTTATTAGCAAGTTTTACTAGATCACTGGAAAAGTTTACTAGGAACCATTAAATTTACTAGCATAGCATGAAAGGTAAGTTATAACTACTTGGTAGCATACTAGCATTGCTTTGTATTGCAGTACATTTGCAGGAGGGTATGAAATGCCATATAAGCAAATGTGGGCTTTTCTTTAAGTTTTCATTTGCGGGAACAAAATTCATGTTATCAACATGCTAACTGGTTTTATTTTCTCCTTTGCTGTGCAGTTAAATTGTGCTTTACTTTGCCATATCTACCATTCATCACTGCTTAATATGAGTGCAAAAGATAACAAATCAGAAGTTTTCAGCCATTTTAAGAAAGTCAAAGGTGAATTTTTTGTTGGAAGCCATACTAATTCTTCAAACAAACGGATTTTAAACACTTCTTGACATCTGTATCAATGCCAATGTGCGCATGTAAGAAAGAACACATGAGAGAAGTAATCGACTATGTGTTTTACGCTCTTTGCATGGTTTGCCTGGGCAGAGCCGTTAGCTGGAATCGCCGAGACTGCAACGAGTGCAAAATACTAGAAGACTGGGACGACTGTGTCAAAGTACTCGGACACGAATCTAGTTTTCCAAACAGACGTTTTATTGATTCCGGTCGTCACTGATAACAAAAGGTCCTCAGGCATTAACGACAAAACCAGCAACTGCTTCTCCAGAATTTGTGTATTTTACCACAAAAAACTAAAATCCGAAACCTTCCAATTTTTTCAAACTACAAGACTTTCCGCATCTTTAGAGGGTTTGATCAACTTTATAGCTCAATCCGTCGGCAAGTTATGACTGGACAAAGTCACTGGCAATATAGTAGCTTGCGGTCCTTAAATCGTCACTTACATTGTTAAATTGTGATTATTAAATCATTATTTGGCAAAAATACAAGCATTTCCATGTATTTCTTTAGTTTTGAGCTATTGTATATTTCTTGTGAGTTGGTTTGATATGCACTGCCATGTATTCTAACCGTGGTCTGAGTAAAGCAAAAATATTGGGATTGGCATCGCTTCTAGGCAATGAAAAATATCGGTATCGGTCCAAAAAGTCTTATCGGTCGAGTGCTGATTATGACTATCGTGTGTTTACTTGATGGATTGATATTGTTGCGATGAGTTTTTAAGGGGTTTTCTTTCGTTTTCCATGTTCGTGAAGCTTGTGATCGTGATACGTTAAGTTTAGCTGCAATGATATGTTTTCGGCGTCTTACTTTCTAGTTCTTTGATCGCGCGCACTCCAACACTTAAAGACAAATCTTCTCACATTACAAGTTTGCCCGACATTTTGAATTGATTACAACCTGTACCAAAGAGATCGAAGGATTTTTGTGAGTATTTAGCCATTAGTCAAAGCTAACGCATGTGAATCACTGTAGTGTAGAGCAGGGGTATCCAAACTACGGCCCACGGGCCTAATCCCGCCAGCGAAGCCATTTCAATCGGCCGCAAAGACATTTTGTCAATATTGAAAAAATAATTTGTATTTACGAAAAATTTTTTATTTGGTAGAATGTAACATATCCCGAAACAATCTCATTATTTAAGACGTCTGGCACTCAAAATGTTGTGCAAAAGCTTATGTTGCCCTCGGACAAAAAGATTGGAAGCCCCTGGTGTAGGGTGTAGATCAAAGCTTGACCATCATTGGCCATTTAATCAGAAAATTAATTGTCCTTTGTTTCGTCATGCGTGTATGACCGTCATGTCTAGCATGGTCCAGCTAGTGGTGAGTGATAGCGTGGTGAAAGAGAGCAGATGCTGTTAATGAGTTTTGTACTGCTATTACTAATTGAGTTTGTTTGCTGTGTGCACCGCTGAACAAAGGCTACGGCTTTCGAAACTTTGCGTTTACAGTTTGATTGCCTGTTTTCTTAGTAACAAGTAGAGCTACATTCAATGCAAGAAAGTTATTTGTCATCATTGAGTTTAGTTTGGAGAGCCAGGCGAGGTGCGGAGTTTCGATATTACGTACCAATAAGTAGTATGCAGCAAATGCCTGGCTGATTGAATCTGTTAAGAATCCTTCCCTGCATGAATCTACAGTGAATTTGAAGAGAACGGCAACTCCGTTTTTTCTAACTATAATTATGTTTGTGCTTAAATATCACCAGTAATGACGTTTTGGTGACCTCTTTTTGTCTATTCTTCCGCATTAAGAAGCCCAGCTACGAATTCGATTGGGGATTAAGCTTCCGCGTTGCTCCCACAAATGTTTTTCTTTTTTAAAAATATGTATGATCCTATCTGTTTTCTTACAAAATCAATCACCGTGATTATTACCTGCATAAAAACCATGGATTTATTATGGTAAAATTATCATGCAGATGCCAATCAAAAATTTTGAAAACGTGAAAAACGTTTATGTCATCGGTGACTAGTGTTAGTGGGTTAGTCTGCTTACAGTACTCAATGCTTGGTGAAACCTTTTCAATAACATTAAAATCTGCATAGGAATAGTTATACCCTTGTTAGGGTGGTAAAAAAAACTGGTAGTGATTATTACGTGTAGAGTTGTAGCCGGTGTCGTAGCACCAGCAAATGACGAGTCGAAGGTTTTTGGTATCGAATCTACAGCCCTGTTTGTAACAGGGTAGTTCACGCTTATGCATACGGGCTAAGAGAAGTTGCCTCCCCACCGTTGTAGAAAATTTCAAAATCAGGCGCATCAGGTCCGTGTTTGTTAATTTTCAAGGCAAGATGATCTGTTTTTGAAGGCAAAAGAAAAAATCAGGGCAGTGGCTGTTGATGTCTTTTTCTTTTGATTTTTCCGTTTACTAAAAGAAAATTGTTTGCGATTCACTTTATGTTTAGGAAGACATTGCAGACATTTTCTAAAATCTGCGACGATCAGAATATACTGTCTAGGTCTAGGGAAATATAGCCTGTGTCAGAAATTTGGGCAAAATCGTTTCCTCCTTTCTGTAACGCATTATCGTACGCCTATGGTTCCACGTACAGTTTTTTTAAGGAAAATGTTAGGTACGCGCACTACGCGGTAGTGACCCGAAAAATTTCCAACTAAATTACGTGTAATTGGAGGTGTCTTGAGCGCGTTGATAATTTTATCTGATTCTAGGGACCAGATTTTCAATTCTAGGGGCCCGAATCGGGTCCCTAAAAGTAAAACACCTTTAAAAAACCCTGACGTAAATATCATTTGCAAATGAAATATGCAGATAGCGAATCCTGTTATACGCATCTCTGCTCAGTCGCAAGGTCGTTGACTGTTAACAACAACTCCAACTCGTTTAAAATCAAGGCGGCTGCTACGGCCATGTGTGGAGCATCTCGATAGAGAAGGTATTGCCTTGCCACAGGTCCCCTCATCCCTGAAACTATACATCAATGAACTGACACCAAAACCAGATGGATATCAGTACCCCAGAAAAGCTTGGGTACAATTAAACCGGCTCCGTGCTGGAGCCGGTCGTTTTAAAGCGAACATGGTAAAGATGGGCCTGGCAGCATCTAACCAATGTGAATGTGGCTCTGTCCAGACCGCAGAACACATATTGCAAGAATGCCATACACTGAGACCTCCGTGCAGCATCTCCGACATTAACAGGGAAGACCTCCTGCAATATCTCCTGAACATTGATTTTTGACGACTACTCGCTCTGTATTGTGTACACGAAAGAAGAACAACAGTAATAAGTTAAACACGTAGTTCGCTAGTTACTAGCGCAGCAGCAGAGTAGATTTGATAAAAAGATGTCAGATTCTTTCAGTTCAGTGTCAATGCCAACCAGCTGTGTGAGACGTTTATGAGGCATACCTAGTGTGAAATATATGTATAGAAACAATCACATGTAATTTTGACGACAAAATCTTTAAAGGGTAATATTATCTTTTACGGAACGCAAAAGACACATGCTTTACTCCTTAATTTAACTTTAACAGCCCACCCAAGCGTTAATCAAATTAATGTAATTTATAACAAATGCGCATTTTTAAATGATCTGCAACCATGAAGCGCATTAGTCGCCAGTATGTAACCAACAAAATTCATGTATCTCATAGAGAAGAACTAAACAAACAATTTTGAACTTGCCTGATAACTGCTGTCATTAAAGATTCGTTAAATCATTTGGCCTTATGCGTGTCAATTGCAGTATTTACAAAAAAACTCTTTTCTAATCAAGAATATTACGAGTCGCACTGCTTGCTGGAAAGTGAAGTGTCAATTTTTGATGCAGCAAAGTGGTTTTGAGATTTATTATGAAAAAGATGTCAATCGTTAGCGAAACTACAGTACTTATTTTCCAGCAACTTTCGATGACCTTACTATATAGTCAGCTGCAACAAACGTTGTGGTCCAGAAGGTGCTTTGTTTCTCACCGAGCCCGATTTTTTTCTCGGAGACCGTCTGTTTTGGTAGAATGCTTCGAACCGAAACCTTCGCATACTTAGTAGGAAAAAGCGATTGTAATGTGTAGTTATTGTCCTAACTTTAATGAATTGAAACAAAAACGTTTGCTTTTAAAACAGTTCAGTTCTTACATAGTTTGCCAGGCATCTAATTTCAGGCATTCAACTGAGTACAGTGGTTCTTGCTAAAAGTTTCTAATCGCAATGCATCCGGTGGAATCACAAGTCTGGTGATCTTTCTCAATCCAAAATTTGTACTGAGTTAGTAGCAACTTCAAAATCAGTGGCTGAGCCAGAAATTTGGATAATAAATTTTAATAATCTCTAACGCATGTGTTACAGCAAGATTGTACGTAACTCGCACAGCAGGGTCGGGGAATTCCTACTCTCAAGACACGTAATTACGGCATGCCTGGGGGCCCTGCACAGTATAAGCCAGTGGTTCTTAACCTTTTCGCTGAAGGGAGACAAATCCAGATCAACGATTTTGTGATAGAGTCGCACTAAAAAAATTTTAACCTCAAGTCAATTCACACGTTTTGTTTTATTATTTTGTGCAACGAAGTCTGTTACACAAAATATTAGAGGATTGATTCATTGGCGTAGCCAGGGGGGCCTATGGGGCCATTTCCCCCTAACTTTTAGAACATATAGCATAGGCGTAGCCAGGGAGGGGCCAAAAGGCCCCCACAAATTTTTAGAAAATAGTCATTTTGTGCTTTGAGAAGCGTTTTTCCAAACAAAATAGTGTTATTCGCCTAAAATCAAACATTTTGCCCCCCCAAAATTTCTGGGCTGGCTACGCCACTGATATATAGTGGTTTTGTGCTTTGAGAGGCGGTATCCCGAACAAAATAGTGTTAACAGTTTGGCCCTCCAATTTTTTTGGTCCCTTCCAAATTTTTGGGCTGGTTACGCTACTGGGTTTATTGAAAGACTACTGAGAGCCGCACAAAAGGTGCTTGAGAGCCGCATGCGACTTTCAGAAAAGTGGTTTTAATTTGCTAGTGGCGCAGCATTTGAAATGAGTGTGGCGTCGTGTTTCAAACGTTGATTGTTACGGCCAGTTCGGTCTTGGTGAAATTGGTTTTTAAGCGATCCGACCGTAGAACGATATTCAGGCGGTGTGAAAAGTTTCAATTGAGTGAACGTTCTACGCATGCATTTAATGGGCGCGAGTGCGCAGTTACCAGAGTAAGCTTGTTGTGAGTGGACGCTTGTTTGGGCGCGAGTTGGGCATTTTTGAATGGCACTACATTCCGGAATGGCATTCGGAATGCAATACCATTTCGATTGGTAACCCAGTAAGGCAACCACTAACCAAAGCAGTCGTGCAGACAAGTATTAACAATCTGAATGTATTCACAAGCTTCCAGCTGATGCTAGCGCCACCGTCCACTCTGCTATCTAACGCAGTGAAGTTCGCTTGCATAAACGCACGCAGTTTTAATGACGTGTTGGTCTCAATGTCCTCTGACTACATGTGTCATCATAGCAGCAATATTAAAACTTAACGGCTTTCCACCGCCATTACGAGTCTACGACACGCGATCAGGTTCACCAAAGAAGCCAGACCTTGTCTCAAAAAAAGCCAAAATAAGAAGAATGTCGTCCAAAAACTTTGTTTCCAGCACCCAATTATCCTATAAAGAAGTATGCCAACGTATTTTGCGTTGCTTGTAGCATGAGGCCGTTGAATTAGGTCCTCTCCGACATGGGATACCTGTTGCACTAAGATTCATGCATCTGCAGTTTCATTTTTCGGAAAATATACTCAGGCGATGCTGAAGCACACAAGATGAACAGCGTGAAAAATATCTGCTGGAGCTGAATGCTTGTTCTTCCTAAGAAACCAATATAACCCGATACATGTACTAGTTGAATAAATCTTACTTGACTTGAAATAAGAGTCCGCTGAGGTATAAGCACGCAATATTGCTGTTGGTGTCGTAATGCCTATGATTCTAAAATGTTGTTGCAGACTCGCATTAATTCCTTTGTTAAAACGTTTGGCGTTTTCTTTCTCGTTTTTCTTGCAGGCTGCGCTGTTCGCCATCGATGTGGTTCTTGATGAACCGTCCTATGCTTGTTTTCGCGGCATGCCTGTTTTTGTGTCTGGAACAGTTGTTGACAAGAGTGGAAGAACATTGTCCGGACAAACTGGTGAAGCGTTTGTAATAAGCGTTTCTCACGCAAAACCCATGTGGTACGTTTAGTTTCGTTGTTTGTTCTCTATGCTGTGTATATTAATGGGATAAAATATGCTACTTTCAACCTGTAAATACGAGGAAGATCCTAGATCGCATTGTTTAACGTATTCGCAACCACACACAACGAAGTACAACTCGCGTACACAGAGCTAACCAGAAACACACACGTAGGTGAAAGAGAACAAGCATAGGTACGTGGTGCTAACAACAAATACACACATGGATAGCGTAAACACAGAAACCTTGGTACTTAGCACCGCTGCTGGCCCAAGTAGATCGTTTCGTAAAATGTTGTGGAAGTGGGAGGCTGCGAAGCACCAGGGTTCATTTGGTCCGCAGATCTCCCCAAGGTGGACCTACTTGTATTGCAAAGGAGGCAGTTGGTTAATAAAAATATGTAAGTCTTATGCTCCGAATATGAGACATCTTCACATTTCTTTGCAGTTTAGGGCTAAACTGCGCCCTCGGCGCGCAGGAAATGCGACCATTTATCGAGTTGATTGGATTGTTTACTGACGCTTTTGTAATTTGCTACCCAAATGCTGGTTTACCGAATACTTTCGGAGGCTATGACGAAACGCCCGATGTTACTGCTCAGCTGCTTGGGGTAAGTACGTCAGCAGTTTGATCGTATTTTATTTTTACGAATCAAATTTGTATTTGCTGCTGATCAAGCTGAGAACCGACTGCAAATTTAAACCAATCACCGATTGCCCATTCTGCAAAAATCATATTGCGAATTGTTTCAGGGATTTGCACAAGACGGTTTAGTAAATATTGTCGGAGGATGCTGCGGAACAACTCCTGCTCACATCAAAGCGATTGCTGACGCAGTAAAGCATTGTAAGCCAAGAACTCCTCCCACCAATCCTCACATGGTAACGTTTTCCCTATAGTTTTTAAATCAACTGTATGCGTTGGTATTTTTCACTAGACTTAGACATATATAATATCCGCACCTAAATTTTCTGGAAGTTTCGCTGGAAAGAACATTAAATTGCCCGAAATTCCAAATTATGGCATTAAATATTTTGCTATTATATTTTGAAGGAAGATTACCAGGCGACATAGTTTCCGAAATAAGCCAAAGTTAAGAAGATTCCTTAACGTTTTGAAACCTTACCAAAATGTACTTTCGGATTTCTTCTGCTTCATTGCATTCTTCGATCTTTAAGCCAAATCACTGGGATGTAAAATTCGTGCGGAATTTCAAAACCTCAATCCCCGGTGTTTTGATGGGAGAAGTTTTGACAACATGCGCGAAAACACTGACAAGAATCCTCAGTCCTAATATAACGATTTAAGGTAGTTCACTACAAATTCAATAAATCAAATCCAAACGATCCTGACAGGGATGTATAGTATGGAGCTGGCGTGCTGCGGGATGCTCAATAATAGCTGTTACGTTTCTCTGTGACACGTGCTTTCAATTGACCTCAGCAAATTTTTAAAGTGCTTGCAACAGCAAAGCTTTTGTGTAGCGTGCTTCAGTTAAGCCAACAAAAACCTATTTTTCCGTTGCAGGACTGCTTACTTTTAAGCGGGCTGGAACCAATGACCGTAAGCAAGCGTACTAACTTTGTTAACATCGGGGAGCGTTGCAACGTAGCTGGTTCTCGAAGGTTTGCTCGATTGATACAAAAAGGAAAGTTTGAAGAGGCTTTGAACGTTGCTAAGGAGCAAGTTGAAATGGGTGCACAGGTAAACACGTCAGTCGTTGTGAATTAAAGACAAGGTATGTGACAAATGTGAATCAATCTTCAGGCAACATGATATTTTGAACTGATTCTCTAGCAACTTTGGCGAGACTTCAGCGATTCCGTTGTTAAACATGTGCTTCCTTTTGAACACAACAACTTTTTCTTTGAGCTTTGCCACATCTCAGTGTCATATGGTGTCAAAAGCATACTTTACTTTTTTATGCAGATTCTTGATATCAACATGGATGAAGGGATGTTGGACGGAAAAGCAGTGATGTCGCGTTTCGTCAATCTCCTTTCTTCTGAACCTGATGTGGCGAAGGTTCCGTTGTGCATTGACTCATCCAATTTTAACGTTGTTCTTGCTGGACTTAAATGTACCCAGGTTCGTGATCAAAACAACTTCCATGTGGCAGTTTTTACGATTATAGTGCTTGTGGCCGGTATGTTTTTCTATCGAACCCATTGTCTTGTATCATGGAATAGACAAGGAATTGTGTCAACAGGCGCGCGCGTTTTTACTGCAACATACTGATCGTGTAGAAATGTGAAACCGGCAGCTGTTCGCGACTTCCTTTCTTGCTGTCTCTGAGGATGTTGTTTTGATCAGAAACATCAGTCACATTGAAATATGCAGATGGTCGTCCGATTTAAACAATCGCTTGAGTTTACGTAATAGAAGTCCTGTCTGTGGGGCAGGCTTGATCAGACCAAGCTTTTTCCGTTTCTTTGCTTCCAACTAAATACTTGCATATGTGGTTTTATATTCTCAAGTTTTTTTGGTTCTTTTATTTGAAAATGTGCTTAATAAGCTGTTTGACTTCCAAAACCTGGCGTCCACTTTCTCCAGATGTCTGTCAAACATGTCGCGCCAGGAACGGAGCCATTTTGAGCGGATCATAAGTTATTGTCGAATCTCAAGTGTTCCTAGTAATTTTTATTTTTACAACGATATATATACTCATTACACTTTTGTTGGATAGCACTTGCTACAGGTGCTGCCATAAGTTCAATGCTCACTTTACCTGATTCCCGTCAAGATCCCAATCTGAATTTCTTTGTAGTGCAAACGTTATCCCAATTTGACGCTGCGGTCGAAACGGGTCTAATGTCTTTGACAGGGAAAATGCATCGTCAACAGCATCAGCTTGAAGGAAGGCGAAGAAGATTTTATTGAGAAAGCGAAACTGATCAACAGATTCGGTGCAGCAGTCGTTGTTATGGCATTTGATGAAAGTGGCCAGGTGCAGCAATGCTAACCCACGTTTTTTGCCTTTTGTCCAAACAACGTATCATGACAACACCTTCGTTGCAGGCGACTAGCATCGACGACAAAGTTGCTATATGTTCTCGTTCATACGAAATTCTTCTTAATCGCGTGGGTTTCGACCCCAACAATATAATTTTTGATCCGAACATTCTAACCATCGGGACGGGCATGGAGGAGCACAACCAGTACGCTGTTAATTTTATTCACGCCACCAAGCTGATTAAGGAACGCCTACCTGGCTGCCGAGTGAGCGGCGGTTTGTCCAACTTGTCTTTCTCTTTCCGTGGCTTAGATGTGATCCGTGAAGCAATGCACGCAGTTTTTTTGTATCATGCTATCAAAGGTAATCCGCAGCTGCTGCTTGTTCGAAGTGTTTGCTTCTTGTGTTTGCTAAGAAGTGTGTTTTGTTGTTATGTGCAAGTTGGACAAGCTACGACTGGAAGACAAGTGAACGGTCCAATGCAACGTCTCAAAAGTAGCTCGATAAACTTCCAGCACACATGCATTGCGGTGGATAATGAGATAAACGCTGTACATGCCCATTTCCCATCCTTAAACTTTAAAACAAACTTTACTAATGTCCTGCCGTCCAGTAAAACGTGGACTGCGGTCATTCGCTAATGGAGGACGCTAACTAGTTTTCCAAACGTAAACTGAATGGACTGCAGCCATTCCAGTATTCATTCCAGCCTCAGGCAGCATTCATCGAGGGCGTGACGTATAGTTTTGCGTCACTAGACCGAAAATATATATTTTTAGAACATCTGTTGATCTGATTTTTTAATGACTTGTGTGAATTTGCTGGAAAGTTTGGACAACATAAAACACGTTACAAGTTTGGCTAAAAAAACTTTGCAAAAATTTCACCGCCTCGATTCAGATGAACTCTTTAGAATAAGTGCTATCGAAGAGTAATAGAACGTGAATGATTCCTTTTTTTTCTCATTTTTATCTCATAGTTTAGCCTTGATGTTTTCAAAGGAGTACGTCAAGTTCGTCCTTTTGCGGGAAATGTCAGTCGGCATTCTGAGCAGGTGATGATTGCACTGAGTGAGTAAACTCTCAGGTTGCACTTACGCCGTTTAACAAAGCCTTTGAGCACACGACACAGTTCGTCACAGTTCATGATACTGCTCCAGTTAAAATTCGAGATCCTAACAGGGCAATGCAATGCTTGCAAGACCACAAATTTTGATACAGGTTTTGTAAATCTTGTGCAGCTGGCATGGATATGGGAATTGTCAATGCCGGGAATCTTCCAGTGTATGATGACATAAACAAAGAACTCCTTCAACTGTGCGAGGACATTGTGTGGAACAAACATGTGGACTGCACAGAAAAGCTTCTCGCTTACGCGCAAACTGTTGGCAAAGCTGCTAAAAAGGCGGTCGAAAGCGAAGAATGGCGCGAATGGGACGTCGAAAAGCGACTGGAACATGCACTTGTCAAGGTTGGTTTCCAATGTTTAATATGCCGTCTCAAATTAATATGTAAACGTTCTTCAGGTCAGGCTGGCATACGTTAAGTGTTTTTTGCGTATTACATTAGTCAGGCTTCTACCTCCGCGTTTCAGTCATGGATTTAACCCAGCCGATTAATACAATTTAAACCAACATCATAAGGTTCAAAACAGTTTCAAATGACTCAAAAATTTTATCAGCGTTTAAACTTTACTTTTGGAGGGTGTTTTTTCGAAAAATCAACCCATCTGATTCGCTTCGAGCACGTCACGAAGCTTGAGAATGGTTTCATTGTTTTGAAGAAAGCGTTGCTACAAACATTCGTTATGAACTTTCCTAATGTTTGTGATCAGGTATTCTACGTTAGACCTATATGATATCTGGCCACTGTACTTATACTAATCTAACTACAATGTGGGAAACGCAAAACACTTTACAAAAATGTTCGATTCCTCGCATATACAATATTTTGTAATTTCCGCTTGCCATATCAACAACCGTAATTTAAAATCGATTTCAACCAAATTATTATATAGGTCATAAGAATGCGATGAGGAATGCAAAGCAACATACCGTATAAGAAACAAGATGAGAGATATTTAAGTTAAAAGTTAAAATACGCCGTAAAATACGAACATGCTTATACGTATGGGCTTATACAACATAGTTTATTCGCAAACGTCAATGGAAAACACTTCATTGGCGGACTTGGGAGCAGTGATTTTTTAAACTTCTTCAATTTTTTTGGAAAATATATTTTGCAAATGTTTTTTGAGACAATAATTTTTTTAGTCGTAAAGAATTTCAATTAAAATGATTTTGAATGAAAAAAATATTTTTACAATGATGTTTCAAATAAAAAAAAATTGTACATGGTGCAAAACGGGTCAAAGCGATTGTGGATCGACTGGTGATCATATTACATGAATAGGGAATCGACAAGTACGTGATTGAAGACACGGAGTTGTGCAGATCAAATGTTTGCAAATATCCGAAAACCTTGGATGTGATTGAAGGGCCACTGATGAAGGGTATGAGTATAGTCGGTGATCTTTTTGGTGCTGGAAAAATGTTTTTGCCACAGGTGAGTATGCTCGTGTAAACGTATCTACCAATTGTTCAGTGTATTTCTCTTGGTTGGTAAAAGACGTTTATAAATGCTGTGAAAAACGTTTTATTTATTCTAAAAAATCTTTGATGAGACCTTTCTGATTATTTTAAAGTGCATTTGTATAAACCTTTAATGCTGTAGTGTGTGACAGCTCAGTAATACTGTTTTGTAGCTGAAAAGTTGAGTTGATTTTGCGCAGGTCATAAAGTCGGCACGTGTTATGAAGAAATCTGTCGGTTATCTGATACCTTTTCTGGAAGAAGAGAAGCAGCAGCAAATGGAAAAAATGCTGGAAATGGGGCAAGAAATTTGTGAAACGGTATGCCTTGAAGCGGATAACTGGGTTTCCAGCAAATTCAGAGAATAATTTTAGTGCCCAACCATCAGTCAAATCCCTTGCTACAAGAACCGGTCGCTGTTCTCCACTGGATAGAAGCTTTGTGTTTTGTCTTTTTTGGCAACTCTGTATATAATGTATTTTGGAGAATGGTTTAGCTCATTGGTTCTCAAAACGGGATCCTCTTGGCTCAAGAATTTTAATTCCTAGGGGGATTTTTGTCCAAGGATGGAATCGGGGTGGAAAGACAAGGACAACGAGATTTTATTTTTCTATTTCGGCAAAATCTGATATGTATAGAAATCCTAATGCTTTTTTCTAGCTTGCGTGCTAGCATTTATCACGCTTGGCTGCATTTCTAGATTTTCCTACCTACTAGGTTTGAGTTGCAGTGACAGGCAATTAATTATTGTGGAATTTGTCGTGTAACAGTGCTAAGATTGTAGAGAGGTGGATAACGTGAATTTGTTGGTGAACTGTGTTAAAGATGTACGTCATAGAATCTCGTGTTGCAGTAAAAGCGTTGCTGATTAGTTTGAAAGAGTTACATAACAGTGAAAAGCTTTCCATCAGCTTGCTAGAATGCCACTGTTTTTGAGGTAAATACGTGAAAGATTTTATATGGAAGCACTTTTTTCTGGCACCTGGTTTTGGTAAGAAGAATATGTCCAAGTCAATGCTAACTACGCTAAGTTAGTTAGGCTGGACGAGCAAACATTTCTACTTTTCTAAATACGTACTTAGGTACATGTGCTTTTTGTGTCGTTACGGACATTTTGACCAAGAAAAGAAATGAGGAATGCTCGACAGCGCGGAGACCAAAGTTGACGTGTGTATCTCCTCGACTCTGTCGATATGAGGCTCAGAGTTCTCACTAAAGTTGATTAAAAATTTTTTTTGTAAATTCCTGTGGTTGATTTGTTTGGAAAAAAACTTCTTTTTTGCAATAACAATCAATTATTTGTTATTTTTTCGATGCTTACCTCGGCACTTATCCTTTTATGTGATTTATGGTGGGCAGGAAATGAAAATTTCAGGGATTTGCAAGGAAAGAATGCGGAAAAACGAAGTACCAATGGCTAGCTAGTGTCTTGCAGAAGTCGAACGTACAGCTCTGTGTGATTGTACTTACTGAAGGCTGGTGAATAAAGTTGGCTAAACTTGTTTGTAGAACCCATACAGTGGCACAGTGGTGATAGCAACAGTCAAAGGTGATGTACACGATATCGGAAAGAACATTGTCGCTGTGGTACTTGGCTGCAACAACTTCAAGGTCATTGATCTGGGGGTCATGACCCCATGCGAAAAGATCTTGAAGACCGCTATCGACGTGAATGCAGATATCATCGGCCTATCAGGACTCATCACTCCGTCACTTGACGAGATGATACACGTGGCGAAGGAGATGGAAAGAAGAGGTGAATGTGCCCGCACGTACTCGCCCTGTTTATCAGTCGGTTCACCGTACATTGTGGCTTTCGCTGCTTCGTCGGTTTTCTTTTGTTTTTGATGGATTAACTGCTGTAGGTGATTAAATAGGGATTGGAAATTTAGTGCTGACTTCGGTTCGTATATATATGTTCCGGAAAACTCCGTGCAACGCAAAATTTTGAATTGAAGCTTTTCAAAAACCACTTGCGTCTAGTCTGGAAGATTGCGGTTTTGATTTTATTGGCAAGTTATGTGCTTTTAGCACAAAAGCGTTGTCCGTGGGTTCGGTGCTTTTATGTTAAGGAGTTGAATCATGAATTTCCGGCAAAAAGCTTAAAAACATTAAAACTAATGGCTCAAAATATTTTGGAAACGACTGCTGTTTTCCACAAAGCCTGTTCTCAGTTCGAGCTGGTTTTGTTTAGGAATGAAAATCCCTTTATTGATCGGAGGAGCTACCACATCTCGCACTCACACCGCAGTGAAAATAGCTCCTCGTTACAGCCAGCCGACCATACACGTTCTTGATGCTTCCAGAAGTGTGGTGGTGGTACGTTGTGATGCGTTCTCTTGTTCGGCGAAAGCAGTTAGCAGTTTAGGTACAAATGCTGATTAAATAACTACCAGGTCAACATGTAAGGTTTTCTATCTATGCGTATCGAGGCGGTTGGATTGTACAACTTTTCGTTCCATTACATTTCTGGATATTTACTTTATTTTAAAGTTTTTGCTAGTGTAAATGCCTCAGCTGACATAGAAGTAAGTTAAGGAACAAGGGCATTTGAATAAGGCTTGCACAGTTGGAGCCCATCTGTAAATTCAAACAAACTTGAGTGCAGCTTGTAGTGAAATGACGACATGGAAGCCGAATACTTAGCGATGCGACGCATTTAAGAGAATTATCTTTTTGGATTTATTGGCTTGTGGCGTTGAAAGAGCAATATTTTAGTTCGCATCATCTTTTCAAATGTTCTGGCGATAAATGCGTTGATAGCAACAAAAAGAACAAACAGCAACGACACCGACATATGTCACAGTAAAAGCATTTACTAATGGTTTCGTTCTTGTTATATTTCGTCAGTGTGCTGTGTTTTCACAACGTTTTGTGTTTGCAAATAGTGTTCCAGCTTACTGAACGACGAAACGCGCATGGAGTACGTCGAAGAAATTTCAGAAGAGTATGAAGAATTGAGACAAGATCATTATGATTCCTTGCAAGACCGACGTTTTCTCACTCTCAAAGACTGCAGACGTGCAGGTTAGTGTGTCCTAATCTTCTAGATCAGGGGTTCCCAATCTTTTTCACTCTAGCACTCCTAAACATTTTTTTCTGACCTCGCAGCCCCTACAATTATAACCAAGAGCTAGTTTTCAAGCGTTCAGAAAGAATTTAAATTTTTTAATATGTAAAGAAAACAAGCATATGGACAAGAAAGAACGACACAGATTAACATTTGTGGTTTGAACGAATCTCGCGTATTCCTCTAATCAATTGCAAAAGAAAGCAAAAAAGTGCAGGAGAGCAATAAACAGATCAGTTTTCCGTCATTTCGACGAATGCTTCTCGCACCCCGTGGAATGATGTCTCACACCCTCAGGGATGTTAGCACCTCTGGTTCGGAACCACTGTTCTAGATGTATCATTCTTTCCGTGAAATCGACAGTAGTATTTGTGTTGATGGGTAAAAAAGTTTTGTCCATCTTTGCAGCAATGTTTCCAAAAAAGTTTTGTCCATCTTCGCGGCAGTGTTTCTACTTTCTATTTGAAGCAATTTTGCCGCCTACGCGCCAGAAACTTACCTTGTTTAAAGCGTGAAAAACTCTAAAATCCTAGATATGTTTGTTTCGCTTCAAAACCCTTCTCAACACTTGATGTGGGGGAGCACGTCTCAGTTAGGAGTGAGGACCTCTGGCTTACCTAACCTGTGATTGAAAAAAAGCTTTGTCAACATGCACCTGACCTATCTGCTGTCGCGTTGTACGTTCAGGTTTGAACATCGACTGGCACAGCACCACAATTACCGAACCCTCATCTTTGGGAACTCACGTCTTCGACGATTACATGATCGAAAAATTAATCCCTTACATTGACTGGAAGCCGTTCTTTGATGTTTGGCAACTTCGTGGGAAATATCCTAATCGAGGATACCCAAAAATCTTCAAGGACAAGACTGTCGGTAAGCTATTTTTCTTGCCAAATGACACGTCTTTTTTGAGCGAGTTGTTTAAACCACCGCTTGGCCGCACTAGATCTTGGGGCAGGTGTTGAGCAGCCATTCGATTGTCTCATCGTCCAGAACCGTCAGGTCATGCAGTCCATGGGGAGGTCGATGGATTGGACATTGGAGGACAACATGGTCGACGGTTTGTTCTTCTGCGCCACACCCACAGGCCACAGAGCCAAATGACACAATGCCAGCAGATACACAGCTTAGCGCCAGATACGCATTTTGGTTATGCTCGATGCCACGGCGATCATCAAGGTCCAGCGCCTGTTGTGTTTTGGAATTTCCGCTGCCATTTCTGTGTTCAAAGTCTTGCTGCTTCAAACAGTTGCCTACTTTGTAACTGTGAAGATTGCGATTGGACAGTCTCAACACATGCTGAAACAACAGCCGTACAAAAGCTTCGCATAGCGGGCATGTTTTCGGAAATTGCATAAAGAGCCCAAAAAATGGTAAAAAAAGCTTCTGAAACATATGATCAACAATTTGCGTATTGTTCAGGTAAAAAATTATATTTTGGTTTGAAGAGATTGTTAATCTCTTTTCTGGGAAACTGCGGTGCAAAACTTATGTTTTTGTAATATCAAGGCCTGGCTCCTCAGTTTTTGCGTGAAATCTTGTTTTGATCAAAACGTTGTTCATCAACAGGAGATGAGGCGATGCGAGTCTTCAACGATGCCAACGAAATGTTGAAGCGAATCTGCGCAGATCGATCGTTGATAATGAAAGGGATAGTCGGCTTTTATTCAGCCAACTCAGTTGGAGATGACATAGAAATATATGATCCGAACTCATCGGAAGATGGTGCAGCCATGGCAGTGCTTTACGGCTTACGCCAGCAGGTGTTGAAACTTTGCTGACCGTTCAACTGAGGCACCATGCTGTGTTGTCGACTAAACATTCTTACACAACAGCACAAGATTGTAGAACGTTTAGTTCAGTGGTTCCCAACCGAGGTACCGCAGCACCATAGGGCGCCATTCACAATACCCAAGGGAGCCGCGAGTTAATACGCTTTTCAATATATCATTGAAAAGATGTTTTCAAAATGTCGCCATACCTCAAACCAAACTGCTACGGGTTCGCCACTAGGTGCCGCAAAATTATATTTCTCTTTTGTAGATTTGCGCCACTAGGTGCCGCAAATTATTTTGTCTTTTGTAGGATGCCGCAAGCGTGAAAAGGTTGGAAACCACTGGTTTAACTCGTGATAGCGCGGTCTAGCTATACTTGCCCACAAAATTGATAGATACAGTGAAACGTGCAGGACTTCATGTCTATGCTCCGTTGACTTGAGCGAAGCTTGCTTCTTTTGTGCTTCATTCTTACATACTGGTTTTATAGTACACAAGGCTGTTCCTGCTTTGGCAATGCTGTTGATATTCTATAGTACTGTAGTAGTTTACTAGATTTTATATTTGAAAGCTCCAGGCTTGCTGCAAGCTTTCGAGGAATCAGCCGGCTGGGCTTTGCTTTCTTCGCTTTGCGTTGATTCAAACTTGCACATATCTGTATTCAAGCAACTAGTCTCCACGAAGACGACTGAGTTGAATCCATTCGCAAATTTTTTAAAATAGGAAATCTATTTCACGTAATACTAGCGCATCCTCATTCCTAAAATCTATTTGAATAAGATTTTAGGACGGACGATGGGTAGTATTACGTGATATCACATAGGTGTAGGAGCAGGCAATTTTTTGGGGGTGCAAAGGATATTTTGCCCGAATTTTCCCAAATTTGCCCAGAAAAATTTTATGCGACAAACTTTCTACCTACAAATTTACCATAGCTGTTGGTACATTATATTTTCCTCCACCATGTTGACATAGACTTGAAAATCTAAAATTTGGAACTTGAAATTTGGTTCTTAATAACCCAACCGAAAAAAGTATGCTGCTAGGCTGTGCAAAACCATTGTCAGAAATCAGCTGGCTCAGTATTCTTTGAGTATCTGCCTCACAGCTCTGAGGTTTCCCATTCACGTTGCAGATGTTGCTGTCGTCAAGCTACCTCAGGTTTAGCTAAGCTAGACTTAAAGCTGCTTCCTTCTATGAAGACATATATGTGGCATATTTCATAGTATTTATATTATGACTAGGGCAACCAAAAGTCAATGAAGTCAAAAATTTTCTGCCGTTTCTAAAGTTTATGAAACGTCCACAAACCAAATTTCACGCTCATACCATGAGGGAATCCCAAGTTATTAGGTCAAAAAAAAGTCAAAATTTATCATTAGGTCAAAATTTATCGGTCAAAATTTTCTTGCAGCACAGTTTTTTCTCTTTATTGATATTTTATTGAAACTGCAACAACAGATAGTGATATGCTTTTGCAAGTTTAATTGCAATTCTGTAATAATAGTGGGCTTGTTGCGATTGCTGACATAATAATGTTGTTTTGCCCACTACTGGATGATTGAATATTATGTAGGATCGGCGAGAAATGTGGTTTTACAATACTTCTTTTGGTTAATGCTCAACCCATTATGCATATAGTGTTTCAGCTTTATGATGTTCTCAAGTTTGACTCTGCTGTAGTTATTAATGTGCTTATCAATATATCATCCCCAAAGTTAAACAACCAAATTTTTTAAAACTTCGAAGCAGAGTGCATAAATATGCTTCTGGGTTAACCTCAACACCTAAGGCTGAATTATTTTCCAGTTGCAAACGCAGAAAATTTATAGGTCAAAATAAAGTCAAAATTTGTAAATTATAAGGTCAAAATTTAAAGTTTTTAGGTCAAAAAATTGGTTGCCCTAAACACTGGGCTAACTTTTGAGTAAATGTTTAAACATGGAAAATTGCATTGTCTTTTTCCTAATTTGCATCTCTTCTTCAGTCTGCGGGCTCTTTCTTCGTGGGAGATCCAAACAACCCAAGCGTAAAGTGATATTTCCTGAGTTGAAAGAATCGAATACTAAGTGCAATAAACGGTTTTCACTGTTGGTACAAATAAAATCCAAAGCCTCCAGGTTTTTCATTTAATAATCTTTCTGTATTTTAAATTTCTTTCGTGACGAGAACGAATTACTTTTAGGTTGTGGTATTTTCGATAGTGGGTTAAACGTCTTCCATTCACGCCATAGCACCGCTTTTTGCTTTTTGATAAGAACTGATTTAGTCAATCTGGTCATCCTTATCACTTTGCGGACCTGCACTTGACTTAATTTGATGCACCTAATGGGCAGATGGCCTAATTCACAGTTGTCCTAGAACCTTTCTTTAACAGCACTACTTAAATGCACTACCCGCAAATTACTTACGTAATGCTATAGGCATACCTGCCCTTGTAACCATTCATGGCGTGGTAACCAAGTTGCCAGAAAATTTGGTTGCATCTCTCTCAGCACTGGCGAACAGTCTTAGCGAACAAGTACCATTTTTACTAATCGGATTGACTTTTTCAAGGTTGAGAAAGAAAATGACATTGAAAGAAAACAAGTGATTGATTTTTGACCTGAGTATAACCACGTGACCTGGTAAAAATATTATCAACTTTGATCACCAACGACCAGGTACAAGGATAGTACGGCATGGTCAAGCTATAGGGGCGCACTGAGTGTGACGCAGCTGAGTCTGCCTTCCATACTAACTACAAAATCTCAGTAACTAGTCTCCACCAAGGCGACAGAGTTGAACTCATTCGCAATTTTTTTATAGGAAATCGATTTCACGCAGTGGTGTAGGATCTGGGGTTGCAAGCGCACCCTCAAAAGTTTTGATTTTTCAAAAATTTGGGCAAAATCTCAAAAAACGTGGGCAAACAAACTTTGGCATTTCTTGAAAATATTAATGAAATTGTACGTCCTTGTTATTGAGTATAAAATCAAAGTTTATTTTGTCATAGAAAACACATCAAATATGTATAAAATTTAACAGACTGTTTCTAGTAACTTCGTGTTTTAGTTTGCGAGAGTTGATGAGTAACTTGCTCACCTGAAAGTTTTGCTTGAAGAAGGCATTTCATTTATGTGCTTGATTAATTGTACACTGAGGAAATCGAGTATACTGCAAGGCACCTACTTCATATTAGTAGAGTCCATGCCAAGCAAGTACAGAAAAGCTTTTGTTTCAAATTTTAACCACATTGTTTGGATGAACTCATTTTGCCATTCAATTTGTTGCATGTTGCATATACAGTATGTGCAGTTGAACAGATTATGTTGTGAGACTCACGGCATAGTCATAATTAGGGCAACCAAGTAACTTTGCGTGCAGACTAGAAGACTGCCGGTCCGTTTGAGCTCTTGAATAGCTCTCTAGCACACTCGGCGGAGGAGCTATGGCGTTGGTAAGGCAACCGAAAACTGCTGGTTTTAGGCTGAAATCCAGGTATGGTATATTTGTCAAACGGCCGTCAAAGTGTTGAGTGAGATGAAACAAAGTTTTTCAGTTTCATTCCACCTAAACAAGCAATTGATTTTGCACATGACATAATAGAATTCTAGAATTTAATAATGAATTTGTGAAGTAACAATGCCAGCTTGAATAACAATGGTATAATGAAAAATAGTGAATATTAAGACCTCTGTATCACACAAAATTTATTACACAAAATTGGTAGTTTTTGCACAAGGTTTGTCAAATTTTTTCTCTATGAAAACATTGAGAACCATTCATGAATTTTGTATGGTAAACTTGCCATATCATAATGAATATGTGAAAATTTTGTCAACGCAAATTTTCACTGCGGTCATGGGTAACCGAGGCGACAAAAGTACCCCACTTTTCTATTTTTTTCATTTCGTGTTAAGTTTGGCCCAAGATATCTCACAAACCTTTTTATATTTTGCAATAAAATTTTCTAAGGTCAAAGATAATTTTATCAGCAACAATTCTTCCAAATGAGCGAAAAGTATCAAGAAATAAAACCGTGGCGAGGTTCGAAAATTTGTAGCAAGAGCTAGAAACAGTCAAATTTGGGTGTCCATGACCTTTGACCTTTGAAAGTCACAATGTAGATACTGTT
>Ga0210059_1003404_pt1 | contig 25409 bp, 11 predicted proteins | sample Ectturendosymbi2_FD_188042 | JGI IMG/M metagenome (GOLD analysis project Ga0210059, IMG submission 188042) | Ecteinascidia turbinata endosymbiont from Florida, USA - Sample 2 (SPAdes) (version 2) | ecosystem: Host-associated > Tunicates > Ascidians > Unclassified | place: Key West, Florida... | reverse complement strand
TTTAAGGTTCTGCAAAGCTGCGATGCGGGTATCGCTTCCGGAAAGACGTCACACGATTTTCCTGTCACGAAGTGTGGTTCACACACGTTCGCAGCGTTGTAAACAACATCTCTAAATCCGCGATGCACAGATTGGTTTGCATAATTGCAATACTTTTTAGGAATAAAACGTTTAACAATACTCCAATAAATTCATTCATATTGTGACACCTCGTCACAATAGAGTCAAACCTGAGAACATCATAAAGTTGAAACACTATACGCTTAATGGATTGAGCATTTACCAAACCAAGTACTGTAAGACCACGTTTCTTGCCTTACCACGCCTATCCTACATAATATTCAATTGTCCAGTTGTGGGCAAAGCAATGTCATTACATCAGAAATCGCAACAAACCCATTATTATTACAGAATTGCAACTAAACTTGCAAAAGCATATCAATATCTGTTGTTGTGTTTTTAATAAAATATTGATAAAAAGAAAAAAAACTGTGCTGCAAGAAAAGTTGACGCAATGATAAAGTTTGACTTAATGATAAATTTTTACTTTTTTTGACCTAATAACTTGGAATTCCTTCATGGTATGAGCGTGAAATTTGGCTCGTGGACGTTTAACAAACTTTAAAAAAGGCAGAAAAATTTTGACTTTATTGAGTTTTGGTTGCCCTACTTATCACCAGGGGTGCAGTAGGGCGGGAACGCGTGGAACGGCGTTCCCACACCTTTTTGCACTAATTCGCACTGCTAGTCAAAAGTCCACAGTGAAACAGGAAGATCCACTGTGTAAATTCCAATGCTCACTTTATTCGAACTATTTAGGGAAGTATTTATTTTTATTTGGTGTAGGAACGCGCCGCCGTTCCCACACCTATTTTTTTAGGACTACATCCCTGCTTATCATCTACATTTTACTTTTGCAGGTGGAGAAAGGTTTTGAGATGCATGCTTCAGAAATTGTTAAATTAGTGAATTATATCGTATCTTTGACCATATTTTCATACATTTCTATTAAGGCAATGAAAGCAAGTTGCTCCTCAAAACACCTCAAACGACAGTATCTCGAAGAGAGTAGAACTAGATTGTTTTGTGCAATCATATTAGAGAGCCTTGTAAAAATACTGATTTGAAAAAAGTCATGTTCTTTCAGGCATTTCGAAAACACCTGTGTTCATAGCCCTCCCTCGATTTATGCTGATGATGAAAACAGTTGTTTTCAGAAAGTCCCGAACAATACAATTTCTTATAAGTCTGTCGCTGTTCAGATGTTGCTTCTAATATAGAAATGCCTTCACCTTACACTTGCTTTTTTGTAGCCATTGTTCTGGAAATCACTTGTATTCCAAACTTGGCAAGTGAGTTCTACAATGAATTGAAGAAAAATTAAGGTTATGTTGGAAAGCATTTTAATTAAACGACCGCCAAGGATAATGTAAGATAGACGTTTTTTTTCTCAAATCCAGGTGTCCACTTTAGGATTTTTTTTGTAGCATTTTTCCAATGGTTTTGATTTCTTTTCAGAAAATAATCTGTTCACTCCTGCCTGAAACGTAAAGGCGTACGTTGGGTCATACATAAAGGATTGGAAACACACCAAACACTTAATTGGGGACGTGCTTCAAACACAACCATTCAGCTTATCATAAAACTTGAAAATAAAGTTGTAAAACTAACAAGACCAACTAACCACACCTCCTTGGAAGCATATTTTCAGCACTTAAACATCTTATGCCTTTACAAACTTCATATCTTCTCAATAAATTTACGCTCTCCCATTACAACAAACTGCTTTCAAACCATTTTGATGACAATTTTATTCCACTCAGCTCTATTCATTCTAACACCACAAGACTATCCACTTCTAACAGCCTGTTTTTGCCTAGAGTTAACTAATCATCAGGGAATTGTTTTTGTTGGTCCAAAAGTGTGGTCTGTAATGACAGACCTTATTAAGTCTTCTGCCACCTTTATCTTCAAAACGCAATTTCAGAAACACCCATTAGCCTAAGAAGACACGTAATTATGTTTTTACATAACATTTCACTCCATGAGGAACAACGCTGTTTTTACTGGTTTTAGTAATTTGAATAATGTCAGTTGTTGCTTTTTATGTATTTTTATTGTTTTGTTTGTTATTCGTTTCTTGTGTGCTTTCAGTGTTCACGGATAAATTACACACCATAGTTCTGATTTTTTAATTTTTTATTTCAGGAATTATTTTTTATTTTTATACTGTCTTTAATATTTGATATATTTTTGACCACACCAGATTTTCTCAATGAGACGAAATCCACTCCACTGTGTAGGCCTACATTGGCATGCTATTTAATTTTTTTTATTTTAAGGATTTGAAACAGACACGAAGTCCATAGAATATTGTTTGTTCAATTTAGCTCATTTCATCTGTAATCTTTCCTTATCACATTCTGCATTTGTTTGTTTGTTTTCCTAACTGTGCTTAATTAATTTCAATTTTACAACACTTGCCAATGTGTTTCAAAGGGGTTGGTTGCTGCACGTGTGCACTTCATGGTTTTATCCAATGGTATGTGACACAGTGACAATCTTTGTTTACAGTAATCAGTGCTCTTACCATTTTAATTTATTCGAATTTCCAATGGCAATTGGTTAGGTCTACTTTTAGCATGATGGCTTTTTGCATTATTTCTGCTTATTAGCTCAGTCATATGAATCAATCAGTCACTCAATCAATCAAAGGTCTTTCATTGTAATTGCTATATCGAATGATGGAACTTCAATCGGAACTGCAGTGTAGCCCCTAAACCCTTGTCAACCTGTTGTGTAAGACTACGAAAACCTGTAGCTTTTGCAGTTGGGTAAACACTTGTCTTTGAAATGAAGAGGAGCATAGCTCCTGTGTCTCTCATTCTCTCTCTATCTACAGCAAATGAAGAGTTAATGAAATTTAATTGTAATAGGTTCCAACAGGGGTGGATGTTAGAATTTAAGGTCCCGAGGCAAACTCTCAGAAAGGGGCCCCAAAACATCGCCACTACGAAAGATAGATGTAGGACCATAGGTGGATAAAATAATTAACTTTTTTCACATTTCTCTTTATTAACTAAATTCAAGAGCACAATATATATAGATAGCCTACAAAAACAAAAAAATTAGTAATGGCGTAGGTGACCGCCTCGTTCGCCTCCCCTAATGTCCATCCCTGGGTTCCACCACTACTCGCACTATTTACTCATAGAGACTTGAAGGATAAAAGTAAATGGACTGCAGCCCTTTTTCAATATAGGCCTACTAAGCAACTTCAGGCATGTTAACTGTTGTGGCAAAATGTGTGTGTATACATATCTTTCATCTTTCTTTGCTACTTGATGCTTCAAAAAATCTACAAAACACTGCCACAGAACATCATGAAAATGGCTTATGATTTCAGCAAAACCTTTCCGAATGTGCAGCAGCAGAGGACGTTGGAACAAGGCCTCGTAACAGAATATAACCAGATCTATCTCATCAGCACACATATGGAGGTCGGCATTCATCTTGCTGAGACCTCATTTCAAAATTGAACCTTCAAAATTAGTGTTTTTTCTTCATTAGCTGAGGAACATTTTAGACTGAACTATTGTGCTCATTAAGGTTGGTTACACTTTGTTCGTAAATTTGAGATATTTTTAAAGGTCAGAAACAATCGATTCTTTGTACCTGCTACTATGACTATGAAAAATACCTGCCTGGTCCGTTTGCATGCCATCAAGTTGACTAGACCAAGGTTGCACAACCTGCGGCCTTCGGTAAAAATTTATGCGGCTCATGTACTCATGTTATTTTGAATATATGTTACGGCAGCCGTGTATTAATAAAAACTCTTTGTCTGCTGTAACCGGACACTTAGCAGGAAGACGGCCAAACAGACGTTTGGAAGCAGGCTATGCTCAGTATATGGAAACAGTAGCAATGTAACAAAATAAAAATATATTGAACTGACTGGTGGCCGTTATTCTTTGTAGAATATCGTAATGCGGCTGGCAATAGCGAAAAGGTTGTGCACCCCTGAACTAGACGTTTAGACTAAACACACTATTTAGGTTGAACTTGTTGGTTAATTTGTTCCAAAACTGGTGCTGAGTATGCGTGAAAGAATTGTGTGGTTGCAGTGGCGCAAATCCTTAGTTTGTCAAAATATGAAAGTCAGGAATGAACGGTTGAACTGCACGCGCCCACAGCAGACAAGACAAAATAACTGAGGAAAACGCGGAAATGTAGCGTTTCTTGCCAAAGGAAAACAGCAGGCTGTATAGAACTGCCTTTACGGTGAACTTTTTACCGAGTGAAATTCTATGCGAAGCTTTTTAGGTTGATTGCGAAATAAAAATGAACAACAGTGTGATTTAACTTCAAGCAATGATTGTGGCGAATTAAATGATTCAAGTGAGGAGGGATGCAGACAATTGCGGCTCCTTGCCGAGTCAAGCTGAGAAAACGGTGCGCAGAGGAACTAACCGCATGGTTCATCGTGCAGCACCCTGTAGTGCAACCACTCAGAAAAGTGACGTCGTTTCCTTTCTACAGTAAGGTTTCCTTGACTAAGCTGACAGGATGGATTGCTGTAATGATCGCATCACATGCGAACCATTAACGTGACAAATAAACATACGTCATCAGCTTGTCAATAATCTACCAGCATGAAAGAGAAATGGCTGGTTAAAGTTGTATCACTGCAAGCAGGATCATTAATGTTGCTTGTTGAAAAACGGGTTGGTCTAAGGAATCGGCAGCTGACAGTTCAGTGTATAGGTTCTACTTCAGTGCAGGAAGTAGTAGCGATGTAGTGCAGTGTTGTCCACAGTAAACCTAACAGTGACTGCTTAGAATATGGGGCTGAAGCAGAAAGTTAGACTGAGACTGAAGCATAAACACTACAACCAGAAACGAAGCAAGTTATCAACCTTTCATCTAAAAATCGAATGCTTCTCTGTTGAAAGAGCAAATTTGACGAAATTTTTCAATGCTTTCATTTTCATAAGTTTTGTCCAACAGAATTAATTTTTAAAGCAAAATCCAGGAGCATATCTATTTAAACTTTTTGATAAACCATTTTTGAAACGCTTCTTTCTGTTCCTTTAAAGCTGCTAACATTGAAAAGGCGGAGAAAAAATTGGGTTTATGATTTCTCACTCTTTATATACAACAGTTAAAGCACTTTGAATTAACAACATCAGCTCTGTAAGCTCGTGTTTGGCACTCGAGCTCGCAGAATTGATGTTGTTAATTCAAATCGCTCAGCTGGTTTGCTTGTGAGCAGCATGCGAGCAAACAATTTGTCCATAAAACATTTCTTCTACACCGCGTTTTTCAAATAACTTGGCCTTGGGCCACTGGTGGGCTACGTTGTGGTTTCCAAATATGGCAGGTACAGTACTTACTTGAAGATGTATTTACAACAGCAATTGTTTTGAAAGAAAAATAACAGTGACAAAGAGTAATGCCACTGTAACGCTCTTCACAGGTTAACCCCAACAATATTGCAATACAGTGCTGCATCAGAATCAAGTGTGCTGGGCTCTATGCTGGCATAACTCATGGTAATGTAAAAAAACGCTAACAAAAGATTGAGCCAACATATAAAGTATTTTTTTCCCGCAGCACACCTGGTCAGGTAAGTAAAAGCATTGGGAAGCACAGTCCTTAGTCTACTGTATAAGTATTTTTTACATAGTTTTGCAAACTGTTTTAACAAGGCTTGTGGATTTTGGTAACACCTGAGTTTTACATATGTTATTGTTCAACTAATCACAGCAGAAACCAAATTCAGTGTTAAGCCTGTCCATCTATACGTCATGAGATAGTATTCCTTTTAATGACATTAAGACTTAGGAACAGGGTGGATTTTTGCATTGCGAATTTCATGGTGTGAGCTGTTAAAATCCTACACCTTAAAAGTTTTAGCATTTGTTTAGCCAACTTTTACTATTAAACGTCTCAGTAAAAGAGTAATCATTCCTCAGCTGTTCTGTTGGAAGCAACTCGACACGTAATGTTTTCAAATTTCGTGAAGAGAGGAAGGTGTGAGCTGATTAGAAAATTAGAAGAGAAATCTCTAGCAGAAAATGTAACTGCCACCAACGTTTGGTGCAGCGCGTCTTTTAGTAAACTCGTGCACCAATCATTATTTCGAGGTACAAAACAGGAGTTGCTGGAGAGTAATCTGAGTTAGTACCCAGAGACGTTTAGAGGTCTGATGATGCCCAGGCCAGCTGCTTGATTGTATGCCTTCTACTAAAATCTAGTCTTGAATTGAGGAATGCAAGAAATGCAGGCATTTGAAGTACGTAAAAACTAGTTTTGACAAAAAAGAAGTTGCGAAAAATTAAATTAAACACATTTCAAGGAGTGGTTTTGGTTTTTAATATGCTTTTATTCTGTGCACCTGAGGCATATATGTACATAAGCAAAATTCTTCTAGTAATGGGTATGCATTCAGGAATTAGATATATATTGCAGTGTTTTTTTAAAGTTTTTTAAAAGGGTGTCGTGGTGGAGCTTTAGGGTGTCAATACCATTTTCCCTTCTATTTTTGATAGTTTTAACTGATTTTTGCAAAAACGCAAATTTCCGTCAAAATATGCTTAATTATTATTAAAATACGACATTTACTTTTGGCAAACAAACTAAAGACATTTTCATAAATAGAAAGGTTCGATGTAGGCCTACGTACTCATTCGTTCACCCATGTTCGTGCCCGCTTTTCCTTTGCGGAGAGTCGCCCGGGCAGCAGCCCTAGGAGGACCCGAAATGCCTCACCTTCTACAGAAATTTCCCATATTTCTGCTGGCTTCCACACCTAGACGGGACCAAGCAAGGTCGCAGATGTAGTCACGCAACCTGGTCCTTGGACGAACTCTGCTTTGCGGTCTTTAAAAGCTCCCGTTTTGTCACCACAGAGCAATAAAGTTCACGCAGAACTGCGATTGCTTCACCAATCCGTGTATCAATCCCTTTGTTCCGACTTCCGTCACTAGTGCATACCACCCAAGGTGCTTGAACGTCTCCACCTGCTGAAGTGTATTTCCACTCACTTGCCAAAAACACTGCCTTGCGGTCTTTGAGAGACACAATACCTCAATCTTTTTAGTGCTGATTTTCGTTCCTGCTTGGTCGCACGCAGCAGAAAACCGATCAAATGCGGTCTTAGCATTAGAATTGAAAATGTTTGATAACGTTCGATAATAGAGGAAATTCATCGGTAGTTCTAACAAGAGCGTTGTTTGTTAACAATGAGATTTATAAACCGTTTCTACTGAATTCTCGAGCGCAAGGAATATCTGGAAAAAATCAACAATCTACCTGAACACCATGACGCGCGGCCCCAAAGGTGCGGGGCCCCCAGAGGCGCGGCGACCGCGTCGGTTGCATCGGCTTAAGGCCGGCCCTGAGGACCACATACAGTAAGCTATTGCACAATTGTTCGAGGTACGGACTCTTGCGTAATGTGATTTTTTCGAGATATGTACTATTCTACCAAAACAACACATTTTTTGTAAATACATTATTTTTCATTATTGACAAAATGTGTTTTGCGGCCGGGTGAAATGGCTTCGCAGGTCGGATTTGGCCCGAGGGCCGTATTGTGGAGAACCCTGATATAAACTACGAAGAGGAGTGGTGACAGCACACAACAATGACGGGGTCCAGCACCAACGCTGAACCGTTGTGATTTAACTTCGTCGACACGGACACCATCTTCTGAGCAGGAATACAGTTACTTGACTGCTAGCAAGAGGCACCCGTCAACACCATACTTCCACAACCCCCAAAGCTTTTCATGAGGAACCTAACAATGTGCTTTTCCGAGGTCGACAAAACATATGTATAGGTCTTTGGCATGCTCCCAGAATTTCTCGAAAATTTACTGGAGAGTGGAAATTCGGTTTGTTGTGCTATGGCCACGACGAAAACCGCACTGGGTATCATCCAGTTTTGGTTCAATTATTATTGCGACATCTTGGTATACACTTCCTGGGAGACGAAGCAAAGAGATTCTGCGGTAGTTGGTTCATTCATTCCTGTCTCCTTTTTTGTGTATGGGGATGATCAATTTACCAATCTTTCGATGCCCTTGCAAAACGCCATGACACTTGACACACACGAATCAGCCAAACCATCTGGCGTTCAAAGTTCCCTTAGTTCACTATCAAACTTTTCGCGATTAGCTTTAAGCTCGGATTTAGCAGCGGCATCAGAGGGCTTATTGACGCACAGTTTTACGGAAGCTTTCATCTGTGCAAGGTCAAAACATCCAGTCTGAAAAACGTTTAGTTCTGTCAGGTGAGATGCCAACGTTGACAAAAGGAAAGCAGCATGTTGAAATTTTTTGTTTTCATAAGTCGCGATAAAACAACGCACATTGCATCATTTTTGTTTTCTGACAGTTGCTTCAGTGTGGCCCAAATAGCCAAAATTTCGCTCGTTGCTATCACTGTTGCCTCACTCGGCAACCACCTTTATTGCAAGGGCTCTCGCAGTTTCGTACACCATACTGTACAAATCTGCGGCAGTATAGTAAGATGCCGAAGCGAGGCGGTGCACATGATATTGTACAGATACCAAACTCACACTTTTCGTTTCCAATTTCTACGCCAGAAAAATGTGTCGGCCTATATTATAGGCTACAACATTGCAGCCGTTTGTTGCAATAGCCACGTGCAGAAAAACATGCTTTCCTCAAATCGTTTCACTGCAATACAAGGCAAAATCATATATTGGCTTTGAAAATTTAGGGTGTCATTGCAAAATTTTAGGGTGTCATTTTGACACCCAAAAATGGCTTAAAAAACACTGATATATTGCATTCATGCATGTCAATAAGTATCAGATAGGTCCACCAAAAAAGATAGCACTTGTGAGGCATAGGAGATAGAGTTGCAGAGCCGGATTAAAGGGTGGGGGGCCAGGGGCAATTTTTACTTGAGGGCCCCTATGACGTAATTCATGACGTCATCTCTTACAAAAGTATGTTTTCGCTGATTCGCAAGGTTCCTGTTTGTTTTATCCAGTAGTCGAGAATGTGCTTACTCAAATTCCCATACAATTAGCTGCGAGAAGTAAATACTAGAGTGTATTTTTGCTAAGAAAAAATATTTCAGAGGCTAGAGAGTGATTCGGCAAGAAACAACATTCACCCGAACAATAAGCAGAAACCACAGGTTACAAACAAACACACCGGAAAAAGAACATGACAATATGGCCAGCCAGGCTGAATGTGAAAGTTGTTTCCAAGCTATTGTATTGATTTTCACATTCATTTTCAGGTGCTCTGGTTAACGCCACTACTGTAACGTTGCTGCTTGAAAGTTTTGCTAGAAAACGCGATTCAGTCGCGGCTTGTCTCTAATACTGCCAGATCCTTGCGCTGTTTCTTCTTAGAAGCTTTGCGCTTTTCATAGCTCCTGATGGCATTAGAGATTTTGGCATCTCGCTAGCTACCTTTTCTGATGGACCACGGCCACGCAATAACATGCAGTGTAAATGCCTTGAATAGCTTCATATATTTGATGTAACACAGCGGTAGTAGCCATCGGAAGAAAAGTGCGTTTCCACCACAGGTTAGGCTTTATGACGAAACAAAGGTGCAGTTTAGCTGCGGCTACGTCGAGACTGCACCAGAAGCTTGGCACCATTGAAAGTGACACCAGTGCCATAGTCAGCAACCACTAGCTTTAGCACGCAAATAGCAACGTTTTCGTTACTTTTGTGCAAGAGGCGTGATGCACGAATAGAAAGTCACACCCATGCCAAAAGAACGATTATTAGGAAAAAGTCGCCAGCGAAATCAAATATATTTGCATTGGACAAAACCGAAAATACTTATTGGCTATTCAGTAGCGATTACCAAAACTGGTAGACAGTCAAACTTGTAGAGAAATCGGTTGCTATTGGGGGCAGTGGCGTAAGTGACGAGCGGGCAAGGGGGCGAGCCGCCCCCCCTCGCAAGCTAAATGTAAAAACTGGGCCCCCTTCGGTTGACATTTTGATATTTAGTATTCTTTAATTTGTTGTTTTTTGCGTTTTTCGTGGTGTTTTCGTTTTTTTACCTAGTATGGACAATGGACATCCACGACATCCAGAGATTCACTATCATTTCTTAACTTTTTTATGAGTTTTGGCTAGTGGGCCCCTCTACAGTAACCAGTGGGCCTCCTTCAGGTAAGTTTTGCCCCCTGGCTCAAACCTCTAGTTACGCCACTGGTTGGGGCCCAGATACTTAACGCAACATGAGAATATAACAAAGAGTTGTATACTTGTAACGCTAATCACAATTTTTCATACAAGTATTTTATTTGAAACAAATATATTTCATCACGGGGGGCCCCCTTGCAGCGGGGGGCCCGGGGAAATTGCCCCCATTTCTCCCTCCCTTAATCCGACCCTGTAGAGTTGTCTATTTATTTCTAAAATAAATAGTATCTGAAGTTGTACAACCATGCAGTTTGATGTATTGCTGCCCTTTACGTTTTTCTGAAATATAAACAGATTGCTGAGGATATTGTTCAATAAAAATAGATGAAGTAGCTATTTATTCAACAAGAACATACAAAAACATAAAAATTCAGTTACACACTAACTAATTTCTCTGTCCCAAATGAGCTCTCCTATCGAAAAATATTTGCACTACACCTCATATTTACATCGACTGAAAGGAATTTCTTTCAACTGAAAAATATGGCCAAATCGTCACGCATGATATAGCCTTGTGACACAATTCATGCCTCTAAAAATGAAACATTATAACATGAACGTTCTTTATTCATAAATCCACCAGTGGATAAGCAAGAGAGGTCTTGTTTTTTCTTGACGGTACTGTCTAATTTGTTTTGATTATCATGTTTATAGTGAAATGATGATAAGTTTACGAATGAAAAAACAATGCATTTAACACTTTTCAACTATATTTCGCTGCCATACTCGCGCCTCTCTTGTGAAACTATAATGCGCCCCTGTTTCACAACCCAGGCTCTGATGAGAATCGATAGATATTTTGACGACTACAAGTCGCAGATTAATAGGCTAGAAGGAATCCCCAGACTGCAAAGTGGGAAGAGAGATAGGAAGTAAAGCCTTATGGCAGGCGTTAGCAAACTTGTTCAATAGAAGAGTCATAGGCAGAAAACCAAAAACACCAGCGAGCCACAAAATCACTTTGAAGTGTCAAATACAGCTCGGTAAAGAATGCAGTTTTTACATAAAATGACCTACATCTAATCGTGCAGAGACCTTAGCAACTAACGTTACGAAATCGCGTAATACGTTGATAAATGAAGCAAACATTAAATGTGAGTCGACAAATCACCATCAATTTGAGCTATTGCTATTCCGCTATAGAACAGCCATACAAAACATGTCGTTAGCCGCTGTTTGCCCACCGTAGCCATAAAATAACGATGGGAGTGCTTGCTTCATCTCTATTCTCGGGTCACTTAACATATATTTACATGCTCCCTCAGGCCAGGTACCATCAGATCCATGAAATTGAAGAAGTATCTACTTACAGCATTTTAATAAAATGTAATTTTTGAAATTTCGTTCTTTGGATGCGCCCCTGTCCTGGATGCCCGGGGCCGTCGCCCCGTTCGCACCCTCTCTGCATGCCCCTGGTTAATAGAAATACAGATCATTAGCTGAATATCCTTATGATGGCGCAGTAATTTTAATGGCATCCTTAACGTTTCACCCTCATGTATCATATACTTAACCTACGGCACGAACAAGGTGTCACCATGGAAGATCGTTGATAACAAGTGAATGCAACAGCCCTGCTTAACCTTTACGTTCGGGTTTTACGCAAGTTTTTGTATTGAAAGATCTTCGCGCTGTAGAGCATTTCTACTTTTTTCTTTGGTCATACTGTTACATTATTTAGTAAATCTGTTGGAGCAACCACCAGAAACTTCCATCCACCTAATTTGCAATTAGACTTCTTCGTCTTGCCACAAAGGAATTCAGGCACTTTAGCCCACAAATGTCAAAAAGGTGTACAATTTGTGGGTATGGTGCAGTGACGAAATGTCGGTTACGCTTATATTCATTACGCTTGGCAGGGGATTGACCCAGGAATTTGTATCTGGAAAGCATTTATGCTCTTTTCTAGTCTTAACACGTTACCCTCGCTAAGAACTCCGACGTCTTCTTTGAGTGATGGACACAAGAAAACATTCAAGGACAATTTGCCGACATTTTAAAACAGCGACAAGGCGGTATTGGTCCTCAAGCATTTAACTACAAGGCAATAGGATTAGTGAAGCAAAGACAATGGCCAGAAAAGAAATATCTGCAAAAAGTATTTTTTAGCTATGTAGATATAAAAAAGCAGTCAAATGAAATTTTAAGCAGGTGGCACTTTTTCAGTTAGTTTTTAAGTTTACGACCATTTAATGTGTGTTTCAAAAGAACCGCAACCTTCTTCGCTTTTCACAGAGAACAAACAAAATTGCTTCCACATGAAATCAATATCACAGTACCCCTTGTTCATCCGTCCTGTGGTGGTTATTTTTATAACATGTTAGCGAGATATGCAATTGCCGAAATGTCACTTCGTCCAACACGTAGTTCGCGTGGCTTAAATGTTTACGAAAAATCAAGGCCGAGATGCAATAAACGTGTTTGTGTTCGCTATTTCTCAGGTTGCCCTTATTCCAGCAACTTGCAGTCGATTCTTTGTACTTTCTGTTTCCAAGTGTTGCAAGGATCTCTTCAATTTCTGTGTCTTGCTCAATTTTCCCTGAAGAGATAATAATGGCTAAGCCAGGTCATCGTGACTTTGGAAGAAACATATTCCGTTGACTTAATATGGTTGTATCAAAATAAATTAAAGCATTTCCTTCCAGACGTTATTCTTCAGTTGCTACGTTTCTGTATTCAAATCTTCTTGCTAAAACTTTGTACACTTATGTCTGTTCAATTTATCTTCACTCACTCCAACAACAAGACACTACAAAGGCGACGCAGTTAAACCTGCGCGCGAAGTGTGCATGTCAGAATCATCGCAAAGTTTTGAAGGCAGAGCGTGGCAGGCTGATACCTCCAAGGCTCAGCAGCGAACATAGACCTTTCAGTTCTCACTCCTTCCGCACAGATGTTAATGCCAAGCTCTTGCAGTGCTGGCACAACAGCAGTTGTACGAGTTACAACTTTACGAGCATTGTGGAACGAGCAAAGCCTACTTTGGTGATCAGAAGACAAATTCTGCATTTATTTTTAAAAAAGCCAACAACTAAATGGGTAGTTTGATATGTCTGGCTTTGTTTGAAGGTCCATGTAATGATGAATCTGCTGCAACTAATGTATATTCAGAAACTTATTGTACATTCAAGGTGATTAATGATTATTCGCCAAGTCGAAAGTCGTCCGCAAAAGCATTTGCTTACGAACAAGCTTACACAGCTAATGGCATTGTTTCTATCATACTTGCTTTTCCTACATTCCAACTAAAGTTAAGAGATGTTTTTGTGTTGCTTCACAGTTCATTGCCATAGATTCGTTTTAGTCTTTGCTCCACTTATTTAGCTGCAGTAGGTATGTATTTAAAATTTAAATATAAGCATAATATTTGAGTAATAGGCTTAGGAGGCAGGGTTGCAGGGAGAACAATAGTCCCCCAACTCTTTCGCTTTCTGGCAAAACTCATTTCAAACATGGAAAGATTTTTTTATCGACACGACATTCTGTTTAAATTTTTTTTGTCAATTTAACTCATTGTAGCATTAATGGGGATAAAAACTGCATTACCCTTGTGTGTACAGCTTTCTGACCAAATCAAATATCATGTTGTATCGCTAAATGCTTCATTGAAGGATGACGCTGGCATCCAGAGATAAGTGAAATCGTTGTACTGAGCAGCAAACAAGCTCAGAGGGACCTCTGCTCAGTGCTCACTTGCTGTAAAAACACCCTATTCTGTGCCTATTGTATGCCAATGTATGCTTGCCAATTGTGGAGCAAATACACACAGACTGGTATTAAACATTTACGAGTTGCCTAAAACAACACCTACCGAATAATGTATTACATACCTATAAATGTAACTGTCCGCCCGCACGCAAGTTGACCATAATTATGTCAGCACCTTTGATGCCTTGTTTAGAAACAATATGCATCGTTTTGTTCAACGATGTGCATCTTATAATGAAAATACCGGCCAAAGAAAAAGATGTGCATCTTCATCTAATTTTTTTATTAGATCATTTCAAAGGCCTGATGCGTTTTACAAATCTTAATTTTTCCTCCACTATGTAACGTTCCTGTATGACGGTGACCAACTGCAGTAGTTACTGATGCGTTGGTTGGGTGTTTGTGTTGTACCAGTATTGCCTTAGCGTAGCAACCAAAACCTTCCGTGTGCTGTATTTTCATGTGATTCCGCTATCACTCACAGCATGTTGACGATGTGTGCAAGACAAACATGTAAAAAAGTGAATATATATAACTGGTAAAATACCAACCGCAAAACCATGCTTTAAATTTAGTGAAAACAAACGATTGTCAGCCTGCCTCAAGTTAAAAATGTCTCGCAAAAACATTTGAAACCCTGATCAAAACAATTTACATGCTTGTGTGAGCCGCTTAAGCACCCCCAACCGATTTTTTTTGTTTTAGCCGTTTACTTCAAAGCCAGATGTTAGAAAGTCCCCATTTCTCTTCCACTGGCGGATTCCTTTTTGATGATGAGTGAATGCAGTTATAGCTAGTGGCCTGTTTCAGTGTTTGTCAGCTCTCAGTATTGACTGTGTTTGTCAACTAACACATGCTCTGTAATGCGCTATGATTAAACATTTTTGTGCTCTTGTGTTATTTGATTATCCTAGTGATATGGACCATGAGTCTGAAACAAATATATAAATAAATAAAATAAAAATAAAAAAATCAGATGAGTCGTTTTATTATATTGAGAAGATAAATTGTAAGTTTTTTTGAAAATCTACTTTTGGGACTTCAAATATTTTTTTCGGGAAAAATGCTAGAACACCTTATATTTTTGGCACCTACACCTATGATTTAAGTGATGCAATAATGCCCAGCCATGCTCATTCGCAGCAAGAAGAGCAATATCGATGATAACCCCAAAGCGTGCAAATTTAGATGAAATGCTTCAACATCTGCATGATTTTTCAAGGACTTTGGCGCTGATTTTGAACAAGCTTTCAAATGCTTGCAACTTTGCCGTCAGGTACTAAAAAATAAACCGCTTTTATCGCTGACATGTATTGCATCAACTGGCGTGGTGAGCCAGCAGGCGTAAACATGGGTGAAAAAAGTTACTCAAATTAGCTCTCATTGTTGCTGGCCAAGCTCAGGCAAATCATCAAAGTTCAGGCAAAAACGGGCCAGTGTAAAAATATTTTCCACTTGCATTACTCAAAAGATAGGAGCATACAATCGCCATATTTTACGATTTGACCCAGGCGTAAAGATATAGTGCATGTTGTTTGTGTTGCCATCACACTACGGAATACTATTTTGATTTTACCAAACCTTTTCTCGATAAAGGCTCTGCCGAGGTAAACCTATCCAGCCCGATCAAACTTTTAAAAAGTTGCTTTGAAACTAGAGCAACATTTTCCAGTAGATACTGTTCAAGCAAGGTTGTCCTGGAAGCCAAATGTCGAAAAATACAAAATCAAAATTTTCCAAAATCCTATGGGCATAGAGGAAAATTTTTTATAGTTTAGAACCCACCAAATTTGTGTAATAAGTTTTATTTTTTGTCTAGTTTTTGAAAACCAGAGTTTTAACAATTTAATGTGCCGCTACTTCTTTATTTCACAGTGTTCCGTGTTTGTTTGTTTTCTAACTATGCTTATTTGATCTCCAACTGTAGTTCTGCAACATTTTTCAAAAAGTGATAAACGGGATTGGTTGACTAGATGACCGCCACGGTCCTTCACCAATCCTATGTGACATAGTGCCACTCCTTGTTTACAGTGATTAGCTACTATGTCATTGTACTTTCATTGGCTCTAATGCTCACTGACATCTGGTTTGCTCATTGCGCGATGGCTTTTTGTGTTGCTTCTGTTTATTACCTGAGTCATATGAAACACTAAACCAGTGAATCAGTCAATCAATCAATGAATTTCTTTCTGTACCATTAACTAATCAGAAACAACTAAAAAACGTACTTACACTTTAGAGTTTAGACCAGGGGTGCACAACTTGCGGCCGTACGGCCGCATGTTGCCTTCGATAAAAACTGATGCGGCCGTGCACATGATGATGTAATTTAAAATATAGAAGTTATGGTGGCGGTGCATTATTGAAAACTCTTTGTCTGCTGCATGATCGACAATCTGCCAAGTCAATGCCAGTTTTTTAATGTTAAGACTTGTTGCCATAGTTCTCATAACCATTAATCAGGCACGCAAGGTTGAGAAAGGGGCAAGCAACAGAGACGCTTCTACTGGGTAATCTAATGATTGTCCACAGCATTGCATATTCGGCAAAAATGAATAAAATAAGCTTCCGCAGCTCACAAATTTTAAGCAAGTTTTAAAGTTTCATTGCAACTTGAAATTTTGATTTAACAAATTTTTTGAACCACTATCTCTGATTTGAAAGAAAATCTATACTTTTCATTTCCAATACAGTTTTAGTTTAGCACAGTAATGATCTTTGGACAGTATTTTCTTGGCCCAATGTCCAGTACAAATTTTCATAACCATAGAGGCAAGGCTGTCAAACCAAACAGTGCGAAAATTTAGAAATCCTTGATAAAAATATGAAAAAAGTTTTGGGATTTTTAGATTGTTTAAAAAACTTGAAATGCTACATTTTCGCTTTCTGTAGACGATAATGAGTGAAACGAGAATAATATGACTACTTTCACTTTTTGACAAGTTGGTAGAACAACAATGCAAAAATTTTTGTACTACATTCGAAAAAAGAATTGCAAAAAGGTGGTAAAATTTGCGCAAAATTTTTCCGCCTTCCTAATTACTTTTGCTCCTCTACAACTGTGCAACTCTCGATTTTTTGTTCTGAAAGATAAGATCCTTTGTCAATTCTTCGGAATTCGACGCGTTTAGAGAAGATCTTAGAGTGGCGCGCCAAGCAGCTCAATGATACAATATTTAGATAGCATGATCTGCATCAGACAAGGATGTTGAAAAGACAATTTGTCTACGGCTCAGTATCGAATACCACATTTCTATTAGCACCGAAAACAATGGGCCACTACTAAGAGCGAGAGACAAATGTGTTGTAAACCCTCATTTTGTGTTTTAAGATGCTGTTCCTGACATCGCTAAAGCAGACGTGCCAACTTACGAGCTAAAGCATTTTTTCACTGAGCTTCAAAAATTTGCATCAATGGTTCTCAATTCTTTTCTGGCAACTTTACCAATAGAAGAACAGATTTTCAATCAAATTTCAGCATTCGTTATTTTTTGTGCTTCACCCTTGTGAGCCATGAAACAATTTGAGAGCAAATCGTCTTCTGTTAGCTTATGCCCATAATATTACAGAACAATCAATGGAAACAAACGACATTTCGCAAACGTTCTGCTGATCACGCTGCAGTCAGAAGCAATGATCAGCAATAATTTTTCGTGTTTCAAACAAACAGCATTCGTGCTTGTGTTACCTCTTCAGTGGGCGCGCGCCCAAGCGACCTTTCATGGGGTGGCGTTAGAAAAGCACACATTTCGTCTTATCTCGGACACGTTCAACACACAAACTGCTAAATCGGATACACTTCGCTCATCAAGCGCTATATCACACAGATACAAGCCACCAACTGCTATAGCGGACAGATACAACTCGCAAAAGTGTTCTTATTTAGCAATCAAGTATAAATAACGCCGAAATGTGAAAACGTAGGCAACGTAGATTGACTGAGAAACCGCCATGCGAAAAAGGGCCACGCCACGCTTAAAAGCTATATATGCTTTAACGGCTACATCAGCACTCTTCGTGACTTATATCTGTCAGATTGAGCCGTTTATGTGTTATATCTCTTCGATATAATGTTCTGTGTGCTAAATGTGTCCGATTTAGCAAGTTACGTGTTAAGTGTGTCAAATATAACACGATAGTATTTTTTTTACAAGTGGCGCCCCATAACCTTTGTAAAGATATGTTTGTTATTGTGACAGAGACGTCGTCAGCGTAAATTCTCTCCGATCTAAATCCTGGAGCAAGTTTATTGATTTATTTTAACCAAACAAAGATGCGAGTTAGCGACTGTACACAGGAAAAACATTTGCTTTTTGCAAGTGAATAAATAGCAGTTTGCAAGTAACTAAAACAAAATAAGAGAGTTTCCTTGTCTGCTTAGAGACAAACAAAGCACTTGGCAGTTTGACACATGTCTTCAATATCCGTGAAGGAATGAAGTGCTACCACCGCTGGAGAGTTTAGAAGAACGAATTTTCTATGACATCCAGTTGAATTGGAGGATATAAGGCCAATGGTTTGAAACTTAAATTGTATGAAGTGAAACGGAATGCCTGCCAGTCTTTGTGAATCAGATGTTGTAAGCAGCAGAGTGGAGCAAAGAAACAGTAGGGTACTGTTCGTTGATGAAAATAAACAAGTTCTCACTCATAAACGGCATTTCCAATCCCAAAAAAGTGATGGTTGCGATTCCTCGTGGTAACGCTAAACACGGCGAGAAGAGAATGACGTTTCCACGATTTTTGCTGGCACTACACAACTTAGACGCACATTTCTGAATGTTAATCGATCAGGTGAAACCTATAGTTGCATTTTACATAAAACAGCATTTTATTATATATGTCTCTGCTTGTTTCCATTGAGTATTATACGTTCACAGGCGGTCGATGGCGCAATCCAATTACAATTGATTACTAACCTATTGTGATAGATGTAGGTATGAGGAATATATCAAAAATCACTTAATCACTTCACAAATTTCATTACCACCAGCGAACAATTATTGCTGCCCAGCTTTGCATCCACGATGGCAAAATTGTTCATCTGATCTGCGTTTTGGTCTAACCAAAGTTTTTCGCAGTGCCCGCTCGGACTAAGATGATATAGCGTAGAGGCAAATACTGTATAACTGATTTTTGCCTGAATGGACCAATTTCAGAAAGGAAATGTGCGAGTCGCATCCATTAAACGTTACAATCGGTGCAAGTGGATGGGAATCATTTCTGCAATATTCGCCATTATGACCATAGGTTTCGTCATACCAGGTACGTATGAAGAGTGGCAGAGCTAGAAAGTTTGCCAGATCGGTTCGGACCAGTCCCGTCGCCACGGGCGGCTTTGGTGGGCTTAGCCCTCCCAAAAAATCTCCAAGACTCCCAAAATGAAATATGACACACTATAAGTTGGTGGAATTTTTGTGAAATTTGAATGTCAAGGCCCCCTCCACCAACATAAAGCCCCCCCGCACAAATTTAAAGCCCCCCTATTGACGGCTTTCTGGCGAAGGTTCTGGTTCGGGCTATGGAAGGCGTAAAGCAAGGGTCAGAAATACTTTCTGTTTGAAAAGCGCATAATGAATTTCATTATGTGAGCATGATTGGCAGAACAACATTGCTCGTATAGTTACGCAAGTCATATAAAGATAACAAAATTATGAAAGCACTAAGCTGCATTACAGTAATTTGTTTGCTTTATGTGGTGTGTATTGTTTTTGCGGAGTTTTTGCGTCGTTCTCCAAGTTTACTCTTTGTGAAAAGTTCAGTTTAGTTATACTCATTTTAAGTACTCCTCTCGGGGCGACACGAGTGGTCTGCGGCGCCCATATCCGCTTGCTTGCCCCCTGGGCCACGCGTCTACTTTCGCAGTGGATACCGCATTGGTGGCGAGTCGTTGGCAGCACTGCACGTGAACCATTTCCTTCCACCCACCCACTAAAGCTGGGTTTATATTAGGGAGTTTTCACGCGGAGAACCGCGCGGCAGTCTTGTATATTTAACGTCGCCGTGTGCTCTGCTGCGGTGCATTGCGAAGTCATGCGAATCGAGGCGGGTCCGATCGCGCGAAGAGCGAAAATTACGCGCGGAAATGAGCTGCCGGACGAAAGCTTCTAGTCTAGTGACTAGCCCCTTGCAAGTGCCAGATATTTAGAGGGCTTTACTTCAAAATAATCCTGGGCTATGTGTGTTGTTCATTAAGGGTTTGGATTAATTTGGATCAGTATAAACTTTTGGTGCTTTACTTTAAAAAAAATCGGAATGTTTGTTGTTTGATATGGGTATGGATTGATATGGTCAGTAGTGAAAGTTAGTTTTGTCACGAATGGTCACTCATGAGAAATAACTATTTTACTATTTGAGAATGTTTCATGACTTAACTTGTCTTCATGCATATTATGAAATGGGTATCTGCAAATTATATCCAATCCTTACACATTCACTTCCACATATCACTTCCTTTGCCTCAAATCTAAAACATGAAAGTTTAAATTTTAGCTACCCTAAAAATTCATTCATTATGAAACTATCAGTAGCATTAAAAACTTATCATTACGCAATACGAACCTAATCAGGGAATTCACCAAGTGAGCCTAGGGTAAATTAAACATTCAAATGTTGTTGAACCAACCAGCCTCCTAAGCCAGTGGTTCCCAAACTGTGACACACGTGTCCAGTTTTAACAGGTTGTCCTTAAAAAAATATTTACTACACATCGCTAACTCTTCTGTAACAGCTTATTAAATTCGATTCTTGTGTAGGCCTATGCATCCATTCTGCATGTAAAGATGCAGTTGTTAGTAAACAGGCAAATAGCCCACTATTTACTTATTAACCTGCAGCAAAACATATGTAGTTTCAGTGAAACACAACTTTTAAAATGTCAGTTGTCAACATCAGCAGCACTGCCCACAATAATTGCTATCTTGGCCGCCTTGCTCAAAGCCAAGAGCAGCTCAAGCGGTTAAACTCCCGTGGGATGGCACTGCCCGGGGGACAGCAATCGGAATCCGTGAGTAACGCGCTTCTCGTGCGTGCAGTGTAAACGGGCAAACGGAGTATCTGCCGCAGCCGCTTCGTTTCCGCGCGTAACTAAGTTTACGTGTAAACCCAGCTTATGGCCGAGCGACAGTTTGGACAGGCCGCAGGCACTGCCAAACCTTCGGTATGACCCGACCGGGAATCGAATCTAGCCTACGCACTTTGGTTGCACGTGTTCAACCAGTGCCACTTACTCTGTTAAAAATAACTATGAAAATAAACAGCTTTTACTCTCGCACGCCTCATCATGGTGCCACACAAAAATGGATAACATTGCCCAATTTTGTTCATCGCTAGTTTGGCTCTCTCAACGCCTAATCATGAGTGAATGAAACTCTGTTTTAACGACTGTAGTCTATGCTCCAAAAAAATAAAGATTATTAACTGCCTTGCTGTGGTCGCAGGTATTAAGGAGATTGTAGACTGTAGAGGCTTAAATCGATGAAACTTGACGGTTCACTAAATCAAAAAGAAGTTTTGCAAAGACATTAGTTCGGAGTCTTGCAAATAACTGTGACCGACAGACGCCACTTTTTCTTTTTGCGCAACCGCAGAGGTCACTTTTGAAAATATAAACAACCTTTGCCACAAGCACAGTTTGAAGTTTAAAGAAGATCACTTCTTGCATTTTACGACGCCTACAAGAGGAATGCGAGGGGTTGATACCAAAAACTAGGCTACTTCAATCACTGTAAGCAACATTTCAAATTTTAAGCTTAATCTGACTTGGCAAAGAATTTTGAAAGACTATGAGCTGAATGCCGAACAATGCGTTTTTCTGGAGCTTGCTAAGCTTTGATGAATAGCATATCCTGTGCGGTTTTCTATAAGATTACAAAAAACATTTTTAAAAGGTGTGATTAAGGATGCGCATGATATTAGAGCATTTTCAGTAGTACAGAATGCCTGCTGCTGCAAAACCGTGACTTAAATGGGATTTGAACAAATGGTTGCTGAGTGATGAATGTTGCAGTTGACTGCCTTGAATTACTGAGGAAAACACAAAAGAAAGATGGCAATTCGGGGCATTAACTAACAGGAAAGCAACCAACAATAGAGATCCATCACAGACTTCACTCTACTACCACTAAGTTGCACTATCATTATATAGAAATAAGTGAACTACGATAATTCGCTTGTGGTGACTATCACAGTGACTTGGTACTCATGGGCACCATCTAGCGGTGACCATTTATTTACATGTGGCGCCATCTACTGACCGCCACATAAGTTATAAATAACAACAGGATTTTTGGATATTTTGTCTCTCCTAAGAGCTATTACCGCAGTAAAAATGTTGCATCTACACGATACTAAAAAACGCGATATGGGTAGTGCTGTAGCATTTCGCAGGGTTCTCGCACGTTACGAACATTGATGTCTGAATTACATTACCACGAGCGATGCATTAATCGCAGGTGGAACAACTGGCTTTTATATGAAACAACCGGACTATGTTTGATGACAAATGTGGGCGAATGGGACAAAATGCTCTTCTGTTTTAAGTGGGATGTGTTATTCTTTACAAGTTAGGTTTCGCTGTTTCAGATTGAAAAAACGTTCAGTCGCCGCCATGTTTGTGAAGCAAAAATATTGTTAGTATAAAGCAGTGTCATCTGTCGTAGTGTCACACGCTCTGCGAAATTGCGCAAGCAAGGGAGTCGAAATTCAGAAAGTCTTTCTGCTATTTCAAAAGGGAGCGTCTGGACAAGGACGTTTATTTGAGATGTACACGTCACGTGTAGTGCATACAGTCGAGGTGCTCGTAGAACATTGGTGCTCTATCGAAAATATTTCAAATCAAAAAATTACCGCACAAAACTTAGCGGCGCAAGGATCTGAAAGCGCGGGGCCCTTGGTCACAGCCTGAGCCTATATACGTTTAAACTCCAACAAACCCGGAGAAAATAAGCTAGGATAACGTCACTCTTTCACTCAGGTCTATAAACTCTACATTGCATCGACATGCTGTCAAAGTTTTTCATAAAATTGCGCAGATTCTAGTGTTTCGTTGAAACCTGTAATCGATGCTTTGCTAGCTAGAACTTGGGTAGTGAAAGACAGAAGTCACTGTTTCCAGTGATCTCGAGGTGCTCGTTACCTTGCAAATCAAAATATTTTAATTTTTTTAATTGACCCACAACGACCAAAGCGTAGCAAAGAAATTCGAGCTCATTTGATCAAGCAAAGGCATTGATTTCACTCTGAAAACAGTTTTGTTGAAAATATTGGCAATAGAACTTTACTGCCCAAACTAAGCATTTTAAATTGCGGTAAAACTTTCGAATGTCTTTTCAGAAAAATCCTCTGCCGTAGACCTCAGTGGCTTCGTCGTATGTTGTTATTGCCATCATGGCTAGATCAAGACTCGATAGTTTTAGAAAAGAACTTCTCGGTTAGTTCGTTATGCCGTTCGGGCAAAATAAAGCGGGAACACGACTTTTAAAACCTTGGGTGTAGCCGAAAGGAATTTTCTAGAAGAAAGGTGCTTTCTTTCCTCGCATTTCGCTGAATTTCAACATAACACGATATCATACTCGAATCATGCTGCAAAAATGACGGTAAGACATAGGCGCCAGTGATCATAACTGTTCTCACGCAAACCCGACGAAGTCAACGATTGCGATTGGTCGACCGAATCTCTCGTTTCCTGCTACATGCGACTTTCAGTTAATGGAAAGGACAGATGACGAGTTTCACGTGCAGAGGCATAACTCATGCAGTGATAGATTTACGCCTAGGCCAAATATGCCATGACGTAGAGCCCCGCGCTTTGGGGGCCCTGAGCAAGTGCTTTTTATGACGACCCATTACTGACTCAAAATTGCGAATCGTGCAGAGGAATAACTTCCCAATTTACTTAGGAACGAGCAAAAAGGCAACCGCCTAGAATCTAGATCAGTGATGTCCAACCGAAATGCCTTACTGGGTCAAAAAGTATGCAAATATCTTTATGAGCGCCGCACACTGCATGACTTACTTATATTTTAGCAAACCGCTAACCAAAATTTAGTTTAAAGCTACGAAAAGCATTCGAATACAATGATAACGACTGTATTAGTACTTTCAATCACTCCCAAACTGTGATGCCATAGGAAAGTTTAGTGCTATTGGAGAAATAAGGACAGTTACATATCAGTTTAGTGCAGAGAAATACGTGAGTAGAAATCAGAAAAGTAGAAATCAGTTATACACCGAGGTGTCATTGGACATGTGGAATCTACCAGCGCATAGTACATGATAAACAGGAATTGAAACCATAGCATCGAAAATGTCCCATTTAAGATTATCAAAATAAAGACAGATTGTCACTGTATTCTCCATACACAATAATGAAAAGCGTACTGGGCCGCACAAACTTTCGACTGGCCCGCGGGTTGCTGATCTAGATTCTTATCAACAGAATCGCAAGATAATAATAGGGCTTGTTTCGCAATATAATAATGGCAATATTGCTTTTCATCGGCATTCTGCAGTGGATGACTAATGCGAGAGAGATGCACGCTGTTTGTATGAAAGTGTTTACAAGAAAATAACGAAAAAGAAAAAACAGGACATAAGATATGCAAAAATGTGTTTTTTTGCATGTGACAAGCTCGATTCCCTGTCCTAATTAGAGAACAATGCTTCGGCAATGCATGATGTTAGTCGCGAGGAAAGTGATCTGTTCCAGCAAGATCTTTGTGCGAAAGAAAAATCTGAAAGAGAGCATAGAACATTTAACAGTATGAAGTTTGGAGGTAATAAAGATTTTGCGTACGAGACTAATCTGGAGGGATAAGGATAACTGCAGCAGGAAATGAACGAAATTCTTTTGCTGTTGGGAAGCTGATTTCTTTTTCTGAGAATTCAATCGAGTGGAGAAACATTAGTGCAGACTCACGCAAGTACTTTTCAGAGAATAGGCTTGAACATTAAGAAGCTTTTAGACTCACTGAATCTTAGAACCTCGGTCAGGACCTACCATGATGGCAGGACAAAATACTCAGAAATTTTTAGAACACCTATTAATAAGGCACGGGTGAGGTGAAAGTGGCTTGAGTCGACTGGTTTAATTATTTGCTCTGCTTGCTAGCTTTTTTCCTCCTGCCATGTATCACTAACAGTCGGATTTAACGAAATGCATCTTGGCATTTTTATGCGTGTTTGGTCGACAAACTAAGCGACTTTATAAAAATTGGGCTGCCCAGATACAAAATGAACAAGATTACTGGAGAAATGTATTGTACAGAGTTGTTTCAGGAAACATTTCGACGAAGTTCGAAAAGCAGATCACGTCTGCCGTGAAACGCTGCTTCTTTTCCGTTGAACCACGTGTTGTTTTTACGACCAGACAGCTCTTACCAGCAACAAAGAAAGACGTGCTACCTTCCCATCATCAAAACAACGCAATCTACCGATTTGTGTGCCACTGTGACAGTCGGTACGTTGGTCGCACGTCTCAGCGCTTAGAAGAGC
>Ga0210059_1003403_pt1 | contig 25412 bp, 15 predicted proteins | sample Ectturendosymbi2_FD_188042 | JGI IMG/M metagenome (GOLD analysis project Ga0210059, IMG submission 188042) | Ecteinascidia turbinata endosymbiont from Florida, USA - Sample 2 (SPAdes) (version 2) | ecosystem: Host-associated > Tunicates > Ascidians > Unclassified | place: Key West, Florida... | reverse complement strand
CGCTGTGGCGGGCCACATGTGGCCCTCGGGCCTGTAGTTGGACCACATTGACTTCATCAAACCACGCTTATGCAGTCTTCTTTTAACACACTGCGTGGTGGTTATGTATGCAGGGCTGTGGAAATATACATAAGATTCGGTTCTGACTTCTGAGTGAGCAAGTGCAAAGCTGTATTTCCTGGGGCGAGTTTTCATAATTCACCTGCGCAATTTTTTAAAAGCTTGCGTGGTGTTCTAACTTTAGTTACTTGTCCGATAGTCGTTGTCAACTTGCAGGTCTACTTCTCATTGACTGAAAGAGTTTTGCGAGAGTGTCCAACTTTCGTGTTTTTTAACCGCTACTGATGTTCTGGTCGTTGATTATTCTGAAATTATGATTTATTTGTAGAAAGTGCTCGAAAAATAGATATTAAGTAGTTTATGAAAAGAAAGCATTTCTGATGGCTCACTAAATTTTGAGAAGTGAGGTTCAGCCCGCACAGACTAATGTGAGCACCACAAACGCAGTTGTGGATAGTTGAAGTCCAGTTCAGACTCAGTTGTCTGCAGTTCTCAATCATAATGACATTGGATGATGCCCCAATTCAGCAAAAGCTGCAAAGGAGGACAAAAAGCACAACCTTTTCGCAAACTCGAACACAACTCAACCTGAATACGATTTCAAAAAAATGCGAACGGAGCGCGTGCTTTCTTGGGAAAATTCCTTTGTGATGTAGAAAGTGCACAAAACGTTTTGTGAATGCCCATTTGCGTTACATCGTGCGCAACCTGAAAAAGGATGAGCGAAATGTCGACGTTGCCCCGCCCTGGAAAAATTTCTGCGGATGCCCATGACAATAATGTACGCTTGGATTCACGTTGGGAAGCACGTGTCGTGTTTTCGCGTAATCCTTCACGCTCGAGAGCAGCGTGCTTATTGCAGCTGCAAAACACTCATTTCCTTCAACCAAATTCAATTTCTATAGCAAAGATTTTTATGGTGAAAATTTTCTGACTGCCTGTGGTGATCGATTCAGCCCGGTAGGTACGGTTTCAGGGCGCTTTATAGCTACGTTGACTCAAGACAATAATCAAAGCACAAGACAATATTGCGCATGATAGAAACCAGTCCTAACACGTTCATTGCGATTGGACGAAAAAAGTCGTGGATAGGGGTCGGTTGGTTATATGGGGTTGCGGTAATAGGTCGCGGTCCTGCAAACAGGTTGAAAACTATCGAGGTAGATTCTGGGATAGTGGTTCTTACCCTGGTATACGTGAATCCCTGAAGGGGTCTGTGGAAGGGTTAAAGGCTTTGCAGACATTTCAATCACTTCAGGGTTGATAAAAATCATGATTTTTTTTCAATCTGACGTTTTGGATTTAAATCATTTTTTTTTTATTTATAATGTAGGGGGCGGCTACCTAAGACTTATAATTTTTAATTTTAAGTAGTTTGTTAATATAACTTTTTGTGCTTACTAAAAACAGCTGAACTTTCATTCAAACTTTCTTTGCGCTTATACATCATCCCTTACGCCAAATTAGTTCATAACAGCAGTACTGGAATGCAAAAAGAAGTATTTATGCGAATGACAATACTCAAACCATCAGTTTATCAAATTCATGGACTTTTAATAGCATGTTACAAAGCTTGTACACAAATACAAGGTTGCCAGCTTTTGGTGCAAAGTCGATTATATTAAAATTAGTTATTGCGACACAGCTTTCACTAGTTCAGCTTCTGCAAAGCATGGCTTACATGTATAAAACGGTAAAAACCTATGATACCTGTTATTATCAATCAAAAATGTGTTCTGAAACCGCTATGTCTACAGTCAACAGCGTATATGTTTGGTGGAATTTACATGCAAAATTTGCTTTATGCCTCTTTTTCACTGAGACATTTCAGTCATTTGTCCTATAGTGGTGTTAAACCTTGTCTATATTTTCAGACATTGTGACTTAACTGACTTGTTTTTTTGCGGTCATTTAACAAAAATCGGTCTATGATTGAAAAATTACATAAAAAAAACAGCTTTATGCCAGTCTACGCCTTCAAACTTGTGGCATTCTAACAGTTCTGATTTCTGAGTCTACAAGGGATTCTGATTTCAGTCCACATGCCCATTTTGCAGTTAGTTGACATAAAAGCTGTGACCTCACAGACGCCACGATTATTAAAACTTTAATTGCTTTTAACTTCTATCATCATCATAAGAACTCTGCCTTTTGCTGTATGCTAATATAAGTGAAAACCCATTAAAATTCTAATTAAATGCGTCATAGAAATCAAACAAAGCTTCAATACTGCATATGATTTTTTGCTTGATTTTTTTTGATTTTTATTGCTTGATTTAAATCAATCAACCCTGATCACTACGATGACTGAAACCTAATTTCGCTTAATCATTGCAACGTTTTTTATTAAGGGTCCGTAACTTTATTTAAGATGTACTTCAGGGGTTTGTGACCCACAAATGTTTAGAGACGCTGTTCTAAAGGATTATAGGGAGGTCCAAGGACGACAGTTTCAAAGAGCCTAGCCGCGGTTTAGAAAAAATTTAATGTATGACATAATTGTAATCCTGCATTGCTGACCAACTTCTGGAAGTTTTGTCGCAATTAAGCCACTGAGCTGGACTGCGTTTGGCTGAATTAGTCATTTACTGCGTTTCCCTACAAAACAAAATCGGATTCCAGTCCATTACAACCACATTAAGCTTGGCTGTAATGGATAAAGTTAATATGTGAACATTCCAGACTTTTTAGGACTTTTTAGACGTTTATAACTCACTTGACGAATATTGAAAAACCTCTATTGGATTCGAATCCAATACTAAATTAAATGTAAATTATCTTTAAACAGATTGCACTTGTGTCGATACATAGCAGGAAGCTACGGTTTTTAAAGGTTTCTGTCTCTACAGCTTACGTAAAAGTATAGTTAGGACAGCATTGTGAACTGGGCGCTGTAGGTTTAGGCCTCAATCGGGCCGGAGGACTGAGCTTGAAGCAGAAAAGTGGTTTCGGTGTCCATTGCAGTTATGAAATCAGATGCTGGTGTGGATTTGCCTTTACTGCTCACCTGCATACAACCTTGTGGTAAATTGTTAACGTTGACCATCAACATAGGGTTGTTTTTAAGATCGAAACGACGTGGATTCTTAACTAGCATCTAAAATTCAAAACTTTTTTCCAATAACTTTGATAATGTCGCATTCTTTGCAGAGATGATTTGCATAACGAATAACAAACGCACACGGGCCTAAAAACTGTATTTGTGGTAAGTCGGTGTGGCAGTCCAAGTGGCACACTTTTTGTGCACGCAAGAGCTGGTTGTTTTCAGCGAAAAGGTTTCGTCACTAAGTTGTTAGAAATTCCTGAGATTGGCGTTTGTTCCTTGCGAACTTCTTATCGCACTTTGATGTTTCAACTTCGTCAAAACAAAAACTATATTATCTTGTCGACTTCACCGACCCACAACAAAGCTCCCCCTCAAGGACAAGACCACAACAAAGCCTTTCTGTATCCAGCTCCACACCGACTTGTAGAAAACTAGATAAGCACCTTCTGAGGTTGGTGTATGAGCAAATCTTCATTTCTTCTACGCCTAGAAAACGGTTTTTATTGAAGATTTACAAACCCCAAACAGTAAAACTTGTAGCTGGTTTTCTTTTTCACTCACCTTCAATCATTATCATGTTTGCCAATGCGTATCCGATGGCAACGTACACGCCATCGGTAACTTTGATAATTTTTGATTCGTTAAACACTGCTGAGTGTGCACGAAGCTTATCTTGAACTGCAACATCTATCGTTAAGCTAGAATCATCTGAATTCTTTTCACGATAGATATTAAGAACAAACACAGAGAAAACTCCAACGAGCAAAGCCTTTGTAACAAAACTAGGCATTTTAGAGTCTGTCAAAAAAATATGCAAGAGTGAAATGAAGGTCCACAAGATTTTACGTACTGTTACAGATAATAAACACTGAATACTGTTCGAAATCACGCATGCTTAAGTCAAATGCGTGTAGCACCTGTTTCCGAAATCCGGTATATTTATCGCTGCAAAATGAAAATGAGCGACGGTTATACTTGTATAATTCCAACACGGTTCCTCGTAGCAAATTGATGCGTTTACGTCGTGGCACAAAGCTGCAAAAGCACATCCTTCGTTGCGTATAACCACAGCCTTTTACCGGGAAATGGACACAACCGGTGCGCCGCGGAACAACCTAAGCGCGAGTATATTCTTGAAGGATTCTTCTTATTCTTTAACCTATAGCAAACTTGTATGAACCACCACAGCAGGCTGCTCGCACCAGTTGTATACATGTCCGCTGTGGTTACACATAACAAAGGATGTGATTGTGCAGCTTTCCCAAAGTGCTGCAACGCTCGTACTCTCGTACACTTGCAATTTCTCCTCAACGTCTGTTGTGCTGCGCGGAGCTCTAAGATCTCAACGTGTTGCGAAAGTGGAGTAAAGGCAAACGAAAACACAACATAGCCAAACACGAAACTAGTGAAACGGTTGAAGATACCCAACACGATGTGGCAAAGGTACGTATATCTCTTGCTGCGGCTCGCAAAGGAGTCTTGGAAGCTTTCATCTTTGTGCACGACAAGCGCTTTGTTTTTGCTTTTCATAAGCTAGCACCAGCTTTTATTTCTATTCGCACGATGACAACAGCAACCTTCATTTGGAATTAATTTCCCACATACACAACAAATATTTCTGATCATTACTGTCTCTAAACATGTGTAAAGTTTCTGCGTACTTTTTAGAAAATCTTTCAGTTCTTCAATCGTACAGTGCTACTCAGAACACAACAGTTTTACTCACTACTCCAATGTGTTTTTGGTAGCTCTCATGGCGACACAAATAGGTGTGCCAACTTGTTACCAGGGCCAGGGCAACCAATTTTTTTACCTAAAAACTTAAAATCTTGACTTTATTTTGACATATAAATTTTCTGCGTTTGCAACTGCAAAATAATTCAACCTTAGGTGTTGAGGTTAACCCAGAAGCATATTCCTGCACTCTGTGCTTCGAAATTTAATAAAATTGGTTGTTTACCTTTGGGGGTGATATATTGATAAGTAAATTAATAACTACAGTAGAGTCAAACCTGCTGAGAATATCATAAAGTTGAAGCACTATATGCATAATGGATTGAACACTTAGCAAACCAAGTACTGTAAGACCACGTTTCTTGCCTTATCACGACTATCTTACATAATATTCAATCATCCAGTAGTGGACACAGTAACATTACTACGTCAGAAATCGCAACAAACACATGTTATTACGAAATTGCAACTAAACTTGCAAAAGCATATCAATATCTGTTGTAATTTCAATAAAATATTAATAAAAAGAAAATAAGCTATGCTGCAAGAAAAGTTGACCCAACGATAGATTTTGACTTTTCTTGACCTAATAACTTGGAATTCCCTCGTGGTATGAGCGTGAAATTCGGTTTGTTCGTTTCATACACTTCAAAAAAAGCAGAAAATTTTTGACTTAATTGACTTTTGGTTGCCCTGCTTATTACAGTTATATTGCTGGGAAATGAGTTGAACCTGATCTGTCACCTTTGTTTGCCAATATAATTATATTTTAAATTTTTCTGCGAAAAAACTCCACTGCAACGTGAATTTGCAGTTTCCTCGATCACCGCCAGTGCTAAGTATTCAGGCAGAGACGATAACGAATGTCGTCATGCCGTCCACCTCGTCATCACGCTTTTGCGTAGCGATTAGCGAGCCAATTGCAAAGCAGGCCAGACTTTTACATGTTTAGCAAATATAACCAACACTGCTTGTTTGTTATTCCGTGATTGGACAACAGCCTGCGACGAAGGGTTTGATTGAGCAAATGCATTGCAGCGGTGAATGCTCGTCGTGACCGAAGACACCAAGCGCTACTCTGCCTACCAATCAACATTGCCAGTTTCCTATTAGAAACCGTGTCTGTGCTTCCGTACTAGGGGTCAGAAGTCACGATCGAGCACACAGAAGCCCTACGGAGTTTTGCAGCGTCATGGTCGTTTTCGAAGAACCACTCCTATACCACGACGGTACTCCATCATTTATGGAAATAGCTGATAGTAAACAACTTTTGGCACACAAATCAGTAAGAACTTCAGCTACAAGTGAAGTACAGTAAACAAACTTTAGCCTTGCGGCAAGCTTCTGAGGTATCTGCCTGCTTTCTGCTTTCATTCTTCTGCGACGATTAAAACGTGCGATGCGTCGGAAAACGCGAAACTAGTTTCCCCGTCAATAAACTGTGACTGATTTACTTGCCGCCATCTTTTAGCCTGTTTACATGGCGCATTTCATTGTGGCCTAATTGTGGCTTTTGGTCGATTGTGGCTTTTTATTTGCTGAGTCACGCTTAAAGCCACACTCTTAAATGTGACTCAGAAAATAAAAGCCACAATCGACCAAAAGTCACAATTGGGCCACAATGAAATGAGCCATGTAAACAGGCTATTTGTGACCTTTAACTAAGTGAAGTACAGTAGAGCTTTCGAGGAATCTGTCTGCCATGCTGTGCTTTCACAACTCTGCGAGGATTCTGACCACACGTATCCACATTTCAGTGACAAAGTACCAAGACTCAAAGCAATTAAATCTGCACACGAAATGTTTTACTAGGAAATCGATATCGCGTCAAATACGCATCTTCAGTCCTTATTCAAATAGACCTTCAGTTGGTTACTAGTAGTCCGTCAAGACCTTCAGTTAGTTAATTTAATGATCATTTTATCTCTGACCCAGGGCCCATATCACACGGCAGTTAGCAGTATTACGCACAAAATAGACAAACCATTCACACATAAAGCAGCACAGATGATGTTTTTGCCCTGCAAAGCGCGATTTACAAATGCTCCAGTCTAGAAAGTCGGTTGACACTCGCCCCAGTCTGCTACAACTTACGACCTAAACCTGAATAAAAACATCGCTCAAGGCACTGACCAGCTTCCAGCTCTATTGCTACTTTTTTCAAAATGTTGTTAGGAATCTCCTCACACTTTCAGGAATTCATTGTAGACACCGCGCCCGGGTTAGCAATTTACTGCTCTATGCAGAACGACAAATGACTGCAAGAAAATATTTTGCGGATAAATTGGTTTGGACAACTTTTTCAGCAAAAAAGCTAACATTCACGCAGCTTTTCCAGTAGACGAAACTTGTTTTTTTCTTTTGCGCAACTGAAAAAGCAAGTTGCACTTGTATACTGAGTTGCTACTACTCTGCTTCACGTCGCAGCCGCATAAAATGATTTATTGAGTAGTTGTGTTCTGAGCTTTGCCGAACTTTGCGTGCGGTTCACCTGATAGCAGCTGCTCTGAACATGTCTCACTGTGCAAATAACCATCAGCATGGAATGATTGGCATCTGCAATGTTCTGGCAGAAAAGAGTACCCAGGGGAAACGTTTTCTGCCCTGATTGAACTGGAGCCAAGACACACACAGCTTTCGCCTAAATTTTTCATGACCAGGGCGTTTCGTCAGAAAACGAACATTAGGAGAAACTCTAACCAGTAGGTCGCATGACTAATATTTGTGAAAGATGTTTCACTGTTTTCATTGCACTTTGCTAGTCGGTTAAAGTTAACCAGAAAACAGCTCCAATGTTCTGAAATTTTAGCCATGGTTTTGACCGTCAGTGGCTGACTGGCTGTACACATCACGGGCTAAAAAATTTTCGCACGTATTCCAAACTCAAGCAAGCATACAAATGAAGTACCATTATACAAATTCAAGGGTGAACTACTTTTGAGTGCAATAGCACTGCCACTTGGCAAGATGCCAAGCAGTATGCCTATTTTTGTGTTTGGACTGCACTAACTTTGCAGCAACTTTTTTCTTGCTGCCTAGTTAGTGCGGTCCATTGCCTTTTCATCGCATGAGTTTTTTTCGGGGGCCATCGCTTCTGGCTCCGAGAGTCGTTTTCAACGTACAGAGACTATGTTAAGGAAATCTAGGTCCATCGCGTTAGGCGTTGTTGTCAACGCCTTGCCTGCCACTATAAAAAGTTCAAAACGCTCCACACTTTCGACGAGCACATGCGATCAACACAGGCCATTTCTGTTAAATTATTACAATATTGCAATAAAATCGTGTTGCATGAGGTTGTTTTGTCAAACAGCGTTTTTCTTCATACATAGTTTGACATGCCTTAACGCATCTGTTGTCACTCGCGGGAACAACCGCAACATTTTACAGTGACGTGTTTCGTTGTGTGCTGCCCATAGGCAGTTGGGAGCGGGAGCTTCGCGCACTCGAAAGAAACATTACATCACAAGCAATACAACGTCCAGAGAAACCCTCCTGATCTCCTGTCTGGTTTTGTGCAGGCTTGCGTCAACGCGACCTGCAGCAGAGAACTTCAACTCACATCACAACCAAGAATGAATCAGATTCGTTAAAATAGAAGCTTAAAAGTTTTCAGCGTGACATCAAATGTACCATGTCTTTTTCGCACTTCAACAGCGAAAATTTCAACCTCAGTCCTAAACCAACGTCTATGTAACCCAATGACTTTTTTGACACCACCAGCACGGCGCGTCAAGCTAAAACCGCTCAGCTAGAGTGAAGGCATAATAAAGTCAGATTTATTTTTATCTTTATTACCTTTTCTAGTCGTTTTCGTGATTTGACGTTACCAATGTAATTTTTTAATGATCCTGCATAAAGCTTCAATGTCATTTCACCTTTGCTGGGCGCTTAATGATTAACCTGACATCACTTGCTTCTAAGCCGGTGACCAGCACCACAATGCAAGACACAAATCCGAAAACAAGTTCGTATATCCATTTAACAGTACATTCTCCTCTCCTTCCTTCCAACGACTTACGTAGGCAACTGCTCTTGGAATCAAATGCAGCGTTGGTCAGGCAAAAAGCTATTCGATAAGCAACATGCAGCAGGTTGGTTGTTAGCTGCTAAACGAAACTTGCCACGAAACCAAGGCAATGCCAACACTCGCTCGAGTTTGAAAACACGAAGCCAACAGCTTGCAATCAACATACTTCAATGGTGTACTGCTGCTGCAAACTGCTGATCACCGCCAGAGCGGCACAATACAGCCACGCAACTAACTGCGGTCTCGTTTGAACGAACAGAGGGAAACCAGGCTTGCCGCGGAAACAACTGATACACGGTGTTGTGTAACTGTAATCGACCCGACGAAAATCAAAACGTTCAGTGGCCGTCGCGGTTTGGGAGCATTGTTTTGAGAAGGTGAGGGACCTTTGTTTGGCAAAAAACGGCATTTTCGTTGTGCAATTGCAAATCTATTGCTTATGCCACTTACACATGGAATATCTTAAACAATCTTTCTTATTCCAAAAAATGATTATATACGTTAATTTGCCTGAAAAAACACGATTTCATTGACTACGAGAAACTGCAGATTCGTCAGATTGTACTGATAAGTGTAGTGCCAAGACAACAATACTTACTGCAGCACCAACGGGTTAGAATTCAAGGTGACTGTGCGCAACTTGCAGAAGCTGAGTATCGCTGAAAGTATGCGGAATTTACAGTAACATGAGCAAATTTAGCGCGTTTAATGGAGGCAAACGCGCTAAATATGGCGTTTGTAGTCAAAGAAATACGCCAAACCCTGTAATTTCCGCCAAAGTGGGCACCAAAGTCTCGCAATGTCGTTATTGTTAATTTATTTTCAGAACAAACATGTCAGTTCATAGCACAAACAAGTTCATCAAAGTTGAAATGTCCATTGAAGGCCTAGGAAAAAATCCAGTAAAAGTGCATGTGGCTTACATCCGTAACTGTATCTGGACATGCACTTTTAATAGCAAGCCTGCGCACTAGATTTGCCAGGATTTTTGCTTAGGGGCAGCTAAACTTGGGAAAAAGAAATCTGGGATGAAAACTATATCTTAACTTCTTTAATTTTATGTTCGTAATCGCATTTGTGCGAGTCCGCTGTTGAGCTCCGAAAATCTGCCCTTCTCGATATTACGTGGCCTCTTGCAATTAGTATACCAAAGTTTGCGTTTATTGAAATCAGTTAATGAAACAAAAATGTGAAACGAATGCATAACAGGCAAGAACTCCCGCACAAAACGATAAATTTTCCACTTCTTATCAAATAGAATATTAACCACTAGCTTTTAACTTAGGTATTTCATGTTTTCATCAGTTAGTTGCACCACAACGCTTCTTCAAAATAGCTGTGTCGTAATTTCATGTTTTGTGATTTTGTTTTAAAACAGATAAAAGCCTTTAACCACACAAGAACAAATGCCAGGTTTGTACTTCAAATACATAATCCGTTGACAAAAATCAAGTGAGTGTAAATTCCACACAGTAAGCTTAACGCGACGTTTTGCGGTTGCAGCATATTCGCTGATCACTTCCTCGACTAAGAGCATGAGCATCCTGTGCACCTCGTGCAGCAGTCAGCTTTCCAGTCAGTTTTCGTTCATTCCAGGCCTAGGGCAGGGCTTTTCAAACTTTTTTGTTCTGCGACCCCATCGTAAAAACGTTTTTTCTAGGCGACCCCTTGATGGATAGCCTAGATGTCAATGATACATGCAAACGTCCCATTAGTTTACAAAAACCTTTATCTGGTTTGTCACGCCAATTTGTTTCGCGATCCCAAAATTATATTTCGCAACCCCAAATGAGGTCGCGACCCATAGTTTGAGAAGCCCTGGTCTAGAGCAGGAGTCTGAAACACGCGGCCCGCGAGGGCATTTTGTGCGGCCCGTGATGCTTTTTGGGAATTTTCAAATAATTAACATTTAAGTTATTTCGTTTCTTCACCGGTGTTAAAAAGGCTCGGCAAGCGACTGAACAACTTGCTTGACGCGACGAAAGTAGAGACAGCTAGAAATTGTATGCCCAGGTTTTTTTAAGGTGTGTTAGAGACCCGATTCGGGTCCCTAGAATTGAAAATCGGGTCCCTAGGTTCAGAAAAATTAGCATCGAGTCCCTAGAATCAGATAAATCGGGTGGATGTCATGTTTTTTTCTTTTACAATAACATATCTAAAAGTTTCCATGAGGACTCTAAAATAAACAATGTTCTTCGCTTGGTTAAACGTCAGGATTTACGTGCCTGACTTTACCCAACCTCTTATCGAATAGCGTGACAATGCTATTGTTTCGTAATAGTACCACTGTTTCGTTATTTCTTTGCCGCGTGAGAACTGCCCAGGGCTCTCACAAATGCAACTCCAAAAATCCCTAGAACGGTACCAAGAAATCCCTAAATCTATGGTGATGCAGCATAAAATCGTAATGCCATGATAAATGTTAAAAATAAAACCAAATATGATTTGTAAAATAAACTAAAATAGTTCATTTTACACATTTTCATACTTTTCCGAAAATCCCTAAAAAGGGTCTAAAGTTCCAATCTAGGGACAAAATCCCTAAAAGTGAGAGCACTGGAACAGCCCAGCCTTACGTTATATAATCACAACCGCAGTCGCTTAACACAGTTCTTAACTTGCCGCTGAGCTGTACGAAATTTGGTCTGTTTTTTGCAAGGTTATTTCTTTAATGCCTGATGACCGCCGCGAAAGGAAAGGCAGCAGTGAAAATAGGAATGCAATATGGAAACCTTATAACTGACTCAAGATTTTACAAACCTCCAAAATGAAAACTAAAAAACAGTTTCAGGCCTGTTGCCAGTGCAGTTCGTGAGTCCGCAGTATGTCTGCATCGTAGGTTTGCAACATAAGAGTTTCTTCACGGAACTAAGCACCTGACTGAACCATAATGCAGCGTGTAAAAAGTTATAGATGCATACGTTAGCAAACAACTTGCCGCTATGTGACAAAAACGCATTGAAAGTGCTCGATTAGCCCAAAGAATTATGACTTAACTATGCAACTGTGCAACTTCTCACTCCATACACATGGACAACGCAGAGGAGCATTGAATTACTGCTAGGGGCGTAACGAGGTTAGATGGCGCCCGGTGCAAGAAGCAAGTTTGGCGCCCCATGTTCGAACCTGAGGCCTTTCGGATTTACTGCACTGAAGTACTTGTGACATTGTTAGGACTTTTCGGCGCCCGGGGAATTGTGCCCCTTGCTCCCCGTCGATACGCCCCTGATTACTGTGCGCAGCGACGCGCCTCAACAAACCCTATGGTACTCAGCTCTAACCAGAGGCATACGAGAACATGTGGCTTTGGGGTGGGGCAAAATTTTCAATTCGCTCGAATTTTTACGCTAGCGTGAAGAAAACGAATAGGAAAGTTTTGCAGGGCGATAATTCTGCTTAAGCAACTTGCCCAAACATATCGGGAAGTTTTTCCTAAAATTTTTTAATCTTGCCCGAATCTTTCCCTCACTTCGTACGCTTGTGGCTCTAACGCAGAAACTTTGGCAAAATACTAGCTATCTACAGCTTGGTGGATTGAATAATGGGTTTTACGTGGTCATAACCATTTTTGCTCAACATTTGAATATTTCCAGACCAAAATTGGGAGAATGATGACGCGTTTCGCCCACACCTCGCTGCGCGTCAGGTAGCAGCGACTAATGGCTTTGTGGTTTTGTTCTTTGTGTTGCAATTGCAAATCCGTAGACAACTCTCGCCGGCCACGAAAAGACAAATATGGCATGGTTAGCGAAATCTGCAACCGACAGAAAAATGCTTAGCTTATTGGTTGTTAGATCATTCCGCTGACATCATATAAATTTGAGCAAAAAAGAAATCTTATGGAGAAAACTTCAACATTTTTACTGGCGACTGTGGTGTTGGCTAAGGTTCGCGGTTTTAAATTGGTGATAGGCCGATTCTCCTGTTTTTTCTGGCCTGGCTGGATAGAAGCAGATCCACGCCAGATCAACAGCATTGGGGCGGCTTTCAGCTTCTTCGGGGGCTTCTTAATAGTATAAAATGATTTGAAAAATGACTTCATGGGGAGACTGCAGCTTGTCTTTGGACGTATTGATTGTGAATTTGGGGGGGCTCAACCTGCTTGCTTCCACTTCTGTTGAACGGTGTCACAACTTTTATTAATAACCTGGTCTGGGGGGTTGATGTTTTTTTCTTCACATCAGCAATCCAATGTCGCAAAAATGTGAAACGGCATTAAACACTTGAATGAAAATCTACATTTATAAGTGGCGTTAAATGTACTTTAGGGCAATATGCTAAATCTACATTTATAAGTGGCGTTAAATGTATTTTAGGGCAATATGCTTTAAGTCCCAGTGTAAATCTAGCATGCAATTATGAGATCGTTTTTCACGATAGCAGCAGAGCTACCTAAAATGGGAGTAGTGCCCTGGCAAATGCCTTTCATTCACGTTTTCTTTTTGAATTGTCGCTTCAGCAATAAATTTTTCATGCACATGTAAATGGACAAGCTTTGCTTGGCAACGTGATGGTCATTTAGCTTTTTATTTGAGTCCTATCGTTGGACATGAGTTGTCACTTCCAAGTCTAAGAAGAACCGTTCTACTTGTAACCAAGTCAGGAATGCGTTTCAGACACTGTTCTTCACTGATTTCGCTACGGATAGCCAAACACAGTGGCAAACGCTAGCGCGCAGCATGTTTTTATGCCTTTTAAATACATTTTGTAGATATACGAGATATGCGTAGCTTGTGAAAAATGAGGCCCACTATTTGGCACCCGTTTCAAACGTTTTCTGAATAAATGATATAAAGCGCTTTTACACTGTGGTCATTCCCTGAAAAATCGGATAGTTCGACCAACAAAAATAGCCACGTTTTGGTCTACAAAAGGTAACCACTTTTGTGTGACACCCAACGACTGTCGCAGACAACCTTTGGTATTTAAGCAAGTGAAATCCTTTTTGGCGCCCCCATGTTGACTACCCCCCAATGGCCTGGTCTGGATCCGCCACTATGCTCGTCTGACAGTAAGCCAGGGAAAGTCATATAGGGAGACGTCAACGTTAGCCAAAAGCTCGAGACTTTTTATGCACAGATACTGGAAAATATTTCTTCTTGAGGAGAACCCAAAAAGTTAAGAAGAAAACTTACTCGTCCACAGTAAGACCGCAACCAACGGCGTGCCCAATCAGTGTTGCCATTTTAGCTGATTTACTGCTAAATCTAGCACGATTTTCTCACTGTTAGCTGAAAAAAATTTTCTATGCTAGCAGTTAGCTGATTGCAGGATTTCAAAACCGTTTTTATCAGGTTAACAAATTCTGACCAATAATTTGTTTCAACAGTTTTTCGAGATGAAACCTTTTACCCCTTCTTCATCAAAAAATACTTTATCTTCTTTATGATGGCTTTAAATTGGCCAACACTAGGCATATAGGCACAACCAGGGCTGGCTTCAACCATTTCGAATTTTTATTATGACGCAAACAAGCTGCCTCATGCAGATAAGCGTGTCATAATATCAAGTAACTAGATGACTTGGTGAAGCTTAAATGATTTGCTTCTGTGCTTAGTGAGAGCGTTAGGAGACGACATTGATAGATTATGTTTTTATTCCACGACACGATATTTCCAAGTGATTCAGTTACGCCAAGAAGTAATGCCTGGAAAAAAACTCCCCTGTAAACCAAAGCAATATTGCCAAAAGTTTCGACAGGTATGGTTGCATGATTCAGAATGTACTATGGCTCGGTGCCTATCTTGCTGATTCAACAAAAGCCTATTGCAAAATTTGCAATCATACCAAAACATTGCGAACTTAAAAGGCATGCTGGTGGCAAAAAACACTCATATAAGGCTGAAGAACTGCTCCAATATAAATAACACAACGTTTAAGTTACAATGACCAGACTTACAAAGGTGAAGGGCTGAAGCTATGCTCAGTCTGCTTCTCGCTGAGCATTTTTCTACTGTATAAACACATGCGACCATTTGAAAGAGTACTGTGGGTCATACTAAAAGAGGTAAGCTGCAGTTACGTTGCTCAAAATGCCGACGGAAAGAAAATTGTGTGCCGAAAGGTGTAGTGGCCAATACGAACATTTTCTACCTTTGTCCATTGATACTGGGTGCAAGACGAAAAATCGATATACAACTTTATAAGTTGATTACAAGTAGCAGATTTTTTGGCAGAATTTCACTACTTTTAGCAGATTTTAGCTGAAAATTTGTGGCAAGATTTTTAGCAGTATCTAGCAGTTTTTGTGACACCATGTACTGATGTAGCAGATTTATGTGACAATCACCTGGCAACACTGGTTCACGCTGCTCCCTGCTTCCACCAGGAAGTCTCTACATCAGGTCTTACCAAGATAGCATGAGAGCAACAAACCGTTGACCAAGTTGTCCTTCAATGTCCAGTCCATCGACATCCCTGTGGAGCGCATGGCCTAACCTTTAGGTCCTAACGGTTCTGGTTGACGAGACAATCGAATGGCTGCTCAACACCTGCCCCGAGATCCAGTGCAGCCACCAAGCAGTGGATTTCAACACCTGGCTCAAACGATGAAGGATAGTCTGAAATGAATTTGTTAAAACAGTACTTGAGGAATTTTTGCCTTTTGGACCTGATGGGTTAATTTCTACTGCTTCCTTGCGTGCCTTGGTAACAAAAGACAAAATATTTTTGTTCAACACTTTTCTTCAACCAGTGGCAGGTTTCACCTTCATTCAACCACCAAAAATAGTGCACCAACTTTCAAGTTAGTATACGCAAGTTTCAAATTCGATTATTACAAACCGACTGCAGTTCCCATGAAATAATGGATTAGGGGGTAACACTATTCTTTACAACAAATAATCTGCAACCTATTACATGACAGCTAGATTGTTTCCTTGGTAGCCTAGCGCTAGGCATCCGTATCCATCTTTTACTAAACGTAGGTTGTACACTGTAAACAGATCTTCTAAGTAATCTGCATCAAAGTATCATGTAGCAGTTCTAGCTTTCTGGCTATCAAGTAACTCAGCAGGATTTGCTAACTTACATAGCAAAAAACACTATCACAACATCAAAACCTTATCTTAGGTAGAGCGATAAGCGAAAGAAAGAAGCTGTTGTAGATTTCACTGAAAGGGCCGCGTTAGTTCCCGAACAGAGCTGTTTCATTGTGATTGTTACGTCACATGATGGTGGCTTTTGAGTGATTTTTTGTGACTTGCAAGCCGAAATTGACTACCTTGTTTCTCTAGAAAAAAGCGTCTGCCATTTCTGTACCCAGTTCCAGTGGTGCCACTTCTAGTGTTTTTCCACTAGGTCTAGTGTTTTTGCATTTCATCTAGTGTTCTAGTGCTTTTTATGGCTCTCTAGTGTTTTTTATGAGTGAGCTGAATGTAATTAATTACACAATTTTGTGTAATTGCAACTGTAATTGAGACCTTTTGATTTTGTGCAATTGTAATTTGCTAAAAATTCTACCTAATTAAATCTTAAATTACACAAGACGATATAATATGTTTTGAGTTTAACCGCAGCGACATCACTTGGTCATCTGTTAAAAGCTTCAGTGACCTGTAGACTGTACAAACAAACACAAGTGTTGCTGCTATCTCCCGTTTTCTTTGTATCTGGTTACAATGTCTGTGTTGGCATTGCAACGCATTTTCGGGGAATTTTAACTGTGTGTAAATTTGCTTTTGTAATCTAGTGTTTTTTGTGAATGCAGTGTTTTTTCATCATGAAATCTAGTACTTTCCGTAACAACAGAGTGGCAACACTGTCTGTACCTTGGAGAGGTGAGCATGGACAGGATCAGGATTGGATATTCTGCAGGATACTTGCGATTTTTTGGATCAGGATTGGATTTGGATATTTGTTTTTGAAAAAAAAAATGGATCAGGACAGGATCAGGATATTTGTTTGATTTCTATAAGGGAATTTCCCTGAGATTGATTCAAGACGTCACAAATGATGGTGCTAGTGTTTTCTTTGCTATGGTTTTTATCTTCACAAAAAATTTAAATGATTTTGTCAGTATATGCTGCACTCACCACAATCAATGATAACTCGTGTTACTTTATCGTAATTTTTTTACCAGCGAAATGGAAGTAGTAAACTGCTCTTATATTGCTGGTATGCTGCTTTGTTTCTTGTGCTGAGTCAGTGGCATGTGTGTGTTATGTAGGCTGATATAGTTATTTCATGGGTTGCCAACTTGTCTTCGATTGGGATCGACTAGAAAATTTTTTGATACCTCGCGATCGACCAGTCCGTAATACAATGACAAATACAAAATGCCAAAGTTGAGTATCACACGTGCAAAAACAGTGGACGGGAGGTGTGGCACCCATTGAACGGATTTTTTCAAACGGAGATAGAACCTAGTGTAGCAGTAATGTTTGCCTGCTATTTAGAACAGTTCCTCGAGAGCACTGGTTTATTTATAATAGGAACATGTTCTAGGCGCGCCTGAATTTACAATGAAGAAAGTCAGACCCGCCCTTTATCTTTCGACTTCACGCTCAGTTGAAACACTGGACAAATTTATATTCACTCATGATTTTATTAATATAAGTTTAAGCACTGCGCTATTAATCGTAAATACGTCCGAAAATATTTAGAAACTACAGGGGTTAATACGAGTTCAATTCTTTTATGGAGGAAGAGAGTAAACCATACTGCCAGAAATTTTACGGGTCTCAGTCGAACAGAATAACTGTAGATTGTACAATAAGTTTTCCAGTGGGAAACTTCTTCTCAGCCAGTGGGCTAATGTGAAGGTTAGGCAGTGGTCTAAAGTCTTGCAGTGGCTAGACTTGTTACTACTTAAGCAGTGGCTTAAGGAGGAACTGACTGAACCTGGAAATCAGGCAACTATTTATGCACTTCGCCACATGACGTCACTGTCGAAATTTCCAGTGCGTCTCGAATTCTCATTGGTCAATAAATCGAACATTGCGTAACGTTAATTCTTCACGTTTCGTCGGCGTCCGAAATTAAGTCACGAGAACTTTACGTCGCGCATCAGAGAAGATCGGATAGTGAATTTTTACCATCCGATCCTATCCTATTTTTGAAAAATGATATCCGATCCGAATCCTGTTTTTGTTGAAATCACACTATCCGTATCCGAAAACTATCCGAAAGTGTATTGCGATGCACAACATATATTTTTGTGCTGTGTCTATTTTGCCTCATGAGACAAAATAACTGCTGGAGCTATTTTGCCTTTAGCTAAACATGATTGGTTGAAGTAGTCACACGACAAGTTTAGAATGCATGTCCTGCTTGACCATGACATCTGTAAAAGCTCAGTCCCATGCATGGATGATGGTTGTCATGGTTTCAGGGCTGACAAACAGTAAGCAGCTTCTTGTTTGCATTAAGTGAACTGTAAGAGAAACCCTAACTTGAAACATTGAACCCCTACACCTAAAACTTGATCCTAAACCTTGACCATAAACCCTGATCCAAAACCCTAACCATAAACTCCTAAATCCCAACCAATTGTCTCTGTGTACCTTGTCATATGACTACTTCAAGCAATTCTGTTCAAATGAAGGCAAAATTGTCCCAGCACAGATTTTGCCTCATGAAGCAGAGTAGACACTTGAATGCGTTGTGTCACTTTGGGCCCTGTCATGCTTATAAGCAAAAAGTTTGACATATATTGCAAGCTTGAAATATTGCATAACCCAAGTACTTTTCCGAGTCAATTGCATTAAAAAGTAAGCTGAAGTTTTGCCACACAGTCCAGTCGCCACAGGGGAGCTTTAGTGGGCTTATCCCCTCTGAAACAAAGCTCCAAGCCCCCCTCCCAAATTGAAATATGAAGCATTTTAAAACAGAGATGTTTGTTCAAATTTCAGTATGTCTAGCCCATTGCACAAATGTAAAGCTCCCCTATAGAAGACTTTCTGGTGGCGGTTCTGTTGCCACACCAAGCTTTTCATTGGCCAATGTTTTTGTAACAATGGTTAGATTTTAACACCATCCATGAGTTCACATTCAAGTTTCATTTATAAATTCTACCCATTGTTGCACTTAACCCTTTAAGTCCCGCATGCGCCAAAATTTCGGCGCAAGTTTGCAACGCTGTAACTCGCCACCCGATTGAGCTAGAGAGCTATCCAAACCATCCTCAGATTCAGCAAGTCTTCTGCTTGAAATCGAAAAAAAACGATTTTCGTTTTCGGTTTGGGGTTCGCTGGGGGGACCGCTGCAAGTGGGGGTGTTTTTGCGTTTTTTTTGGCCACCTTTATCAGGCCCTGGACCACAACCCAATGGGCCATTATTTTGGCTCAAGACTTTTTTGGAAACTAGGCCAAAATCCGCGTCTTTAGAGCCCTTGAATGACTTTCTAGCATATCGGGAGCGAAAATTATGGCTCATAAACCAAAAATTGACCCAAAGTTTGCTCCCTCGAAAACCACTCTGGGGGGGGCATTTCGCCCCAGGAAATAAATCGCCGTCAGATTGAGCTAGAGAGCTGTTCAAACCCTCTAAAGACTCGTGAAGGTATGTAGTTTGCAATAAAAAAAAACGTTTCAGTTTTGGATGTCAGGTTTCATTTTAATGCTTATATAATGATAGGATGTTCATGTTATTTTTTGCTGACGTCAGCATTTTTCCCGACCTCCCTTTAAGACCCGCAGGAGCCACATAAATGACATAAATTTTTTTTTAGTTTAGCTGTTTTTTGGTTACATTTCGGGACTTTGAAGGGTCCGAATGGGTTTTTAGCGCTCCTGGTTCCAAGATTAACACGTTCCATTCCGGGTTCGTGAACTGCTTTGGCAAATTCCCAAACATTCCCTACAGGTATGTTTTTCGGAATTTGTCCTCAGAAGTTTCGCACCTTCACAGGACACCTTTGAAAAGTCGCCAAAGCGCAAAAATTCGCACCACCGTTGTCTGAGGCGCGTGAGAGCGCAAGAGTCGGTCTATTGCTTGTAGCGGATCAAACGTCGGCTTGCCGATTTGCCTATACCCTTTCCTCATGCAATCCGTAGTGCTCCAAATATTCATAAAAGTTTTAAATATATCATTCTTTCCAATTACGCTGCATTCATTGCGATTCATGATACATTCAAAAACCAAACCTAACAACGGTCTCAGGGGAGTTGCGTTTTCGTGAGCTTCTTTTGATGTGGCCTACCAACCACATCAATTTTGCCAGATTTCATGTGCAAATAATCAACAAGTTGAAAATCTAAAGTAATTGGTGCATTGTTCTTTGCTTGGAAAGTTTCCAACTCATCGACACCTTGGTTTATGCTGTATTCACTGCGTTTTTTGTTCCTTTCATAATACAAACCTACCAATGTTCTCGATGGAGGTGCCTTTTCGCGAGATATTTTTTCTTTCGAATTTGTAGCCTTTCAATCGCTTCAACGTTGCCAAATTTCGTGCGCAAACAAGCAACAATTTGAAAAATTACAAACATTGATACAATCTTTATTACTTGGAAACATATAAACCCATCAGTGCCCTGGCTGATGCTGTAATTACTGCAAAAGTTTATTCCTTGCGACAACCAAACCTACCAATGTTGTAAATGAAGCTGTCTTTTTGTGTGATGCTTTTTCTTTCCTATTTGTATCCTACCAACCGCTTCAACATTGCCAAATTTCATGCGCAAATAAGCACAATGTTGAAAAAACAAAGACACTGGTTCAATGTTCATAGCTTGAAAAGTTTTAAAACCTTTTTAGGGCCATTCCGTGTCAATTCTCAGGAAGTGGTCAAGGCACCCTCTCCAATTTTCCTGAAATTTTACTCAAATTGTCATTACCCCATATGATGAACATCTGCAAACTTTGAATGAAATCTGTCAAAAAATGGCATGATTATAAAGCTTTTTAGTTGGGGGGGCGTAGCCGGGGAGACGCAAGGCGTTTGAAATTTTGAAATTTTCGACGCAAGGCGTTTGAAATTTTCGAAAATTTGTAGCAAGAGATAGAAACAGTCAAATTTGGGGGGCCATGACCTTTGACGGTCACAATGTAGATAATGTTATTTTTTCAACATTTGGCAAAGTTACTAGCATCCCTGAAATACTGAGGTTGTTCACTAATGTACTTTGGCAGTAATAAGGCTTTGAACATGGCCAAACATGAAGAATTTGTTCCCCACTGGCTACGCCCCCCCAACTAAAAAGCTTCAAAATCGTGCCATTTCTTGACAGATTTCATTCAAATTTTTCAGATGTTCATCATATGGGGTAATGACAATTTGAGTAAAATTTCAGGAAAATTGGAGAGGGTGCCTTGACCACGTCCTGAGAATTGACACAGAATGGCCCTGTAGGTATCGTAAAAGCCGATTTATCGTTTGCTCGGCGGTTTTTCAGCGATAATTCGCGAACCACTGAAGGTATGTCGACAGGAACAACATTGCAACAAAGGTTTTCGTGAGATCTTTCAGATAGGTCTAACAGCAAGTTATGTTTGCTCTTGATATTTCTGAGAAAATCCCCTTTTTTTCTTTGTTTCTTGCCATTTTGGGAAAGTTCTTGATGATTTAAAAAAAAAATTCTTGCCACCGTTTTAGCTTTTTTGCAAGGACTATACCTGGCTTCGAGTGCTTTCAAGGACTATACCAAGTCACTCACCATTGTTTTAGGGTTGGGGAAAAACAATGTTCCGGCAAAAAAGCAAATCGGGGCAAAAAAGGCAATTTGAAACAAGCGCTTTTTTAGGTTTTACGCCAAAATTGCTGCCGATACTGAATTTCGGAATTCAGCATTGGAACAACGCAAAAATACAACCAATAACAAAAAGTCGAAACTTTTCAAAATGCTTTACTGCAGTTTTTGTCACTTTTCTTCAATTTTCGGACACTTGTCAGAAATTTTTTGGATCATTGGCATAACTTTTTTATTCTCATTACTTCTGCTTCAAATTTGGTAGGATGTTGTAGGACGCAGATGTGAAAATATACTGCAACTTTCAGTTTTTTTGTGCTTGGTATCAGAGATATATTTTACGTGTGAAAAATGACCAAAACTCCCCTAAAAAATCAACAAATTTATTTTTATACTTTCCAAAATATTTCCACAATTCTTGTACAACTATTTTTACAAACTTTGGGTCCTGGCCGACATTTTCTGTGACGTATGGATTTTTCTAACGTGTTTGTAGAATTTTCTACAGGTTTTTGAACATACCCACTACTTTTGTTTTGACTACTTTGTTTTTTCAGTTTTTCTCCTGTTTGAGTTTGCCAATGACGCCACAAAGCTATCGCCAATACCTCAAAATATGCGCGGTGAAAAAACTTTTCTTACAATACCTTCCTGGTGGACGTAACTTTAGCGATTTACAAGTTATCGCAAAAATCGCGCAGTAATGTCAATATATCGGCTTCTGCGGTCCCTAAAGGGTTTCTTGCGAGAGCAAAAATACCAATTATCTCAGTGGTGACGCCTCTTCGCGAGATGTTTTTTTCCGTTGCCAAATTTCTTGCGCACACAAGGAACAAGTTGAAGCAAGTAAAAACATTCGTGCAATGTTCATTGCGTGAAAAGTTACCCTGGAATGCTAACGTTGTTGGTATGTCACACGAACACTGACCCCATGCGAATTTCACTCGTTTTCAAAAAAATAATCTTGGCTATTTTTGGCCAAGGTTACCAACGGTGAAAGTTTTTGTTTTTTAGCCTTTTTGGCCAAGGATAACAATGGTGAAAGTTTCTTATTTTGAGCAATTTTTGCTAAAGATACCTATGGTGAAAGTTTTGTTTTTTCTTTGTCATTTTTGGCCAAGCATGCAAACGGTAAAAGTTTTTGTTTTTCTTAGTCATTTTTGGCCAAGGTTGCTAACGGTGAAAGTCTTTGATTTTTTAGCTTTTTCGGCCAAGGATACCAATGGTGAAAGTTTTTGTTTTTTCTTTGTCATTTTTGCCCAAGGATACCAATGGTGAAAGCTTTGTTTTTTCTTGGTCATTTTTGGCCAAGGTTACCAACGGTGAAAGTTTTGTTTTTTCTTGATCATTTTTGGCCAAGGATACCGATGGTGAAAGTTTTGGTTGGTCTTGGTCATTTTTGGCCAAGGTTACCAACGGTGAAAGATTTTGTTTTTCATGGACATTTTTGGCCAAGGTTGCTTTTATTGGCCACTTCGGCTATGAATACCAATGATGAAAGTTATGTTTGTGATTTGAGATTTTGAGCAACCTCTGGCATCCCGCTCTGCCAAACGCGAGTTCGCGTTCGCTGGAGGCAATCTCTGGAACCCCACTGTGCAAGCAGGAGGTCGCCCTCCGGGAGGCATTTGCTGGCATGGGATTGCAAGTACGAGTATACTCGTATACCGGTAGGCAAGCGTTGGCATAAAAGTACGAGTATCTCGTACCCCGGAATGGAACGTGTTAAGGCCAAAAATTATTAAAATTAATTGGGGAAATCCCCCAAAAGTATTGAGAAAAGCCCCTTACCAATTAGCTGTTTTATGGCCTAACTTTTGAACAAGAAACGCTAGAAACTCAATCAAGGGCTATGAAAACGCGTTTTATGGCCTAAAGTCCAAAAATACTGCGAGCCAAAATATTGGCGCGTGGGATCGGATGATGACATCATATAATTAACCAAAAACAGGCCCCTGTCATGATCCCATTGGCCCAAACCCCCCCAACCAAATTAAAAATTTTTTTTTAATTCTAAACTACACAACGCCATTAGTCATTACAGGGTTTGAACAGCTCTCTAGCTCAATCTGCTGCCGAGTTATGGCTGGCCAAAGTTTGCCCTGAAAAGGCAAATTATGCCTTTTCTGAAAAGTTTTGAATTAGGCCAAAAACTGGATTTTTGAACCATACTTTTGGCTACAGATATGCTAGCAAGTCAATCAAGGGCTCTATAGACGGGGACGTTATGCGTTTAGCGCTTTGCGCAATGCGTTCAGCGCTTGCGCTGATCAGCCATAGTAGACAAAATAAAGTCAACTGTTTCGCATAAAGTGAACTATCGCGGAGCACAATCTTAAACATGCGTAGTGGACGAAAGATCTGCAGAAAGTGGTGAGATGGTTTCTGGACGCAGACGATAACGGAGATTCCCCCAGATCTGATTATTAATTTTTGGCCCATTTACAATGTTCCTTGAAAGTTGCATGCAAATTCATTCTGTGGTATTTGCATTACGTCGACAAATTAACAAGCAAAAAGTATGCAAAAACAGTTAATCTCATTTGCGCAGGTAGTAAAGTTTTCGTAAAATATCAAGCTCAAGGAGGGGTTAACCCCAACCCCCCCTTGCGCACGCCCTTGCTGAATATAAACTATCGGCTATCCAAGCTAGCATATCGGAGGAAAATACAATCAACGCTACGGCACAGCAGTTCATAACTGCAGAAATATCAGGCTGCATATTAAAACAGGGTAGTAAAATCCACTCATCACTGCGTCCGAACAATTCACATCTGCAAAATGATGCTGTCCTGATGTCTTATCCAATGCGAGCCGTCGAGCATAGAAAGTGTGTGGCTGGACCGGCTGGCGCACACCCCGGTTTGCAAGATAGAATCTTGCAAAACTACACAAGAATTGAGAATGCGCATGAAGTACGCAAGAAAACTTTCAATTTTTATTATGTATAGAAGTCCAGCAAACGTTTAGTTTTCCTTTTTCACTCCTGAGACATTATCAAATTCCTGAATGCTTCTACGTTAAAAAAAGCTGTTTTTGAGCTCGTGCAACAGTTCTATCATGCTACAGAAATTGCTAATGTAGCCAATGCCTTAGCAGACAAAATAAAGACAATTGTTTCGGATAAAGTGAACTATCGCGGAACACAATCTTAAATATGGGTAGTGGATGGAGGGTTTCCACAAAGTGGTAAGGTGGTTTTTGGAGGCAGACGATTGCCCGAATTCCCACCAAAACCTAATTATAGTGCATCCTCGATTTGCCGGCCCCCGATTAAACGGCCCCCTCGATTAACCGGCCGGGTTCAACAGGGAGGCACATTCAATTATTTAGTCTAAAGTCTACACGTTTTACAGTGGAAAAAAACTAGAAAGCCAACAAACAACGTTGTCAAGAAACTCGTGTCTTATTTTGTAAGTTTATATTATTACGTAATAGTATATTATTACGTAATAGTTCTTATTTTGTATATGGTGGGCACCCTACGATAGATACTTTTCTTATCCGGCCAAGATTTTGGAAAAAGGTTGCCCAACATGGCCGGATAATCGAGGATGCACTGTACTCTGTAAGATCTTAAAGTGTCTGATTCTTTGCTGAGAAAGGATTTCTTTCCATAGACAGTATTTTATGGATGACCTACTTAAAATACTTTCAACTGAACCTTGAGTAGAGGAGGTTCGAATACAAGGTGTTTCACAATTGTTGAAACAAAGCGATTGGGCACAAATCCAGGAGTTTAAATGATACCACAATGATGATTACATTTATTGAAAGGTCAAAAGATAAGATTTTATAATCTGCAACTGTTTGTCCTCAAATCAGAAATAATATGTCAAGAAGAGTCGTAGAGTACATGCTCCTTGGCTCCTTCGTCGCAGAGATTTGCTCGGACTCCGACCGACTGACTCTTGAAC
>Ga0210059_1003402_pt1 | contig 25418 bp, 10 predicted proteins | sample Ectturendosymbi2_FD_188042 | JGI IMG/M metagenome (GOLD analysis project Ga0210059, IMG submission 188042) | Ecteinascidia turbinata endosymbiont from Florida, USA - Sample 2 (SPAdes) (version 2) | ecosystem: Host-associated > Tunicates > Ascidians > Unclassified | place: Key West, Florida... | reverse complement strand
TATTGTGCAGCAAACAAGCTGCCAGCCTCTTTTTCCCGATGTTCAAATGCAGTTAAAAATGTACATTTTTGTTCCTTTTGTACGCCCATATATGCATAAAAATCTGGTGGAATTTCAGAAAGTCATGCATGCAAAGATTGCGTGTCACCTATAATTTTGGATGCAGAGCTTTATACAACCTGCCCTGGAGAGCGAGTGTCAGTTGTCATGACTCATCAGGTTCAATGTACCGGTGACATTCCTACATTTGAGGCATTATTAAGAAAAAATATGTGGTAACAATACCTTTAAAAAGTTGTAAAAATTATATCTGGATGTTTCTTGAAAAAATTTATTGTTTGAGGTGGAACACAATTCAAACACAAATATCAAAAGATTTTCACGGTCTTTTGGTTTGTTGGTCTTGTCGGAGAAGGCTAAAATAATGAACAAAAACACTGTTCAGGGACGCCGGAGAGCAGGTGCATGACGGAGGAATAGGGGGGCAACGGAGGAATAGGGGGGCAACGGGGGCGGAGGTGACTTTTTGTAAAAGTATCATAAGTAATTTCATGGTTATCAAGATCGAATTGAAACAAATTTATTGCAGCTATTCGCACACCTAGAAATTTCAGAACGGTTTTCTATAGTTTCTAGTATTATTTTTGAGGTCAACATTGTTGCTGGACAGCTTTTTGTTTTTTATGAGTTTGCTCTGCCATCAACTCTTTTACTGCCCCCTGCCCTACCGCTGTTTTGTCGTCCCTGACACTGTTTACAACAAATCAATTTTTAATTTTTAATTTGTTGGTGAAGAATCCAGCTATAAAACAAGTGTTTATTAAGGTTGAATAGCTATGACTCGTCAAGACCCGCAAAGCATTTATAAACTGTTTTTCCTAATTTGGTTTTAACATCTGCACATGCATGATTAAAGCACTGTGTACATTACGTGAGAAAGCAGCACAGACTTATATAGTAAGTTTACATGTTGCCGTAAAAAACATGTTCGAGGATCAAGCTTTCATCATTGAAGTAGACAAAAACAAGAAGAGGTATATTCCCTCGTTTTGAGTCGATGGCTCTAATCTGGTAAAAAGTTAAAATAGCACAGAGACCTTTCAACGTGAATGCATCGTGTAATTTTGCAGGAAAAAATCTTGAACGAGAAACTTTTCAGTGAGCGAAAAACATAAAATGCTAGCACTTAAGTTGTCAGGTTAAATCAGACAGATGTTAAAGTGCCTGTTCGGCCTACTTAAATATAAGACCTTCTGGGGTATTGTCTGATTATTTTAGTGGCAGTCCACGCACAAAACACGATTTGTAGAAAAAATCTTTCATATTTTTCTGCAAGTGGAGTGTCGCTCGAGGCTTGTTCTACAATTGCCCGCAAATTACGCGTGATTAGCTGTAACGCGTGCCTCACGCACTCTTAGCAAAATGTAACGAGTCTAAAGTATTTTCCAGCTCTGACGCAGCAGCGCAGCAAAGTTGTTTTGAGTCCGAACCGACCAATTTGGTTTCGGATTCCATTAAAATCTCCTGCTGGATCAATGCACTTGACATAATGTCATCTGTGTCAGGGAGACCCTACTCAGATCTTATCGACTGAACATGCTTTTGTCTCCTGAATCATCAAATCTGTTATTCAAACACAACGACAATTCATCCGTCTTTATCAATAAATTGTTTTCAAGTCTAATACAAAGGTATCTCTTCATCTATTTACTTAGAGAGGCATTTTTGTTGACATTCACACTCGTTGAGCAAAACAGCTAAGTTAACACACATTGCTCGCAAACCTGTTCCAAAACTACTTTTCTACCTCTGGTGAACCCTAGGGTTTCCTAACACATCGCATATACTAAGTTTTGCTTGCAACCCATCGGACAATAATGAAAATGATAATCACGTTGATGAGTGTGTGCGTAACTAAGCGTGACATCAGTTACGATAACTGCAGGAAGTTGAACTTATCTTTGAATAGACACGACTAGTACGTCGAGGATCTGGTTTTCTGCGACTTCTCCGTAAAAAGACTGCAAGTTTTTCACAGTAAATCATGTGGCTAGTATCTGTTATTCTATATAAGAGCAAATCACGCTCCGTTTATTCTTGGCATGCCGGTGACAAGCCATTTCCTTTATTTTGGTTTCATAAAAAAATGTTGAAATACTGGAAATTTGTATGGCAGTAGCACAGGCTTATCGGCAAATGTGATTTTGAAGCGTACTGTATCTACTGCGTTGATATAATATGGGCGCAATTTTCAATTCGAAGTCGCATTTACGCCATCCCTTGAGAAAACTGAAAACTTTTTTGGGTGGTATTTCAACATAGATTCACTTTGGACTGAAGAACTAAGCCGCAAAAGGTCAGCACACCGAAATCATGACATGCCGAAATCCTATGAGATCAATACAGCGGGCCAAAACATATAGTGTTTTTAGGTGTCTTGCAATTTAGAACGCAGTTGACTTGCTAAAATATTCTAATTGTTCAGTAGTTTCACAGCGATTCATGTAAAAAATACTCACCACTTTTGGTTAAAATGTTATGCAATCAGCAACTACAACCACTGAGTTCAGCACTTTCGCAAAGCGTTTAATTCTGCGGACTTTAGAGCAGCTTTACTCGATTCACGCCTTAATACACAGACTTGTTCTGTTTCAGAACTGTGTGGAATCCACACTATGAAAAGTTACAGTTAGAAAAAATTCAGCTCTCCCGAAACGGTGTCGTCTCTCATAAATTGAACAGACAAAGACGTTAACATAACAAGCTTCTCAAATCTTACAAGATTTCTTCCGCAGATACGCTTAGTAAATGCTGACGGTAAAAACGCTGTCGTGGAACAAACATTGCTGTTGATGCGGGTTTAATTTCGAGTTGACAACAAAGAGCTTGTGGTTTGGATTGCCCACCTCTGGCCTAGAGTAAAACGGTTCCACAGAGAACTTGCAACTATTTACACCACTCTCGCCATGTAGGTGAACTTTTAAGCTTGTTAGAAGACTCGCGTGGAAGCCGGGAATCGTAAACACGGAATAATGACGAAAAACGTAAGCTGCTAGCAACAGTTTTCTACACCTTCAGGAGTACCGTAAACGTACATGCAATGATTTTCTTTTGAATCCTAATTGTTCGAACTTCGGACAATTCGCGAAAATTTTCGGCTAGTAGTAAAAACTGCAATGAATATTAACGGATGGCACATCAGCCTTGCACAGCAAGGTGGAAATTAAACCGATTGCAGTTTTCAGGCAGCATTTGCAGTTAAAATTTGATTGAACTATAAGTGGTGAAAAGGTTGGTCTCCTAAGAAACTTTGTTGCTGGTTCTAAGTAGCTGTTTCCATCTGTTCCAAGCCCCTCGACAAAGCTGTCTCAGCAGCTTTGATTCAAAAGCTGCACGAACACACAACTGTTACCAGCTAAAACTTTTAAGTACTTTTAATAGATCGGTGATTATCACAAACTACCTTTTAAATATTAAGAAATAACCTGAAATCAAGAGAATTTTTTCTCACCTCACAACTATATGGCATTCAGTCTTATGCAACTTCCTCCGTGCATGCGAAGTCCTAACACTGCTACGCTATGGTGGTGTCTAACCTCGTCCGTTTAGGACGTCATTTTTCAGTGTTTACATCCAGTAAGAATAGAGGGCTCGATGGAGTTGCGCAGAACGTCGTTGATTTGTTGCTGCTGTTGTTTGCTGGTCTGATCACCTTTAAATCTCAATCTCTGTCCCTCACTTGTTGATGCTAATTGTATCTGCGAATGCTCTGAAAGAATTACTTAAGATTCGATGCGAAACATCTAGTGAGTTGGTACGTAACGGTAAGATAACTAGTCAGAATTGTAAAACTGTTTAAGGAGCAGAGGTTAAGTCGATATGTTTGCTCACACGGTACGTTATGTACCGCGTGATAAGCAAACACATACGTGTATCTGAAGTAGCAGAGTATACTGAGGCTCTCAACAAAGGGTGAATCCCAATAATCTCTTGTAACAACCCGGTGAACTGCTCAGCGAGTCCTAGCCTTGAAAGAGGCGTCACGGTTTTGAGGTTTGCTACTGACAATGTCTATTGCATCTCAATTTAGTTTCGCAAAATAACTCCTAGCACGACCGAAAGGTTTGTTGGCTGATACAAGGGCAGAATTAAAAACAAGACAGCTCTAACTGCTACGGTATCGCTACGATAAGTGCCGACAAACAAAACTTTTCCCTCATCGCCGCCGTCTCGGCTCCACTGAACCTCTCAAATAAAATGTATTTGCAGCAACCACTGAGCAAACAAGCCATCAACAGTAAAAAGCCGTGTTCCTAAGCTCGCGGACGTTGTGTTCAAGGGCTCGGTGAAAAACTTTCATACAACCTTCTTTGGAATTTGGCCACAAAAAAGCTTCTAATAACAATGTTCTATAAGCGCGAAAAGTTTCGGCTATCGTGTGAACTTTCTTAGGTATAGCTGGCTGTCATTCAATTCAAATTCTGCGCAATACGATGCTTCAGCGGCAGGTGGTTAAAGGAACCGTAGTCATTACAACACGTTGTGCGGTAAACTAAATCTCGTTTTGTTGTCTCCCTATTTGTGACGAATGCCAAGCCTTTAAAAAACATTGCTGCTCTGCCGAGGTAAGTATATTAGCTCCTGCCACACAGAATTGTCCGTCGATGGACAACTGCAAAATGCGGCCCATCTGTTGTATAGTACTGAAGTCACAACATTTCGCAGTTGTACGACAATGGTCACCCACTGGCTTCACAGCTTCAACGGAAATCCATGAGCCTTCAGCGAACTGTTATGCTCAGAAACTAGCAATAGGCTGCACGTAAAAATCACCCACACCGCATTTTGTGATGAAAAGTCGAATTGACATTTGCTCACGTTTTTGGCTGCTATGCGCAATTTTAGATCCTGCGCGCACATCTTGCACGTTCAAACCGAAGGGGGTGCAAATAACTTATCACATCTTTGCGAGTTCAGACCCTGCCAGGTCCATGAGCGATATTATCCAGTAATTTGAAAACTGTTATCTGTCTTCGCTGAAAAAAAGCACAAAATTCAGTATTGATCGCCCTGTTGTTTCCCTGTCGACAGAAAATCTTTAAGCTTTCGTTGAATTTGTACTGCAGTGAATGTCACGAGTCCCGCTCCCAAACCAAGGTATTGGCCACTGTGGAGCTTAATGAACGTATATGCGTCTTTGACCCTCTAGCAGGCCTGCACAATTCAGAAAGCTCGAAGGGCCAAACGATCAACATAAATTTGTAGCGGGCCGCAAATGTCTATTTCATTTCGATGTAGAGATTCCGTTGCAGTACGGAAGAAACTCTGGAATGACAGTTACTTATTCGAGGTCGAGCTTTGGCAACTTTTGCTGCAGTTAAGTAAGCTCGCGCGGGCCTCAAGAAAAGCTTTCGCGGGCCGCATATAGCCCACGGGCCGTAGGTTGTGCAGGAAGCCCCGTAACCAGCTTGGGACACCAGGGGAGGCGAAGCGTTTTCTGAGAGGGGCCCAATTTTTTTAAACTATGGCCACCAGTTTTAAACTATGTCTAACACATTTTTCCAGGGTGGCGAAAAATGTTGTAGGGGTCTTCGCCCCCCTGCGCCCCCTGGTTACGGGCCTGTGTGCAGGCCTGCTCTAGGCATCTTGGGATCTCCATAAACTGCGTGAAATGTCACGAATGAACCAATATTCACTGAAAAACTGAAACTAAACAAGACTGTAAACGATTTAAAGTGGAGATGAAAGAGTTTTTCAATTTAAAACTGGAATTAGCTTCGTGCTTATATCACTGCTGAAGTTGATATTCACTGTCAATAGTAAAAACCTTCTCTCTCTTACGTGGAAATCTTTAGCCACGTGTGTAAGTTGTTCAAACAGTATTACAGGTCATATTATTGAAATGCATAACCAAATAAAAAAGACGTGTTTGGAGTTAGAGAAATTGCCAAAGCATCGCCATGAACAAAAGCCGTTTGCTGAACAAACGGCGATCATAATTCATCTAACCGGCAGTTGTTTGCACTTATCCGATTAATCTCCCCGCTTACTGCCAAGTAGTTCGTTGACCACAAGACCTGGGCAAAATGTGGTTTGGATGCTTGGCAGTTAGGGCTTGGCACGTCATGAGCAAAAAGGCTTGTAAATATGCCTTTTTGTTCCAGACCAAAACAGTGACCTCGGGATAATACCTACACCAATTGCTTCATCACTTTATTACGTTTTTAGGGCGTACGTACTTTGACGGCTGCCATAGTGTCGTGAAACATAACACATAATGTAAGAATCTTTTCATTTGTAACAACAGAAAGTTTGTCTCAGTTCACTCACTTTCACAAATTACCTGAAGAAAGAAGTTTAATCGAGTCAATAAAAATTTTGACAGTAGCTTGAAAGTAAAAGAAAACTGTTTTCAGAAAATTTTGCATCATAAATGGAAATATCACATTTATTCCTGGAAAATGAGCTGTACAAACGCTAAGGCTTACATCTCCACAAAGTGATGTGCAGTTTTTCTTAAATATAGGGCAGGAAGATTTTAATATTTCCGATGTTTTTCCTCTTGATCCTGATGAGGTTTTTGCATGTTGGCTGCTTTTTTGTATAACTCAAAAAAAACATTGCTTGAGTGCAGCTTTTCTGCCGATGGTATCAAAATTGAGTCTTCACGCGTCAGAATATCGCATTGATGTGTTTACATGATGGAACATGCGACCTCAGCGACATTTGTACTAACAAACAAGTGCTTTCTTACAAAATCTCGGCCGCGGCTCAAAAGCAACATTGGTTGCTGTAAATAAAAGTGTGTGGTAAGTTATGTAAAGCTGCTTGTAGCAGTAGATGATATACCTAACCATACTGAGAATGCAACTGCAAATCAATCAAACGTTTTCCGTTCCATTTTCGAGGGACAAACTTCAACAGATGCCTTTTTCCCAATGAAAAAGATTTGATTGCACTTTAGAGTTTTAATCTAATTAGATTTGGTTTATCGTATCTTTAAAAAAAAGTACTATTGAATTCCCCAAATGTTACAACATTTAATAAGTTTTAAACCTTTTTAAACGGCAGGCAGGTTTATAAACCAAACGTCGCGTAAGACGCTCTACAGAATCAAGGTGGTAACACCACTCCGTAAGATTAGGCATGGTGTCGCCACTGAGCAACAAAAACATCTCGAATACAAGGGTTGCCAATCAATCATAGACCTATGAGATTAACTGACTGCATTTGATAGTTTGAAACATTACGCGTGGTAAAATGTTTATTGGTTTGCAGTTCAAGGCAGGGAAACAACTTAGCAAAATTGTAACCAACTACAATGTTTAGCAGCAAATGCATTTTCCAACAAAAATTATCAAACCGAACAGTGGCTGAAATAAGTACCAGCAACATCACCAGTGTCGTCAACGCCAGGATGATCTTCGGGTTCTGGTGAATCTCTCTGATCTGCAGAGACGAATTGCTGCTCAAAAATAGAAATTAAAAGAAAAATCGATTTTATAGTAAACTGATGAGGGTAGCTCAATCGTATTTACCATAATTACCCATTGTGAAGTTCAGTTAAATGTTTTATAAACATCGTTTTGCAAAGACATTCGATGTAACGTAAAGTTTGTAGTGGACTTCTTGCTAATCTGGAAGACCCGCAACAAAGACTTTGATGAAAACTCGATATAACGATCTTCCTGGGTTTGATGATATGTTACGGAGCTGTGTTTCAAAAAGATCGCAATGGTTGGTAGGGATTATCACGTAAACGGTAGAAGGCAAGTGCTGCCTCACCTTTAGTTTACGAAAAGCAGATATGTAGTTTTACTTGTCCAACAATGTGGCCACAGGTTGCGGGTGTCACATAGAAAAGCAGCCAAGAAATATTTCTGAGTTTTGTCGCACAAACATGAAGCGGCTTAATTTTGCGTCCATCATTCGGAAACAGGATGAAACAGCCTGCGCAGGCACTTGAAAATTTTCGGCAAGTTCTCCTTGGATGCGGCAACGGTTACATTAAAAATTAATGCCGTTACGACTAGGCAACTGCATTGCGGCACGGTAGCTGCTGAAACTTTATTCGGTAATTACCGTCCATGACCTTGCTCCCCGCTGAGCTATCTCGATGAAGCCGACAGTAACGCAAAGCGATCATCGATTCAGTACTTTACTGTTGGAGCTGAGAGAGTCGCCCTGTGGGAATATCAAAGCTGTTGTCAGCGCACTGCTGTGCGATGCTCGAATCAATTCTTTGTAAAAATCCAAATTGAAAAAATAGGATTTTTTGTTTGTGGTGAATGCGACGGTCGTTTATTTCCGCAACCGAGGAAAAAGCTCATATTCTATTAGTCCAATGTAGCCATGCCAAAGCAGTTTGCACTTCATACAGTGCACACCTTAAATTTTATTTCGGCAAAAATTTTAGCAATTTCTGGTATGAAAGAAGAGCTGCTGACATTTTCTTCATAACCAGATTCTCAACTTCGGTTGGTTGTTCAAATGCTGTCAGAGAAACCCGATTCAACACCAAATTTCATATTGCTATCAGAAAAGTTTATCTTCATGAAAAACTTCCACCAGCCAACAAAATTGGATTTTTACATTAAACATATGAGAAATGAGAAAAAATACTTGCAGAAAAAGTAAAATAGGAAAAAGACAGGTGTTGTACAAACAAAACCGAAATGACAACGCCAAATTAAATTTAGAGAAATCAATAATGTGTGGTGGAACGCATATTAATTTCTTTAATTCGTGGGATTCTGTTTGAAATTCACATTTTTCTTTCGCCAAAAGAAGTTTTCAAATTAGGAAAAATGAAGCTACGTTTGCGATAAACTTGCTTCCTATTGCATTCTAACGCTACTGCGAGTGATGTGGCAGTCAGCAATCACGCCAAAGTCAAAGACAAGCAATAAATCTCGTGCGGAATCTACACAATAGCTTCAGTTTCAGTTTTAATTATGAGCCCGCGTGATGGTCCTGCCCTTGGAGACAGCTCAAAGGCTCAGACAGGTTGTTCTTGCCTTTGCCGAAGCAATCGATTTGGTTCTTCGCTCAGGTGGGAGCTATTGCTTGCAGACCACCGACGATTAAAGAGAATTTTGGTTGTTTTGTCCATGCAGGAGCAAAAATTACAGCAAAGTTGTCGTTCGATTTGTTATTTACTCGTTTCAGCTTCTATTTCAACGCAAGGACGTTTGCGAGTGAAACTAAGCTTATCTTAGCGAGGCAGACCCCCGTTGTTTCTTCTTGCTAAAATTTGACATACCTCTCCAGATCACATGATCAACTGGCACCTGTTGGTGCTTATTGTTCTGCAGCAACAGAAGACATTATTTCAAACTTTTTGAGATTAGTGCAAGAAGCAGAATTTGTTGATGGGTTAGTTTGCTATGGTCACGAAGGTAAGATCTGATATAAATGACGATCGCCTTCTGAAAAGCTATGTGCTTTGTGGTCGTGTGTGATTTGCAAAAATATGTTCGCTTCTGCGTGATTCGGCGGGTCGCTGGGTTGGGCTTGGTAAGTGAAATCATCGACTGATGCTATATAAATAATCACGCTGCGGCTACTCGCGCTTTTACGTTCAAAAGGAAAGGCAACTAACTTCAGGTTTGAATTGCATTTGATGAAAAGTTTTCTTTGCTGTTCTGTTTGCTATAAGTAGGGCAACCAATTTCTTGACCTAAAAACTTAAAATTTTGACTTTATAATTTACAAAATTTGACTTTATTTTGACCTATAACTTTTCAGCGTTTGCAACTGTAAAATAATTCAGCCTTAGGTGTTGAGGTTAATCCAGAAGTGTATTCATGCACTCTAAGCTTCGAAATAAAAAATATTGGTTGTAAGTACATAAATAACTACAGTAGAGTCAAACCTGAGAACATCATAAAGCTGAAATACTATATGCATAATCATGGCCGTAGTCAGGGTCAAATTTTTGCCGACGCGAATACGTTAATAACGTGCCCGGTTGGGTATGTTCTTAAATGTAGTTTATAGAGACCTAACATCCTGCTCTTATTTAATCTAGGCTGGTGGTATCTTTGGTCATTGTAACACAGTGTAGCTGCAGTGCCACTCTTTTTAAAACAGCCACACAATATAAGATGATTTGATGTAGCGTTGCAAAAATGTTTTGTGGCAGCATTACAGAAAGTTTACCAAGGCAAGTGCCTCATTTGCCTCAATGTAGCTACGGCCTAGACAATGGATTGAGTATTTACCAAAACAATTCCCGCAAACCATATTTCTTGCCTACCATGCCTATCCTACATAATATTCAATCATCCAGTAGTGGGCAAAACAACATTATTATGTGAGAAATCGCAATAAGCCCACTATTATTACAGAATTGCAACTAAACTTGCAAAAGCATATCAATATTTATTGTTGTAGTTTCAGCAAAATATCGATATGAGAAAAAACTGTGCTGCAAAAAAAATTTGACCTAACGATAAATTTTGACCTAATGATAAACTTTGACTTTTTTTTACCTAGTAACTTGGGATACCCTCATGGTATGAGCGTGAAATTTGGTTTGTGGACGGTTCATAAACTTTAGAAACGGCAGAAAATTTTTGACTTTATTGACTTTTGGTTGCCCTAGCTATAAATTAACTTTTTTTTAATACAGGTGAAGTAATTGAGTTTTGAAGAAAACAAGCTTGATTTTTAAAGTTTATAATAAGATAGTTTTTTTACTGCTCTTTACGAGATGGTCAGAAAATCAAAGAAGGAAAACGTTAAGACCAGTTGCTGCCCATTCCCAAGAGAGGAGAAACTTTGTCTCTTTCAAATTGATTGCTAGGTGAAATAGAACAATGTAATCGCTTTTTGGTCCTTCGCAATCTCTTCGAAAGTTTAGCATTTAAGTTATTCTGCACCAGGTTGATGCACTGCATTTACATAAAACCTTTGAAACCGTCAATATTCAAAAACGTTCACTTGAATCGAATGCTGAAATACGCGACAACCATTACGTTCACCTCTTGCACCCAAGGAAAATCTCCAAGAGGAAATAAGTTTTCTGGAAATCAATAACTTAAGTTTTAATTAGAAAAATGTTAAAATATTACACCGGGAACTTCATTTTGCACTAAAATGAGGTTTTCAGCTAAAAACTTTGAAAAATGCAGCTTATTTTTTACCAAATGCAGGTAAGTTTCTGGGAAGGTGAAAATATCGCCTCAATACTTTTACCTTATAGGCTAAGTTCAAGTACAAATAAAAACGCTTTATCAAGTTCGATTCTGAAAGCGCAGCCATATGTCTCGCATAATTTGATAAACTGCAAAGCATTATATTTCGCCTGTTATGCAAACATGAAAATATTTTTTATTTGCATTGTTTTAAACCTATTTATGGAAGTTAACGAAACAGTTAGCCATCCCACTTTTCAATGTGCAAAATTTTTGTATTAAAATATTGTTGGATCGTGTTCTTGATGTATCTGAGCAAGACAATATCGATATGCTTAAAATTTAATGGTCTTAAGCAGGGACGGGCCGCAACCAACTGTAATCTTCGGAGGGGAAAGCTGATTGCTACCTAACAACTAAAAACGTTATTGGCGCTTTCAAAATGTTTTTGAAATTTTCGGGGAGGGTAATTGCCCAGTTTCCTTAAGCAGGCCTGCTACGTTTAAACGTGTCTCGTATGCCTATCGTGCTGTATCGTATGATATCATTTGACTCTTTAAGTACCGTTATGTAATTTGGTGAAATGAGTTTAGCTTGGTGAAAATAAGTATGGGCTCACACGTCGTTGAAACGTGGGACAATAAAAAACGCATTCTATTCACCAAGCAAGAAAGCTCTATCACTGTTCATCTTAGAAATTGATTGCATGCGTTTTGCTTAAAATTCACTTATTGCGTAAAACTCAGTGCTTCATTTTTACCCGCTCATTTCAGTTGCGATCTTGGCCTTTGAAAGAAGCACTGGAAAAGTGGGAGCCAGAATATTGCATATTACCAAATCCCAACGTTTGTTAACACTGCCGTAGCCATAAAAATAGCTACAGTCTGTCTCCAAACAAAACCGTTTCCATTCATAATGTTTATTTTAAAGAAAAGTGAGAAGCAGAAAAATGGTCATTCATTTTATCCGAAACTGAGTGCATCAAAAATATCAAGGTTGTTCTGTCTTTCCAGATTGCTATGCTGCAAATTTAGAAAAATGTCTCTATTTTCAAGTGAATTTCGATATTAATAAAAAAGGGCGCAATTACCCTAAATGGGCGCCACTTCAAGGAATGCCGTGGCTGTTTGGGGCCGCAACTGCTCACCCCTGGATCCACCACTGACTTGATTTGAAATAGTGCGTTGGCCCGAATTAAGCTTTTCCTCCATAAAACAGCCAGACATTAACCGCTTTAAATCTCGAAAGTTGAGAAAGTTCAGGTGCTCATTTATTAAATCATTCATTGAATTTCTAATTAATTTTTCAACCATTGACAGCAAATGGAGTTTACTAGTTTGCAATTTACAGGGTTGTAACCCTTAGGGCAGAAAGTGGAAGAATGATAGAGCTCAGGTAATTGCACATAGTTATACATGCAACAGATGATGAGGGCGCCTTGCTTGCTGAAAGTTCCGTTGTTAAATTTCAATGTATAACTAAGTGTGATTAGCTTATCTATAATTATAAGGTTTGTAGTAAATATTTTGCCACAAAAGCCAGAAATTGAGCACTATCTCGTTAGCTCTACATACGTGTTAGGGGAATGGTTTCGACATTTTCGCAGCCTTGAGATCTACAAGGCCAAACCATGACTTTGAGTCGAGCTTTTTTTAAAAGTAAAATTAAACTGAGAACAAGATGTTGGTTTGTTCTCTGTTTATTATTTGAAATTAAACTTTAATACCTTCTTGCTCTTATGTATCTATATTCACCGCGATCAATTTTGCAAATCTACAATTGCATATACGCTTTAATAGATGCGCAATTTATTTTTTGTTGAGAGCCACCCAAATTTTAATTGATACTAAAGCATACGCTTCATACCTGTTGAAAGCAGCTTCTTTACACTAGCAGATTAGTTGCTAATGCTGTCATCAAAGCAAACGCGCACACGCACGCACACGCGCTAAAACAAATGTAAGTATACGTGCACACTGGAACAACATTTATTTTCCTAAACGCTTGTTTGTCAAACAAACCAGTTAGTTTGTCGCAACTGTAGCGCCACTAACAATTCCTTTTACACGTGGTTTGTGCATAAAGCAACAGCAGACAATGTCGGTCGTTTAAGCATAAGATAGAAAGTGATTTTACACTCTTCACATACCGTAAATTCACTGTGAAAACGCAAACGCGATTTGTAACTTAAAAATTCTTGCTCGCCCATCTGCAATGAGTTAGCAGGGAGCTCGTTTTAGCAGGATTGTTTTTTAAAGCTCAAATGAACGATTAAGCTGCAAAGAACACCGTAAAGTGGTTGGATTTAAGCAGCAGATTAACGCAGAGGTTCAACACGTACTTTTAAAGCAGTAGGTTGGTTTACAGTTGCAACGCATCAGATTGGTGCAAAGATTCAACGCGCAGTTTTGACAAAAGTACCAGCCTTTGTTAACCGCCCTGTGCAAAGTTTTAAAATATTTTTCTCACGCAACTGCAAATGCAGGCGTTACATAAAAATTGTGTGAAACAAGGTGAAGATTTTCAATAAGTGATTTCGGGTTTAATGCGACGTTGTGCGCTTTGTGAAAAAATTCTTCCAAAGAAAATTCACCAGTGTGACTTCTTCACAACTGCTTTCACTTGACCAGAGGCTCAGGCAGCGTTTAGAGTAAACTGCATCCCCCCGATACAGAGTTATTGGAACAGCAGCTTTATTCCGAACTTAAGACCGTTTCGTTTATCCTGGAGGGGATCAGCCTGCGGGCCCAGTTGTGATCGATTACTTATCAACACTGACGAGTCTCTGTTCAAAATACTGGCGCCAGAAAGTTGATCTCTTCTTGCGAGTAAACCCAATGGTGCTTGCAGCTTAGGAATGTCTCAATCAGCCGCGTGCATACGCACAGCTCAGGTGTTCCAATTATCATTTCGCAGTTGACGCCGACCGTCCTGTTGCTGGCAACCGTGTTTTTTGCCGTTTGCCTGTAGCAATTGCTCGTGGTCACGCGAAGAGGCATACCAGCAGGAAATTCGATTTGAAACCATTGAATCGAAAAATAATTTAGAAAAGAAATGTTTCTCATTGCATCAACAATAACGTTTATTTACTGGAAACAACTTCTTTTAAGTCACTTTTATTGATATTATTTGCGGTATTTACGGATTGCGTCCTAAAAACCATTATGAACTTATACTGTAAAGGAAGCCAAAAACTGTTTCATGTATCTCTAGGCAAAACATCATGTCTGCTCAGCCACTTGTAGGTCAGTTTATGTACTGTGACTCTATGAGCACTTAACCTTGTGTCGGTCAACTTGGGTTATGCGCGTTCTTTCAGTAAAAGAACCATTGCTTTCAAAGCTGAAAGCGTTAACACATGCATTTGATGTGTAATTGTCTGCCACTCCAAATGCGGCATGCATGGCTCTTGCAGCCATAGATAGAAGGTTCCAGTGTTAAACTTTCACTTAAATACCCATCCTTAGCGCAATGAAGCTTTGATATTGCGGGGTTTAAATTTCAAATGATGCTGACAGAAGAATATCACGCGGTTTGAGTTCATGGCAAACAAAAATTCTCAACAGAGGTAACTAACGTGAAGCGAAATGAAAATCTCTGCTTGCACACTTTGCTTGGCCTTTATTGCAAAAAGGTTGTTTTATAACCCTCAATACGGAAATGTCTTTTATCATTACACAGTATTTTCAATAGTTTTTTCCAAGGTGAACATAAGTAATTTGAAAATTTATCTCTGACCAGTTGCTTGAAAAAGTTTAGACACTAATGATTGCACACAGTTGCATACAAGTTCAAATGATTGACTTGCAGTGAGGTACAATGCAACAATATGACAACGCAGGTCAAACCATCACCATGTAACATCTATTTTAAGCTGGTGAAACCTTTTATTCAATGTGAAGGTTTTCAAAGCCTATCTTCACCCAATAATTGCATGAGGCACATACTTACGATTTTATGTTAGTTTTGCAGAAATAGATCTTGTTTTCGTTTGGAAAACGAGGGTGAGACTTAAAGAACGACGCAAAAATTAATGACGTGAATTAAACCATGCTGACGTATGAAAGCAGAAGTTTTCATCAGCAGCAATATTCATTCAACGTGGTGTGAAAAGGTGTAAATTTACTCACTGAATCGTGATGAAAATGGAAAAGGTTGTTTTCAGAACGTTACACACGTTTTCTTTTAAATCATTGTTTTTCAGTTGTTGTTTCTGATAAGACTTTGCAAGACTTTAAATTTTACTCTGCCTGAGTTGATGAAACTTGCCTGAAGATGTATTGCAAAACAGCCTCTTTTATTCCACTTATTTCCGTATCTAACAGAACAGGAAACGTTTCATTTCTCTGTAACTGTGAAGTCTGGTGCCATCTCTCCTTTTCCGACTCCACTGCTATTTTTAAAGTTTAGGATATGTGAGTCGTACCCTTGCACCACCACGTGCATAGTTTGACTTATTTGTTAATGTCATTAATTCTTTATAAAGCATCCTGCAACATTTGGCATATGTTGTCTAAATTTTTTAACACAAACAGCTGCAACATGGTCAGCAACAACAGCAACAATTGTTGTATGCAAATAAAAGTAGCTTGTGTTCACATGGTACACGCATAGCTTCCATCGAAAGTAGAGGTTAGACTTGTGATAGCTTGGAGACGTTTTTACAGATCGTCAGCCTGATGCTTTGCATTGTGTAAAGTATTTGTGAGAGAACATTTCCATCCAGTTTTATTGCTCATATTCTCGATACCAGATAGTTGGAGCTATCCCTTCTGACAATTGGCAGTGCGGTTCGTTTTCGTTTGTGGTTTATTCACATAATGATCGATTTTTTTACCAGCAAAAGCACGGTGTAGGTGCTGAGAAATGCGACAACTAAGCCTGATTAAATATTAAAGAGAAGCAAAATTCTTCCGTTCCGGATGTAACAAACTTCGGACTTCACGAACAGCACAACGTACTCCGGCACTTTCATTAATTTGTAATCAGCTAAAGCCAACGTTGACAATTTCTTAGACGTTCAATTTGAAGAGGCCGTTTGAGTTTTTTACAGAAGCTTTTCACTGCAAAGTCTGATGAGGCCAGACTCTTTTAGTTTTATTGCAGCGGAATGCAGCACCACGACGATAACTGACAGAAATGCATTAACAACACCGCCATCTCTTATGAACAGCCTTTAAAATTTGCTGGTGGTTTCAGGTAACGTTTTGCAAAACTTTCGAAGAGTTGGCAAGCCCTCGTTTCACTTATTGATTATATCGATTCGAAACTGGTTCGTGTCAGCTTTTCTTAACTAATTGGAAGTTGTGAGGTCGCTTGTACTTGCAGGCAATATGTAGAGCATTCCGATTTTCTACAGTAAAGAAATACAAAATAAATGCCGTATTTTCCAAGGAATGAAGGTGTTCATAAACGTGTTGTTTATTAATCTAACTTTACGACATTATAATGTTGAGTGTTTGTGCCGCGATTTCTTTCACTATAAGTGATGTGTTTGGCGCAAAAGGTAGAATCGAAGCAAATTTCCTGAACTGCAACTGCTGCATAGTGGTCTGCTCGTACAGTGGAAACCGCCACAATCAGTTTGGTTTAGGAATTTATTTAAACTTCGTCATTAAATAAAACTGGTTTAAGTCACAGCGACCTTAAAGAAAATTGAGAGCAGTTTTCGTGAACTGATAGCAACTTCCGCTGTGACAAGGAAACTTGGTACCAGCTGAAACGGATAGATCGAAGGCAAACAACAAATAATCTCGCCTTTTTGATTCGCATAACTTGTGTCTGCACCAGGGCCTTATGCCATTCGTGCTCGTCTAAACCAAGCTCGTAAGTATCTCGGTTGATCTCGGTTATATCTGCACGGGTGGAGAATCTCTGACACGAACATAATGCCGCTTTGGGTCTAAGGAGTATAAAACACGTTCTATGCCTCAACAGATGTCCAGCAAATAAGTAAAACTCCAATGAACCAATGGGCTGGTATCAAAACGTCAATATTTAATATGTTTAGGACGCAGAAGTTGCAACTCTCTCATGGTTTCTGCAAGTAAGCTTTTGTCACCCCATCAGCTTACTTCGTATAGAATATGAGAGGAAAATACATAAACGAATTGGCAAAAGTCTGTTTGTAGGCTATCTGGACTGTCCATTTAAGTAACTTTTGATTTCTGGGGGAGGGCATACGCATCCAATTTGCCTTGCCTGCGGTTGCCCAGTTTCTGATGTTTTTAATTGAGTCGCAAGGTTCATAGCATTAGAAAATTAATTTGTTCTTCACTCAGTTTGTTGCCCCCGCCCACTTCTAACAAAGCACTGAGAAGCATTAGGCAACCTTTTAACGTCCCCTATGCCGGATACTATCGCTGCAAACATCAGTTTGTGGGAAGAAAATGTGTTTCCTGAAAAACAACTGTCCATTTTGTCGGAGAGCTGCATTCGCCACAATCCTTGTAGTTGTTAATTGAAAAAGAAGCTTACAGTCAAAAAAGAGTTTTTGATCTCCTGGATCAGACACTGATTGCTTTATCTGAGTTTAAGTGGGTGCCATTGTGTTAACATAACGTGGCTACGTTTGTTAAGAAATTTTAAAAATATGCCTTACTCTATTTCTCTGCTTGCTGTTAAACACATTGAATAGCCTTTCGTGAGCTACTTTCGAAAATACTCTGTTTTGTCATCATACGATTCGGGGCTGACGCCGCTGTTTTCAATTTTAGTTCCCAGGTGCATTCGGAAAAACAACCCTTAATTTTAAAATCTTAGCAGCTTAAAGCTAAACAAGGGATGTTCGTAGGAAAATCACTTCTGGACATTTTTCGTCATGAAACTGTAGCAAAGTTTTCTTTCTGATCCACATCCTTTGTTGCCTAAACCGTCCATTCGTTTGGCATTTTCTACCACGCGAGCATTCGTATTCAAAACAGTTGAATGCTTGGGATCCAACTGCTTAACATTTGTCAAGCAAGTACAAGCTGTGTCTTTTCAATGCCGTGGCAAAGTTTTTCAGCAACTATAACCTGATTCCAGGCTGTTTTTGCTAAGAAGGTTTGTGGCTTATTACTTTGACCAACTCTTGTTACAAGCGCGAAAAAGATGCAACCGGTGATGTTTCGACAACACCAGTTGATATTTCACTGACGTTTTCTTTCGGTTATTATTAGCACTCAGCTATGTCAAACTTACTCTTTAGTCGCTTTTCCACAAGGATTCGTTGAATATGTTGTTGTATTTTTGGTCTCACGTGATTTCAAGTAGGTTTACCGCTTATTTTATGTTTAGTAGCTTAATCGCAAAGATCTGAATATCACAGAAAAGCAGTTTCAGCTTTCGCGGATGCGGCTTCCTAAGCTCCTTGTGGTCCAACAGCTACGTCAGGTGAAGCCTTTCTTACAACACAGCGCACTGTGAATGGCTTTGACGAAAAACAATCGATGGGAGACATGTAGGGATTTCAAAATGTGGTGAGGTAGCCCTTAAATGCCGAGGGGTAAAACGCTAAATTGAAAAGCACGCTGTGGCGAGACTTGCGCCGTATTGGGATAAATAATTCAAACTGGGCAAGGGCTCTCGATAATGTCAAGCCAAGCAAGTCTTTTAAATATTAAAAACCGGGGTAAAATTCCCGCATACCCTCAGATCGTTCGTTTACCGATCTGCAGCCAATCAACTAGAAACTCTATGTAATTTTATTAAAAGAGCGTGTATTGAAGTTCAACCTTCACCAGGGTTGCAGTGCGACATCCAAACGTAAATAGGTTTGCCCATCGACATATGGAGTAGGATGCGGTGCTCAGACATTGCGCTCTTATGATCATGGAAAGAGACAGTATTTTATATAGAGAGTCAAAAAATTAAATCCAGTGCTTTTCACTTGTATGGTGGATCGTTTCCGTCATGTAAAAATTTTGTTACATTTAAAAAATCAACCCACAATATATTTTTTTTCACAAAAAAGGTTTGAAAAAATTTGTTTTAATTGACAAAATCTTTGAAACAGAGAAAGAGTTTCATTCACAAAAACTTTTTTTATTTTTGTAAAAAACATTTTTTAAAATACATTTCACCAAACAAAATTTTCTTTTGGAAATAAATTATTTTACTTGATAAATTTTTGAAAACAGAAAAATAAGTATTTTTTCTCAAAGAAAACGTTACGTACCATAAAAGAGACAAGATTAATTATGGTTTATTGCATAAAACCTGCCGTAAAAAACGAACACGGACATATGAATTTACAAGATGGTTCATTCAGAAATTTCAATGAGCAACACTTCTTTGCCGGAGTTTGGCGAAGAAAAGAGAAACATTCGCCATAAAATCATACTTTGAATTTTTTTTCCCAATTTTTTCAAAACTAAATATTCATCATGATAAAATTTTGCAGTGATATTTTTAAAAATAAAAAAGATTTTAAATAGCGTTAACGACCCAACATACACTTGTGCTAGATTTAAAATCAAATCATATAAGAAGCAAAAAAGATTTTTATATGTACAGTTTTTTTAGGAGAAAAGTGATTGGTGATTTTGTTTAGTAATATTTCAGAATCAAGGCGCCACAAAGGTGACACAGCCGAATCTGATCGTAAATTGTTCATTTTTTCCGTCGGCTTTGCTATAGCTGCTCCCCCGTTCGAGCTTAACCACTCCGGAAGAAATGTTACTTTGGCTTCGCTATTTCTGTGTCTTACTGATCAAATAAATTCTCCAACCGACCACTGCTTTTATACCAATTTTTTATCTTTGTAGTTATTGCGACTACATACTCAGAAAAGACAAATGAAAACAAACACAAAACCTGTATTTATTACAGTGCACTAGAGTACTTAAGCAAACAACAATATTCCGTTTATGTGTAGGTCTAAACCCACTGCTATTTGAAAGTGTTCCCATCGAGCAGCGGAGAAACTATCGCAGTAAATTAATTATAAGTTTATTTTGTCCGCACATATCTGACATTAATTTGCCTGACTTGATCAGTAAGGAATTCCTAAACATATATCCGAGGAAATGGCAAATGGCGGTAATTCCGTAGTTGCACGATTCTTCCCTTTGCTACCAACTACTATAGCGGTTTCAAATGTCAGAAGTCTCCACTTCAGCGAAACAAAGTGGCAAGACAAGTCATGCAATATGCGAAAACATTCGTAGCCGAATGGTAATTTCGCCTGTTGGGTGGTCTCTGAATTATTCAGAATAAGTAGTAACATGGTGCGCAGCACCCTTAGAGAGTTAGAAATGATAAACATTTGTTAGAAAGACAGTAACAAGCCCCAAAGTAGTCTTTTGTTTGACACTATAGGAAAGAAAGGCGAAAAGAATGCAAGTATGCATTGAGAGACTGTGGTAACGCAAAAAGTTTAAGGTAGACGCACTTGCAAGTTCCCTACAGAACCACTTCGTTCCCGTCACTTTTTGTATTCTTGTTTTTTTATTTTATATTTTTTTAGCCTTGACATGACATGAACCACGTTCCTGAGCCAAACACGTAAAATAATTGACTTGGATTAAAAAAGACATCATATCATGTACTCCGAAAAAAAGCGGAACTTGACTTGCAATTCAAAAACTTTGGGCTGCCTGAAGCTTTTGCACTTCTATCGAGTAATGCACCTAACAAGACGGGTGTATGAGATGGCAAACGCGACAAAGCCACCAAAGAAATTTTAAATTAATAGTAACCGCCTGCCCGTAGTTGTTAAGGTAACTGATGAAAAGTCCAAGAAGCCAGGCATATTTTTCTGTAGTTTCTTTTTGGTGCAAGTTTGTTTTATGTGCCGGTAAAACGTGCATGACTGATTGCAGCGGTCAAGGATGATCAGAGTTCCACCAAACTCAGATTTATGTTAATGTTATTATAGTTATAAATATATACTTATAATTTTAAAACCAGAATCGTACTATACCTTTGATGTTTGTCAGTCTACTTGCTTTTGCTTTTCAGATTGTGTGATAACCTGAAAAAAGTTGGTAGTAGTGTATAAAGCGTCAGTGATAAAACACCGGTTAAAATGCCAGCCCTTGCCGAAGAGCAGAAACTCAACGCCGGAGATTCGCAGGTTCCTGTGGAGAAATCGCGACAAAAAACGTTTGAGAAGTCAAACAACGGCAATCGGGGCAGTTGGGACAACACTGACTACTCTGAAAATGAACGTCACACTAGCCAAGGTCCGACAACTCCTCTGACGTCTGTTTTTTACGACGCACCAGCTCGGGCGATCAGTAAGCGGTATGCACAAGACCCTGTCGCAAAACTCAAGTACCTGTGGAAACCGAGTGCCTTCGCAATCACAGGCGTCGGGCTAACCTGTTTCGGTATAACATTCACAGTTTACCACTTTCTGTTCGAAGATTCGTTAGCGGCTGACGTGAAGAACCCACCGTACTTCACCTTTGGGCCAATAGGTTTCGCGCTGGGTTTGATAGTCTTCATGATTGGCATTGTATGGTTTTCCATGAAGCACACGAAATGGGTAACCGGTAAAGCGACTCCCATTCTCAGGGCGGCGGCGGCATCGGCAACCGTAGTTACTAGCGTTGCCATACATTCCGAAGCTGCGCGAACTCCGTCCGGCGACGATCAAAACGCTTTCAGTGCGTGCTAGAACCTGAACGTGTGATGAAGACTGAATGAGATCCATCTCGTCAGGAAACTGCGAAAGTCTCGCAGAGTTCGGCATTTCTCCTTAGACTACAAGGGGATTTCTTCGACCCGGGAACACTAGGTTAAAACGAAAAATATGATAATCGAAACGTCCGCTCTTCGTGCCTTCCGTTCAACTTTTCGCATGATACTGGGACAAATAGCGTGTTCTTCTTCGAAAGCTTTCTCTTATCGTAGACAATTTTTTATACCTTTTACATGTGATAGGAAAATATACTGCTTTAAGAAAATGGCAGCGCTTAACAACTTTTTGTTTTGTATTTCTTTCTACTCGCGAAGTGAGTTTTCTATTCATGAGATTGTTCAATTCGCAAGCTAAATCCATCAGATTTCGATCCACTTTTTCAAATACAAAAACGCGTCCTGCTTTCTCATTGTTCCTCTTTAAGATCATGTCGTTCGTGGCAATTTTTGTTACGAATGTGTGTTGAAGTAATTCCAAGGACGACGAGGAAGTTGTCATCTTTAGTACGTAGAATGAGAGGTTAGCTTCATGTATGTACCAAGTACCAAGCAGAAGTTGTGAAAATCAATCGAGTACCACACAAGTCTCCGCGATGACCTTTCGCACGACCTGAAAGTTGTTTGAAGATAAAGTCGCGTGTTGAGTTTTTCGTCACGTACCGGGTTAAAACAGTCTTTTCAGAGAGCAGGTACTGTAATAGAAAGGCGGCGACTTTGCAGACTTTGCTGGGGAATATTGCTGCTGTATGTCCAATTGCATCATCAGGATACACAATATTACGTGTCAGCTTTTCCTCGGCCGCTCGCTCTGCCACATTGCCAGCCGACCGTTGCCAATCCGCAGCCAGGTAGTGGCTGTTGAACATAGCCTACAGTTTTCAGTAAACGAATGAAGATTTGGCTGCAAGCAACAGTGGAAATTTTTACCTCAGGCACTAAAATAAATTTTAATGAAAAATCACGTTCAGATTATTTGGTTAAAGCAAAATTTCCACTTGGAGGATCCAAGGAGGATTGGGTGACCCTTTTTTACTTGTCACCCAAAACGGTTGAAAGACCATATTTTTGAAGGCCTCGCATCAATCCGCCATGGCACTGAGCTTCTGCATGTGATATTGTGCTGTAAGCAAACAGTATTGTTATTGCAATTCAGAAAATTCTATATAACGTAAAATTACTAACGTCGGTACATGGGACAAATTTCAATGGACAAGCTTGTGATTGTTTGACACTTAACACCAAAACTAAGCCAACGCCATATCAAACATTGCGAAAATATTTTAGAGGGTGTACTAGCAATTGCCAGCCCTATTACACTCCACAAATTTGCTACAGTGCTGTCAGAGATTATGAAACCACGTGACTTTTTTTGAATTTTTACATTTTTGTGATTTTGAAGCATAATTACTGTCGTAAACCATCACATTTTATACCTTGTTGAAAGCATAATCTCGTACTCGTTTCATTTTTGGCCTCATTTGAGGGATCGTGGTGGTGCTGAAACCTTGATGATCGAAGCACATGCTACTTGATTATATTTATGACAAACAGTATACAATGTGGTAATATCACGTTTTCAAGCTCTCAAGTACTGGTGGACAACGTTGTATGAAGTTTATCTGTTTTATTCGAGGTTTGTCGCGACATAAACCAAGTCACATTAAAGCCGTTGCTAAGTCACTGTCCTCCTTGATTAACAATACTGATCATACGGCTATCACTTGAAATGTAACGAAAAGAAAAAGCCAAAGGAATTATTACCAACCTGACCATCAGGCCAGTAACCAGGGGGGAGCAGGGGGGAGAAGCACCCCCTAGAAAAATTTTCGCCTCCCTTGGAAAAACGTATTGGACATCGTTTAGAATTACTGGACATAGTTCAAAAAATTTAGGCCCCTCTCAAAAAACTCTTCGCCCCTCCTGGTGACCCAAGCTGGTTACGGGCCTGCTGACCATTCACTTTCGTTTAAACTTTTTAAGACGTCACTGCTAAAGGCTGCCAATGGTGTTGGGCAACTTCATGTGCAGTGCAATTGGCACTCTATTTGATGTTTAGTTTCTGATGCTTAAAATTGGATAATTTAGGAATTAATTGTTGAAGTTTTTGGAAATTTTCTGAATTTCGTCGTGATTTAGTAATAGGAACCAATAGTATTTTTTCAGTCATGCGCTAAAATAGGTTGGCTAAAGACGGGGAAATTTTGTTGCATTCTCTTTATTTCATCGAACCGCAAGATTTGGATTGTGCTTTATGGCCCATCCAGCAACAAAACTGTGTGGCCCTCAGCTTTACTACTGACTTTCGACCAGAACTATCGCCAGAAAATCTTCAATAGCGGTTTTACGTTTGTGCAGGGGATTTGACATTAAAAGTTTCATAAAAACTTCACTAAGAGATAGTCTTTCATATTGGGGGGATAAGCCCACCAAAGCCCCCCGTAACGACGGGACTGCTTCCGACGCGGCTGTATTTTGAAAGCTCATGCTGCGGTAGCGTACTGCCTGCGGATGCAGATGAGACGTACCTCGGTCCCCAAAGCCTTCGACAACCAAGCCGCCACATTTTCAGGAGACTAAATCTCTGTTCAAACATCAACGGTTCGTCGGCGATTGCAACCGCACCACGAATGCGCTTACTCTTGCTAACCTCTACCTTAATCTGAATAAGCACGGAGCCATGAATTATGTAAAACAGAAGTCAATTGAATGAGGTGCATGTTTGGTTCGCGACCTATGAACCGCTCTGACACTTACAATGCATTAGCGGCGCTTGTCAGATTGAAACGAGTTGTGCAAATTTGCTGACAGTGAAGACGACCACACACTGGACACAATCGAAGTTTTTGGTCAGGTAGCCGTTGGTTCCTGCCGCAGTTGTTTGCAGGAGTCTCCAAATTACGGCTCGCGAAGCCATTTTGTCAATAATGAAAAAAATATAATTACAAAACATTTGATTTGGTGGAATGTAGCATTTCCTGAAACAATCACATTACGTAAGACGTCCGGCCCTCGACATGTTCTGCAATAGCTTATGTGGCCCTCAGACAAAAAAGTTTGGAGACGCTTGGTCTACAACAGGGGTTTGCAATTAGCGTCCCTCGGGCCACATGCGGCCCGCCAGTTTTTGCAGTTGTGCATGGAAGCATTCAATAAAAATCTTAATCTGAAATTTCCTCCAACTTTTCACAGTGAATGTTGACGCTGAAGGTTACTTGCTTCTTTTTGCATTAGAAGGCATGGCCTTCTCAAAGTGGCCCCCGACCCAAATTAAATGCCCACCCCTGATCTAAAATATGCTAAAGGTCACTTTCGCCACCTTGCACTCAATAGGCGAGAAGCTTTTATTTGATATTGAGCACGACATTCGCAGACAGACGAAAATTTCAAAAAATACCGTGAGGCGGAACCACTAGTAAACAACGAACGAACGCTTGACCACGTGACATTGCACGAACTCCTGGCAAATCGACTCGAGACCATAGGCGTAGCCAGGAGGGGGCTACGGGGCCATGCCCCCCAAATTTTTAAAACGCATAGTCAGTTTGTGCTTCAAGAGGCGGTTCCCCAAACAAGTCTTATTCGCCTAAAATCGAACATTTGGGCCACGACCAAATTTTTTGACCCCCCAAATTTTTGGGCCGGCTGCGCCACTGC
>Ga0210059_1003401_pt1 | contig 25420 bp, 13 predicted proteins | sample Ectturendosymbi2_FD_188042 | JGI IMG/M metagenome (GOLD analysis project Ga0210059, IMG submission 188042) | Ecteinascidia turbinata endosymbiont from Florida, USA - Sample 2 (SPAdes) (version 2) | ecosystem: Host-associated > Tunicates > Ascidians > Unclassified | place: Key West, Florida... | reverse complement strand
TGTTCGATGGAACACTAGTCAAACTTATCAAATTTCCTGCGGAACACCTGACGATCTTTCACGGAACACTAGTTTTCCGCGGAACACCGGTTGAAAATCACTGGTCTAGATAAACAGCAACTCCAGGAAGGTCACGTAAAGTATCTTACATTATCCTTTGCAAATAGCCTGGAGCGGAGTTGATTCCGAAAGGTAAAACATTTTGCAGAAGTACACCGCGATGCGTGCTTAACGCCAACCTCTTCCGGCTAATCGGACCAAGCTTTATTTGGTTATAGGCATCTGCGAGGTCAATTTTTGTGAAGCCATAGCCACCGCCCAGCTTGTTCATCAAGCCTTCTGGAAGTGGCAAAGGATGACGGTGTACCTCCACCTGTGGGTTAACCGTCACTGAGTAATCGCTGCATGCTCGCAGCTTAGCTTTCACCCGTCCTGACGGTGGCGTTTTTCTGATTGGCACCACAGGTGTGCCCCAGTCATTGAACGTGCTTGCACGCGTGGGTTCGAATCCCATCCTCGTCGCCAAAATCTCTGTTGTATTCTTACACTTCAGAGACCAAATACAAATTGCAGTCGAATAGAACGACTCAAGCAAACAGAAACAGCGTAAAAGAATGCTTGACAGCAAATCAGCGCTTCCACACTAATTACACGAAGAACACGAATCTAGGCTTAATGCCGTATGCATCACTTATCATTAACCACGAAAGCGCTGATACGAAATCACACAAAGAGCACGCTTGTCGAACGCATTACTCAACACCATAACAGAAAGTTTTTTCATCATTAGCAGGTGAGATCTAACCGCTAAACATATCGTTAGCAGCCCGCAGGTTTATCCGTAGCAGCCCGCCCAAAAACCGGATCATTAGCGGTCCGTGCCATCTCTACCTTGCGTCGATTTTTATGTCTTTGAAGTATTTGTTTGTTGAAAAAAAACGCAACAGCAAGACAAGTGCGTGATGTTGCGAATATTACGTTCAAAACTGCGTGTATGAATAGGTGCACTGACTGCAATATTGCACAAACTAGTGAATCGTGATCTGTAAAACAAGGCTGGTTACCAGGAAGTCTGAACCACTTACTATGTACCTGTTATTTCACGTTATTTCATAAAATAACTGCAATATAACGTTTCTTCAGTAATACTTGCATGCATCAACCAATGGCATCCTCTTGTATGAGCCAAAAGTTTGTGGTCAGTGGCGTGCCGTAGAGGGCCCAAAAGTTTGGGAGGGGTTAAATATTTTGACTTTAAAGAAACAGCAGTATCTGGCATTGGAAACCGCCTCCCGAAGCACAAAATGACTAGATATGCTATTTTTTGGGGGGCATGGCCCCTTTCCCCCTGGCTTCGCCTGTAATTATGACTTCGTTTTCGTAAATTCACAACCAGTTTCACACTTTGTGTGGACGAGGTCTGCCCAACATACGGCCCGCAAGAGCTTTCGCAATTGCAGAAAATATTGCAACAGCCCGACGTCGGATATTTATATTATTGTCGTTCCAGAAATTCTTTCAAACTACAACAAAATGAAATAGATTCTGCGGCCCGCGGCAATTTATGTTGGTCGATTTGGCCCTTCGAGCTTTCCGAGTTGTGCAGGCCTAGTGTGGACTAAGTGGGGTCAAACATATGCAAGCTTGTTAGGACACGTGTAACCTTCGCAATTTACAAGATAGTCTTTATCGCATTTGTGCATTATTTTGTTAGCTCTAAAAAGCTAGCTAAATACCTACATCGTTTTTGGGAAGTAAGCTTAGTAAAATTAGTGTGTAAAAATGCTGCCCCATTCTCATTAAACTTAAATTGCTCGAAGGGTTAAATGAGGACTTATAAAGTTACTGAGGGCCACATTATGACGCTGACGCAACAATGGTGGTACCTGAACCTTACTAGAAACAGCTTCTACATCTTATTTCCTGCGAAAGGTATCGTGACTTCGTGAGTTATAGGCAAATCATTTCTAGCCTTCTCCACGTTGTTCAAAAAGGAGCTTGTTCACTCGCTGGACGAGCACTTTTAAACACCAGTGAATAAACTAAGTAACTTAATATTAATTATTTGATCATTCTAAAAAACAGCGCGGGCCAGACCAGGCCGCATGTTTGAGACCTCTGGTTTAATGGCATATAACTCAAACAAATTATAAGCGTGTTGAGAATTTCTAGAGTTTACGTTTATCAGCTGTATACGTCAATTAGTTGCTCAAGAATTGGACGACGGCGGACAATCCACGTTTTATATCACCTGCTAATGATGAAAAAACAATCCGCGTTTTATATACGCGCAAGTTTTGTAGAAGACCTACTTGGGAAATGGGTGTATTAGATTAGAGCAGTGACCTGTGGTGGTCATTATTATTGAGTGTGCGCTGTTTGTGACGTCAAATTAACGTTTCAAATCCAACGTTTTGGCAAAGGTTTTGACACAGTGCGTATCATTATTCACGCATTCTCCTTATTCATTGTTGTATAACTTAATATGTCATTGTATTGGCTTTATCAGCCCTCCAACTTAAAATGCAGGTGCAGACGGTGGCTTAACTACAGGTTTGAGCCAGGGGGGCAAAGCTTAGCTGAAGGAGGCCCACTGGTCACCGTAGGGGGCCCACTAGCCAAAACTCAGACAAAGGTTAAGAAATGATAGTGAATCTCTGGATGTCGTGGATGTCCATACAAGATTTAAAAAAGTCGAAAACACCCCGAAAAACGCAAAAAAAACAACAAATTAAAGAGTACTAAATATCAAAATGTCAACTAAAAGGGGCCCAGTTTTTACATGTGGCTTGCCAGGGTGGCGGCTCGCTCCCTTGCCTCCCATCAGTTACGCCACTGGGTGCAGAATACACTCGACGCTACGACCAAGCAATCATAACTGCAAAAATATCAGACTGCACGTTAAAACCAATGAGTGAAACACACTCAGCCCTACAATAGCGCAGGTTACAACAGCAAAAAACAGTCTGCACGAATGTCTCTGTAAATACGAGCAGTCGAGCCCAGGCGTGCGCCTCGAATAGCCCACACCCAAGCTTGCTAGATCGAAGTAACAAGTGAGTAAAACACACAGCCTTGGAAAAGCGCAGGTCACAACTGCAGAAACAAGCTGCGGCTCTGCGCGATTGTCTTGTCGATTACGAGTTTCGAGCCCTGCAGGTGTGCGCCTGGAATGTCGAACACGCTGGTTTGTCAAATAGAAGCAACAGGGGAAAAAATTCACTCAGCCCTGGAACAGCGCACCTCACAACTGCAAAAGCAGTTTTCGCAAATGCCTCTTCGAATACGAGAGTACTCGAGTACATACTTATGCGCACAGCTTCGGGCGGCAAAGTACATAATTATCTTTATAGTTTTTTGTGATTTTACCTTGATCGCACGATCTGGAAAATGTTACGTCATGTTCAGTTTTAACGGGTGTGCGCCGCACGCCTGGAGTATACGCCCCATTAGGGCAAAGTCGCTATACTCGGTTTCGATTGAACGTGTGAATATAAAAGCGCAATCACAATGGCGGCCACGATAGCTTCTTGCTCAACTGCAATATTGGCTGCAAAAATCAAACTGCAGATCTTGAACTTATAACATCACAAGCACTTTTGCAGGAAAGTATTACGAGCAAATGGTGGCGTTCATCCAGCAGAGTATAAGCTTGGAACCTCAATAACAACAAACTTTTAAAACTTGTTAATACAAGTAGACTTAATATTTGCCGACTTAAATCTGAACACATCTGTTCAGAAAAAGACGCCAGGCAAATGCACATTTTACGGATGATGCTTTAAAAACAGCTGGCATTAATTATTTAAACGTTGAAACTCGGTTATTTTTTGTCCTCCTCTATCAAAATTTCTGGCTACGCGCCTGCTATGTCGCATTCATTTTAGCTAATTTTCACAATAAACGCAAGTTTCCTTTCAAATATGTTTAATTTTTTCAATACAACAGTCACCTTTCGCAATCAAAATAAAGACAATTTCATGAATAGAAAATTTAGATGTCAATATTCACCAAGTCTCATTGACCGTATCTGTCCAAAGATACACAGTCTTCGCATTCGTCTTCACTATTACTGTCCCTTGCATTAATGGTCTGTGCGTCAACAGGAGGGCTGATAAGTCCTAATGGGCCAAAACACGCCAAATCGCTCATCAAAATATGCCACATAACTTCGAAAAATGAAACAAATCGAAACAGGCCGATGATTGTCATTGTTTAATTACAAAATTGCTAATTGACCAAGCTTGGAATTGTTGCATATAATTGTTAATCTCCAAAAGTGCCGTCTCCTATAGAAAATTCTCAATAAAGGACGTATAAATGTCCTAAACAAAAAAATACAGGTTGCGAAAACAAAAACATGCACCATGCCATAGTGCAGTTTGAATTTAAATCTGGTACATAAGCATTTCATATGTTAGATATGTCACATTTCCACGAAGTATCTATTATAAAATGCACTCACAGAGAACCCACAAAAACAATTTCAGGCTCTCCATGTTCACATGGACCAAATACGCCAAATTTCTAGGCAAAATATGCCATAGCTTACAGCTTCAATAAACGCCAAACAGGCAGAAAAAATCTAAAAGTTTAAACTCAACGCAGACAGGTTTTGAAAAAAATGTCAAACGTGTTTTTACTGCCAACACCACTGCAAAAGGCCAAAAACATGCCAAACAGACCAAACCTTTCTGCTAATTCTTTATTCGATCAACGCCGCAACTTTCACGTTCATCTCGATTTAAAGGTAAGCCTCAGTGGTGTAGAAGGCGGGGGTGCAGGGGGTGAAAGCGCACCCCCAAAATTTTGATTTGTCAAAAATCCGGGCAAAATCTCTGGAAATCTGGGAAAAATCTCTGAAAATCCGGCAAAAATGGCGGCGAACATTGTTTGACTTAAAAAATGGCGCCCAATGTTTGCAGAAAAACAAATGAAGACCTTTTTGGGAGGTCACACCAAAAAAAGTCTTCATGATCTTTGTGGGAGAAAATTCGTAAGGAAAAGTCACAGAACAATTTTTCGGGCAAGTTTGGGAAAACTCGGGCAGAAATCCTTTGCACCCCTAAAAATTTGCTCGCTCCTGCACCTTTGGTAGGCCTATATAGTTCAGATTGAAGCCAGTAGATGCGCTGAGAAGCTCAGGTTCAGGAAAGTGATCTCTGATGTTACCGAAAGTTAATTCTCGTATTTATTTGCAAGTGAAACAAGTTGCTTTTCGTACTGTACTGAGAGTTCCTCTGATTCACTATCAAACGTTTCCCAACCATCTTTCAGAGCTCTTTCAATGGTTTGGATTTTGCAGCGGCAACAGAGACCTTATTGATACACAATCCTACGGAAGATTTTATCTGTGAGGTGAGGCAGCAGAGTTGAGAAAAGGTAAAGCACCGTGATGAAATTTTTGTTTTCACAAGTCGCACTAAAACAGTGCACTTTGCATCATTTTTAATTTCTGACAGCTGTTTCAGTGCGGCCCAAATTGCCAAAACTTTACTCCTAGCAGCTCTCACAGCTGCCTCACTCGACAACCAACTTATTTTGCACATGCGCTGCAACCACCGACATTTTGTCTTTGCAGTAATCTGATGCATCGCCAGGCAACCCGATCCCAACGGTCAAACAGCATAACACTTCCTTTCGCATTTTCGTACAGCATACAAATCTGCGACAGTATCGCAGCAGGTCAAAGCTGGGCGGTGCGCATGACAATGTACAGATACCACAGTTCCAATTTCCGCTTTCAACTTTTGCGACAAAGAATTGTGTCGCCCTTTCATTGCAGCCGCATTGGCTGTTGCAATAGCCACGTGGTTCCTCAGCAACGGATTTGAACATCGCAAACAAATTGCTCTGCAACGGATTTGAACATCGCAAATAAACTGCTCGCAGTGGCGCCGCTTTCATCAACTTTGCGAACATCTAGGAACCTAACTTTTATTTGACCTTTCACTACATATCGAACAAATTCCGTAGCATGCTCTGAAGTGACGCAGAATACGGCCTGACAAGCAACTTCGCATGTCGTGGGGTTCCAAAATTTAGGGTGTCAATGTGACACAGAAAAGCAGCTTAAAACAGAAGCAATACAAAGAGCCATCGCGCTATAAGTTAGCCAACTGTCAGTGAACATTAGAGTAAATGAAAATACAGTGGCACAATAGCTTATCAATATAAACACAGAGTGGCACTGTGCAGGCCCGTAACCAGGGGGCGCAGGGGGCTTCGCCCCTTGCAAAATTTTTCGCCCCTTCTAGAAAAATGTGTTGAGCGTAGGTCAAAACTATTGGATATGGTTTAAAAAATTTGGGCCCCTATCAGGAAACTCTTCGCCACCCCTGGTGTCCTAAGCTGGTTACGGGCCTGGTACTGTGTCATATGGGCTTGGTGAAGGACCATGGCGGTCATCTAGTCAACCAACTAGGAAAACCCAACAATGCATATAAGAAAAAAACATTCGCAATATCTTCAAGTAATTTTTGGCAAATTCGAATGCAGTTTTTTATAAACACCTGTACATGCATTAATGACGAAGCCAAATCAAATTTTTTCACTAAATTATTCATCGCGTTCACATTCGAATGCAAAAATCTCCGAACAACAAATATGTGAAACAACGGATTGTACTGCTTGTTTGTTACGTTGCAATGGAAATAAAAGATCGGGCTGCGTGTGATCAAAACCACGGCGTGGTTCGTGTTTGCATTTTTATTACCTGTAGTTTATCGTTTCAGGCATTTATAAGTATTCTCTATTAAGCATTTTCTATAAAAGGAAATTGTAGCATTGTTCTGGATATGCTTACTTCTGGAGAAATTCTTTGATACCAATGTTTGCTAACTCTGCAATAGGATTTCTTCAAATTCTGCATGTACTTTTGGAGTATAACGAATGTTCGTTAATTTATATGCAGTACTTCTGGGCTTGTTTTTGTAGCAACATTGCGTTTTTGCTATTACTCACCCGGTTAATTCAAAAGCGACAGCATTCGGTCTGTTTGCATTTTTTGGACCAATTTGGCATTTTTAGTCTGTCAGGAGCTGGCAACCCTGGTCATGGTTCGAATTGCACTGTATGCAGAGAGTAATGCTAGTTGAGGTTGCCTTCACATTAAATTCTCCTTTAATGAGATAGTTTAATTGTTCAGACCAGGGCGGTGATAAGCAGAATGCTTTGGTAAAACTTTAATTAGGAGTTTTAGGTGGTTCTTTTTTGTTTGTAATGATTGATTCGTTTCAGCGTGAAGTACTGTACCTAGCCATGAGTGTCAGATTTTCCTTAGGTTACGCACAAAAATCAGGAATTTCCAACAAAATTGGCTGCTACCCCACCATTTGCAGGACTTCCCGTGGCCAGCAGTTTAACAACAGGGCTGTGGAGCCGGAGCCCAAGCAATCTTACATGACTGGAGTCACAAACTTTCAAATGGTGGAGCCGGAGGCGGAGCCTGAAATTTGGGTTCTTGTTCAACAGACATAGTTTGTTGGTCAAGCGATTTGTACAAATAAAAACAAAGGTTTTTAGTTTTTAATAGATCAAATCGTGCCGGGGCCAAAAATTTTTTATGCCTGGAGTTGGAGCCGGAGCCCGAAATTTGAGGTTTTTGTGAGAGAAGCGATTTTCGCGGTAATTTGCAAAACGTTTGCAGCACGGTTGACTGCACGCGATGAAAAAGCGACGCCTGAAACTCTGCCCGACTGTTTGGACCTAGTCAAACAAAATTACTGGCTTTGCCACTGGTCCAACACGAGCAATTTTTAAACAATTTTAATCGTTAAGCATTCCAAGCACAGTGTCTTCATGTTCGACACGCACTGTTTCACAAAACGTGAGCCTGCCAGTGTTATGTCTTGAAACTCAAAAATGCTATCCCTGTAAATTGACAGCAAATGGATACCTTAATACTGTAATGCCGAGCATTTACAGAGTTCAATCTTCTTAACAGAATGGAAAATTGCACGTTGGTCTGAAGCTGCTTCCATTTATGTACAGAAACTTTCTTGTACTGTTTCTGACTCCATTTTTTCTTACTTTTTTGCAGCATGCAAAAACTTCAACGAAATCTACGTTAAGATTTTTCGCCTAAGGCTTGCTTCTTTGCAAAAATATCATTTACCCAGAATAAAAACGTCTCTGGGTCAGTTTTCTTGGTATATTGGTCCAAAAAATTTGGTCTGATATTCCTGAAGATTTGAAATCTCTCTCGCCTTATTCATTTGGGAAATAACACAAAAACGCCCTGCTTTCTTGCCAATGTTTCTGTTGGTTTTCGTTTCATGTGCTTGTCACTTTTTTGTAATATTGTTTTTAGTGCTCTTCTTTCACCTTACAACTTTCACCTCTCCAGTTTCTCACCCCTCTGTACATAGGCATATTTTTCACCCTGTTTTGTTGTTGTTTTGTTCACTTATTGTATCTGACGTTGATTCAATGCATCTTGTTGCTATTCTTTTGTTACACGTGAAACGTCTTTAGTTAAACTGATTTGTGCTAGCAACAGAGCTGACTGAGCAATTGACCCATATGGCCTTTCGCCAACATTTGCTATTCAAATATGTTAGAACCAGTGGCGGATCCAGACCAGGCGTTTGGGCGGGCAATCAAATAAGGGGGCGCCAAAAAGTCTTCACTTTTTCAAATACCCCAGCTTCTCTGGGACAATCGTTGGGTATCGCACAAAAGTGGTTACCTTTTCTAGGCCAAGAAAATGGCAATTTTTATTGGTCGAACTATGCGATCTTTCAGGGAATCACCACATTGCAAAATCGCCTTTTATCATTAAGTCACAAAACGTTTGAAGCGTGTGCAAAAAGATAAGTCCTAGTTTTCACAAGCTACACATGACTGTGAACGCTATGGGTGTCAAAACAATCTTTTTTATCTACAGTAAGTGTTTGAAAAATATAGGCTACACTAAAGCAGTGGTCCCCAACCCTTGTGTAACCGCGGACCTGCCAATGCTTGAAAATTTTACCGCGGCCCGGGAGTACTTTCGCAACAGTGTTTTTATGAGAAGAATCGACAAATCGCATGCCCAGAAAGTGAATGGTATCAGTGTCACCACCAGTATACATTTTGTAATTTCGTGGCCCGGGGGTTGAGGACCACTGCCCTATAAGGCATGCTGCGCGCTATTGTTTGACGCTGGTTTGGATATCCGCACATCGGAAAAAAAACAATGTCTGCAACGTATTCGGACCTGCTTAGAAGTAGAATGGTTCTTCTTACACAAGGAAATGACAACTCAATTTCCAAGCTAGGAACCGAATAAAGAGCAAAATTACAATCACATTTCAAGACGAAGCTTGTGCAGTTACACGCACATGGAAAGCATATTTATTGCTGAAGCGGTAATTCAAAAACAAAAAATAAATGAAAGACATTTCCTCTGACATTACTTCTATTTTTGGTTGCTCTGCTAGCTATCGTAAACAACGATCTCATAATCGCGTGATAGGTTCACTTTGGGCCTGAAAGTATATTTCCCTAAAATACATTTAACGCCCCTAATATAAGGAGAATTTCAGTGTTTTAATACTGTTTCACATATTTCGACACTGGACTGCTGATGTGAAGAAAAAACATCAATCTCACTAGTCCAAATTATGAAGAAAAGGTGTGACACCGTTCAAAAGAAGTAGGGGCAGTCGAGATGACACCATCAAACCCACAGTGAATACCTCCAAATTGAAGCTCTATTCTCCTTGATAAAGTCAATTTCCAATTTTGTGTATACTCCTACGAACCCCTCAAACAAATTTAAGCCAACTCCAATGCTGTTGATCTGACGATGAATCTGCTGCTATCCAGGCCAGCAAAAACACGTCAGAAACACCCTATAACCCATTCTAAACCATGAATCTCAGCCAACACCACAAATACTCGTGAAAAAGTTAAAATTTGCATTGGTTTTCTGCTTTTCTACACAAAATTATGTTACTTACACGGAATGCTAGCCCAGGGTCTCCAAACGTTTTTGTCCGAGGGCCACATAAGGTAATACAGAACTTGTCGAGGGTCAGACGTCTTACGTAATGTGATTGTTTCGGGATATGTTATTATACCAAATCAACAAATTGTCGTAAATATGTTTTTTTTATCAAGGAGAAAATTTCTTCGCGGACCGTAGTTTGGAGACCCTGATCTAGCCAATAAGATACGCATTTTGCTGTAGGTTGCAGATTTCGCTAGCCATGCCAAATTTGTCTTTTCGTGGCCGGTGTGAGCTGTCTACGGATTTGCACTTGCAGCAAAAGGATCAAGACAACACCATTTGGCAATCAGTCACAGTTGCCAGGCGCGTAACCAGAGGGGTCGAATGCGGCGTACTCTTAAATTTTGAACCGGAAATATTGCACCGTTGAGCAGAAATTGTCGTGACCGTGTACAGCCATTTAATCAATTCACAAAGCTGTAGATAGCTGGTATTTTTCCGAAGTTTCTGCGTTAGAGCTGACTGCTGGGTAGTGAGTACCATGATTTGTTGAGGCGCGTCGTACTGCCACGTAACGATTCAATGCTACGCTGCGCTGTCCCCGTTGACGGAGTGAGATGTTGCAGAACTGGATTGTTAGGTCATATTTCCTTGAGCTACTAGAGCACGCTCTTGTTTTTTTTTCCCTAAGACATTTCGATCATTTGTCCCGTAACAGTATTAAAACTCGTCGTAACAGTATTCACTAGCCTACGTTTTAGGACATTATGACCGAATAATTGACTAACTGTTTTCGGTCATTTAAAAAAAATTTGGTCTATCACCGGAAAAAATAGCACGCTGAATGCATTTTTGTCAGAAACCGGCAAGTTGTTTACTAACGTACAGGGGCATAACGAGGGGGTCGCAAATCTCCGGACCATGGCCCCCCTGATTTTTGGTTGCCTCCCTGCTTTCCCCCCAGTTTTGTGCTTAATTTCACGTTCAAGTTCGTTTGATTGACATATACAGCAGATAACTTTCAGCCAGCAAAATTTGAAACGATTTGAAGACATTCTGGCGAAGGTTCTGACGATATTCACAAGCCTATGTTGGATTTGATAGGATTAATCACAGCAAATAAATCTTCATTGCAATGGAAAATCACCATGCAGGAGAGACATTTATGTTGGCCCCCCTATTTTTTTCCTTGGCCCCGCAGTGGCCGCCCCCAGTTTTTTCATTCTAGAATCGCCACTGGCGCCAAATGACTGCGGAGGGCGCCGGAAAGTACCGACAATGTCACAAGTACTTTCTTCAGTAGAGTACATTTGCTTCCGAAAGACCTCAGGTTCGAACATGGGAGCGCCAAACTTGCTTCTTGCCCTGGGCCGCATCTAACCTCATTACGCCCCTGCTAACATACAAATGTTGCTATAGCTTTTCACACGCTGCATATGGTTCAATCAGGGGTATTAGTTCCGACAAGAAACTCATCCACTTACCTTGGTATTGCAAGACTAAGATGCAGACGTCCTGCGGAGCGGACTCACGGACTGCACTGACAGCAGACCTGAAACTGTTTTTCGCTTTGCAGGCTTCTAAAATCTTGCGTCAGTTCTACGTTTTCCATATTTATTGCCTTCCTATCGTCACTATTGCTTTTCCTTTCAAAGCTGTGACCAAGCATTAAAAAAATGAACTTGTAACAAACACAGACCAATTTTACAAAGCCCAACGGCAAGACCAGAACTGTGCTTGTGTTAGCGAAAGAGATCGTGTTTGTGAATGTGATTGCTTAGCAGTTCTCACGCTGAACGCAAATAAGATAACAGGAGTATTATCACGAAACAATAGCAATGTTGATTCTTGTCGGTAAGAGGCTGGGTCAAAGTCCGTCACGTGAACACCGAAGTTCAACGAAGTGCAAAGCATTGTTTAGTTTCGTGTGAGTATTTTTTGCCTTTGTTTCTACTTCGATATAGGCACCATAAAGGGGCGCATTTTTATCAGAGGGGCGCCATTTTAAGGGGGCACCACAGCCGTTTGGGGGGAAGTTGCCCCAAACTGCCTCCCCCCCCCGGGTCCGCTACTGGTTATAACACATCAATTTGCCGAGCCTGCAGTTTTTTATTTTTTTATATTGTCATCAGCATGCAATTATTTTCTGCTCTTTGATATTATTCTTTTTCCTCGTTGCATTTGTGTTATTTCGTGACTTGAGTCACAAAAATGCATGAATATACCAGCCCACACCTAAAACAAAACACTGAGGATGAATTGGCCCAGTAAACTTTCTGGAGGACATATTTCTAACAGATAAATTTTCTGCAACGGCATGTTGCGCGTAAAGTTAACATCTGTATCATGTTAGACTTCAATGCATTGTTTTGGAAACCACTTCCGTTACATAATTTTTGCTTTGTACTTCTGCGATTGGTGTGAAATTTTGAAGTAGATTTAAAATTCCTACCCAAAGAGTACACAGGTTAAAAGCCTAATCAGCTACGCTGGGCCAATTTGGCCAAAAGCCATTTTCAACTTAATTTTTGAAATACTTACAGTGGTTGATGAAAGCTGGATTTTTAATCATGCACTCTGTTGAGCAGTCCTGTCGAAATCTGCACAAGTTTTGTATTTTTGGAGCTGGGATATTTGGCCATGGCTCCTGCTCCAGGCATCTAAATTTTTTGGTTCCGGCTCCAATAAAGTTTTTGACTCCGGCTCCAGGTTGATTTGGTCCGTTATGAACTAAAAACAATTGCATTATTTGTGCAATTGGCTTGCTCCACAAACTATGTCTGTTGAAGGGGAGCTCAAATCTCAGGCTCCGGCTCCACCATTTAAAATTTTTTTTTTCCGGCTCTGGCCATGCAAAATTGCTTGGCCTCCGGCTCCACAGCCCTGGGTGAAACTACACACAATCTGCTTTTAAGCATCTCTGAGTTGCCTCAACGTCTTTGGTATTTTACGTTACATCCCAAGTAATATGAGTGTTCGTATTTTTCCCACTTTGGCCAACTTCTTATTTTGCACTCGCAATTATCTCTAAACGTTTGTTCAGGTAAGTTCTGAAATCGACAAAAAACAAAACATAACGATCGATGGATGCTTCGTTCGCTGATACAGCTGACCCATGCGACATGAACTGCGGGAACCGCAGAGCCTGTGAATGTGAACACGCATGCCAGTAGCTTGATATTTTTCTTGTTCAGTCACGCTGGATCCGCCGTTGGATGCCGCTATTTACCAGAAACATTTCCGCTGACCAGCCATTATCACGACGTCATGTGATATCGCTCGGGCTGCGCGGCTCATTTGAAGGCAGTTGCCTCGGGTAGAGCAGCTCACTTACGAAGCTCTGACGTGTATTCGGTTGTCATCTTGTTGTAACAAGAGCGGTTTAAAAGCGTTACAGATAGTACGAAAGAAATAACAGATGTTCATTGGTTTGTTTACTAGCACGAAATAGGCAACGCAGATAAGGCAACAGCCTTCAGTACGGTGACACACACTGCGTTCGAGTCCATTAACAAAGCACAACGAAACAGATTATTTACTTAACAGTTGTGAAAACTTCGATCCAAGGCGATCAGCAGATGAGATAAAAAGAAACGAATGGAGCTGTAGCAAATGTAGCATGAACCGACTTAATAAATCAAGCAGAGTCTGTCGTGTTAGTGCCAAAGGTCGCAAGAAAATTGTTTGCGACCATTCGATCGAAGCTTAACAATGTGTGCTTTCGACACTGCAGTATGCGAAAGCACACCAACGAGGTGAAGCAAACAGAGATTAGGTATTGCGTTACCTTTAATGAATGCTTGCTTCTGTTAAAAGTTGAAGTAATGTGCATTGGTTGAAAGATAAAAACATCAGATAAAGATAGCCAAAGGCCACATTGATTTTTTTAATATTTTCTAACGGCTATCAAAAGCAAATTTATTTAGCAGCTGGAAAAGCACAAAGTTTGTTTTCTTCAGAAGTGATGCAGTGTTCTTAGAAAATAGCACAGACAAAAGGTTGTAGATGTTATGGAAACTCCGTCCACTTTAACTCCTGTGGAATATCTTCCAGTAAAAATGCCTGCTACAGTGACGACTACCTCATCTGAAACCAGTATTGATTCGGGAACTGAGACGGAATCGCATAAAAGCCCAAGTGATTCGGAATGGCTTGACGGAAATACTGATGCAGTCATCCCGCAAAGTCGACAATCTTTACCCGAGGTCACTTGTGCAACCGTAAATAATTCCGATGCGTCACCTCAGCCGTTGTCGACTGAAGTTTTTGTTTCCAAAGCTGCTTCCACAAAGGTTTCACTTCAAGGATCTGTACCTCCACCACCACCGATACCTGTTCCTCCATCAATACCACCTCCGCCACCCTTGCCCAATAATGGACCACCAGGCTTCCAGAGCAGTAGATGGAACGATAGTTCTCCAAATAAAACAAGACTGCGAAGGTACTTACGTTAAGTTTGATGTACTCAAAGCACAAAATTGATGAGTGTAATTTACTGATCTATTAAGTTTGTCTCCTTTCATTGCCATGTAAAATGAAAGATCAGGGAATAATACAAACCAAACACTTACAACACATACTGAACTCAAATTTTATTTGACACGGTCGTTGGTTCCGAAATCTTAGTTGCAACAAACGCACTTTGCGAAGAAACATCTGACTAATGTTGCTTCAAAACTACTCACCTGGAATCCTTTTTATCAGTTTCTGTTAGTGTGTTAGTGGTAGCCTGCCCAACAATGAAAATACGATTAGTTCTTCCATTATCAATTTTTATTTCAGTAATGGATCCAACAACCGAAATTATAAAATCTTGTAACCGTACTCAGTAGTTGGGAAAAAGGCACTTGTGAGTTAGAAATTTTTGCAAAGCATGTTACGTTCATGTTGTGTTACTCAACACAAACCGATCTCCATTTGATTTAAGAGAGGCATGAGCTTAGTAGGTGTGGGCAGCAGCTTTTCTTGGTTGTATTCATGACTTAACACTCATATGCTTCTACATCTATTACAAAATAGACGTCATGCTTGCTACACGAACCAGAACTGAAGTGCAATCTCGCTTGCCTTCCGCCTCGTGTTTGATGCATGACAATGAAACCTTCTTGCATAATGTAGTTTATGAAGCTAAGGATGAGGGGCGTTGAAAATTTACAAAATGTTTCGCTTGTTTCAAGGCAGCTATCTTTCACAGTGACGCAGTTATGTGCATACACCAAAGGGAAAGTTTTCCTTTTCGCTTGATTTCAAAACGTGTGGTGTGAGTAGGAATAGCTCGATATTTTTCATCAAGTCTAAATAAACTTTTAGAAAATGCGCTTTCCTCATGCTTTTTTTGCACTTTTGAAGACTGAATTGGGTGAAAATTCCTGACATTCACATAATCAACACTGAGCAAGAGACAATATGGAGAGACGCCCAGGCGGAAAACAGCATACAAGTGGATTTCCAAAAAATGGAAGATCTTTTTGCAGTCAAGGACACCCAGTCTAACAGAAAGTCTCAGCTTTCTTCTCCGTTGCATTTGAAAAGACACTCCGAACCGTCCGATTCAGACGGAGTGTTGAAAGGAAAGGTACGCATTTTGCATTGTCGTGAAATTTGGTTTGCCGAAGTGTATGAAGTTAAAACCATTTTACAAGTAACACGCACTTCAAATGTTTTAAATATAGGCTAGTGCAGCTTAATCCGTATATGCGGCATAGATGAGTGGACTGTGAAATTTTTCCGTCCGAGTCCAATCCTGATCCGAAAAAATTGAACCCTATCCTGTCCTCATCTGCAAAATTTTTGAAAATCATCAGTCCGAACCAGTCTTGATCTGTCCAAATAAAAACCATGTAGTTTCATTTTGCCTCATGAGGCAAATGCACTGCTGAAGTTACAGTATTTGGCCATAAGGCCAACCTGATTGATTGAACTTGTCAATTGACAAGGATAATACACTTGGATTAGCGTATGATCTTTGTCACGTGACCTAAAACCCTAAACCTAATCCTAAACCTAGACCTAAACAAAAAACTTAAACCTAATTCCTAAACCCAAAACCTAAACCCAACACTTAAACCCAACACCTAAACCCAAAAGCTAAACCCAAAACTTAAACCCAAAATATAAACCCAAAATCTAATCACAAAACCTAAACACAAAACCTAAACCCTAACCCCAAACCCTCAACCGAAATGTAAACCTTAAACATAAACCTTAAACTTTTTGAAAAAATCCATGAAAAGCGCTCCCATAAAAGGTGTAACCTCTAGTAAGCCAAAGCAAATGGTGAGAGCAGAACTAACGACCACTCGCACAACAGGCATAGACACCAACCATTGGACTACGTTAACCTTGCTACTAGTATTATCAACTCAATTTTACATGTGGACAAAAGTGCATACAGTTCGAATAGCAAAATAGCCCTAGCAGAGCTTTTTCTGGTGATGGCAAAATATACAATACCAATTAACAATCTATAAAATCGGATTACAACTAAAACATTTGATATGGTTAGAATAATGGCATTAGTATTACAAAAAATGTTTCAGTCCGATCCAGTCCTGATCCAGTCTTAATTCGTGCTCAACGCTAATGTGCAGACTCAAATGAATGTCATTGCCTACAGGAACAGTGGCTGGTATTATCGAATAACTAATTGCTAATTTCTACTGAATAGTCAATAGAGGAAAGCTATATTTAGTCTGTTGTGAGGCTTAGGTGTACACACATTTACAGCATTGTGTTGTTTTCATTTGTCAAAACTTATAAGCATTTCGCTACTTGCAGTAAATCTTTGTTGTTCCTTCAATTTTGCAGAGTGAGGTCGACATTTAATTATAGCTTACTGCCCGTATCGTGTGCAGATTGGTGTGCTTGGTAATTTTTTTGCTTAAAATTGTTAGCCGAAATGCGTTATATCTAAGTTTTCATTGTTCGCTTCAGGACGCTTCACGCGTCGCATCACCTGAAAAGCTAATTTTTTGATTGTTTGTGCTTGGGATAGTCGGGCACACCTAGTGTTTTTTTTCAGCATGCGCTCTTCAGCCCTTCCCTTCGTTTCATACGCACAAACCTAAACCGCAGTTTTATATCCTTAAAATGCCACCTTTCGTAACCACGCAGTTGAGTACTCGGTGGTCTTTCGTGCTTCGCACTGGATCTTTGTTCACAGCATGTCGTACCTCTTGAGGTTTTTCAGTTTCAAGCGTTTCTCATGTTAACTTCTGTTTTAAGTTTCGCTATTAACCCAGATTGGTCGTGTTACTCACTTCGCTCAAAGAAACCAAATCTCACAGCAACGTTTCAGCCATTAAAACGATAGCGCTTTACAATGGACCAATGTAAACACATCACGTTAGTCAATTAGCCGGTTTGTAGTCGCGATCAAAGATGTTCGCTTCCCGCTATCTCTCAGCGACAAAGTAAACGGGTAACACAATCCTTGTGAACATAGAAAAATCTCTAATTTTGTACCTTGCGATTTCATACTGTGTTATGCTAAAAAAAGAACTTAAAGGTTTGTTGCTGGTCTTAGATGAAATATCCTTATACACAAGTTGCTACAGAGGTCATATAGTTCAACTTCGAATCAGAAAACTTCTGAAGGGGTAACGTTTCACATTTCTGCTTCGCAGTCTACCGTCTATCTAGTTACATTTTTTAAGCTGAGGAATTTCAAAAGGTTAGCAGCAAAGAGGGCGCAAAAGAAAAATGTAATTTGCCATCATTCAGAGCAATAAACCAATTCAAAGAATTTTCTACAGTTGAGACATATACTGTATGTCTTAACGCACTGATCAACTTCGAAAAAGCTTGCTAATGGGTGCTTTACTCAATAGCTTCAAGAGATTTCTTTCACGACTACTAACGAATTGCAGAGATACGACTAAGTTTGTAGCTACAGTGTTTTGACTGGTTTTATCAAAGAGCAATTCAAGTGTAAGCAACAGCATCGCATTCATTTTACAAAGCTAGCTTGAAATAACTTCGCAGCATTTGTGGTGGTAAGAAGAACAAGCAATAACTTACTGTCGAACCAAACAGTCCATTATAGTGATTATACGTTTCTTGCTGGAGCTTCTACGTTTAAAACAACAAACTTCAAATTTCGAAACCGAACAGTTTTCTGCAGCAGAGTTATCCTCATGGAGCGCAGTAATTGATTACAGCACGGCACTCCGCACAAAGCTTGCTTTCAAGTTAAATGATGTGTTAACGATTAAAAAGGCGAGTCCGAGTTTATCGAAATGTCCCAGCTTGTGGTGCATTGTAAAATCTTGCTGAGAAACACACCCTCGCCGTCAACATTCACCGTTACAGCACTGACTGAAAACCAGTGAAACAACAACTTCAGTCAAAACCTTTAAAGGAAAATCATTTGGGAGACGAAATATATAGCCCGATTTTTTTATATGTTCAGATCCTCCTAGGACATACCGCATCAATTAAATGTTCCCTACCTTTTATCAGTTTTTGCCCAGTTTGTTTGCCTAGCCTGCATTAGTTTTCTATGCTGCACATATCCCAAAAACCTGAGAGATCATTTCCTGCACATGCTTGTCTACATTTTCAAAAACGTTTCAGATATTTTATACCTGAAAGGCTTTCAGTATAAACGACCGCAATACTTAAGTACGTAGGCAAAACGTGTTGTTACGACTTGATCAGAAAATGACCATTTCAGAAAATACTCTACGATTTAAGGTTGCTTCGTTCATATTTTCACTTTTATGCTTTAGATAAGGCTATCGAGCATATTTTTTAAAAAGTACGAGATGAGACTCGCAAACAGTGACGGAATCGTAGAGTTTATATTACTGTAGAACTTGACCACTTCCTTCGAATCTGTCTAAGCGTATGGCAATGGCAAGTACGAATGCGTGTTAGGGGCGTTATATTTCCTAAGACGGCTGAACTTGTTGAAAAATAATTATATCCGGCAAAGACATGCAGCAAATATCCAGCGCGCGCAATAAGCAGCGTTGCCCACATGACTGAATGCGAATCGGGAGTGTAGCCCTTATGATATATGAGAGCAAAATGACTGGAAATTGAAAACAATCAAAAGTGTCAATAACTGTTACACAGCAGAGCTTCAAAATAAATATGATAAGCAGTAACTCATTCCAAGCCAGTTGTGAACGACTACCAAAAAAGTAATAGGAGAATGTTAATATCTTGCTTTTGCATCAATTTTCTATAAAATTGCTATTTCAAATACGTAATGTACTCTTTAGTTTTGCTGCTTCTTTTAATTCAGCCTTCCTTGCAATTATCAATTCAATAGACATACGCAATTGCTTTTTCAACATCACAGGTTATTATTATCATACCTTTTGTTGACTCTCAACGTTATTAGACTAATCGATATGTGACAAAAATCTATGTCTAGTGAAGACAGTACAAAGTCTTAAAACTGGCTGGGCTTTTAAGGTGTTCCAAGGAGCGCCTTGCAGTTTGCAAATGCTAACTGACTTTGCCACCGAGTTGCTGAAGTAGTTCTGGCAAGCACTATCGAGTGGAATTGTTATTTTGTGGTCACAGAGTTCATACACATTGGGAAAGGCGCGTCTTTGAAACGGTACTCGTGATCGATTGAACATGTGACGTCACTGTTGTTGTTAAACACTTGAGTGGCAACTTTCCGTTTTTGTTTTGTTTCGTAAAGGTTAGTGGGAACATCAGCCAATTTTGTCTTAGTGCCACTTCTGTTTGCAATTTTGCATACATTCAAAACAATTTCACTTTTTGCCCTCTAAGTTGAGCTGACCTGAATACTCTTGAAGAAAGTATGCCAGAACAAGAAGTAACTCTTTCTTGGATCTATTTTTCCGACTCTCCGTCTTCTGAATGCCAGATTCATTGCCTGTCAAAATAGGCTGGTTCGTACGTTAAAACCTCGGCTTTACGTAACGCGTAATGTGCCTTTTCGTTTTCGCAGGCTATCACAATATGGAACTAGAATTTGCAAAAAGGTTTAAGGTTGCCGTTCAGTTGCCCTAAACTGAAGCAAGTAGGGTAATAGATATGTTGCTGCAGTTTTGTTGAAAATTGTTGAAAATAGTTTGTTGAAAATTATGCAGAGACAACAGCCAGCTCTCGAACCCATGTATATTTTTGCTCTGATCAGACAAGAACGTAAGAACGAACGACGTGAAACATGCGTCAACACATTTAAACAGTCTATGTTGCAATTATTTTTCTCGCCTTCTGTACACTATACTGCAGGTTTAAACTGTTGATGCCTCATTTAGTTGAAGTTAAAATCAAAACCTTGCAAACATGTCGGTAGTCCAGGATTAGGATTACTTTTTTAGACCCAGGTGATTTAATAAAATGTTTTTGCAAGAAGCTGTCAAAAACGCTTATATCTTTACACAATACAAAGTCATCGCGATAATAGTTTTTCTTTCGAACGATGCAGAAACATTTTGCTTGGTTGCACAGGCTATGATCGTTTGAAACGCATTTTTAAAATGTGTTGCGCTTATCTATTTGGTATACATCTTCACAGCAATGAACTTGTAGGTGCACATAGCAGTGGTGTAGTTACAGGTTTCTGTGGTGTGTGCGTGTTTTTTTGCATCCCAATTTCCCGTTGGTAACGAGTTAAGGTAAAATCACAAGGCATTTGAAAACGATGACTGAACTACAACGATGACAAAAGCAGATAACGTGTAGGCATCTCCTCGACTCCATATTCTCACCATAAATTTGGAAATAAACTAGGAGGCGAAAGAGTAGAATAAAATTTAAAATGTCTGCATAAAAAAGTGCATCCCAAGGTCCATCTTTCAAACAATGCGTTTCTCACTCCTAACATTTCAAAGTAAACACTTTGGTCACTGACTGTAAAACAAAAAACTGCTAGATTTACAACGTCATTAAATGTTAGGTTTGTTGTACTTGTCATCTAATGACCTACGTTGCGTGACCTATGATATGTACGACGTATGTAAATTTCTACCGATGTCATACGTGGTATGGAAGCCCGCTTACTTTTAATGTAGAACCGCATTGCCTTGTGCGCTGTACAACTTACCCTCGAGGGTAAAGAATACATGTACAGATGTGGTAGTGTCAGGCCGAAATTTTAATTACAGAAAGTTATTCTGTTCACTGTGTTGTGCCAGTCGCACAAAACAGAGCAAAATCCGTGCAACAAGATATCTCAATGCTTTTAATTGTATTTGGGTAAACTGCGCTTAAGAGCTTAATACAGTAACTGCGCTTTTAAACCATCAATGTCTTCTGCTTCTCTAACACCGCAGTGCTTTAGTCAATCCACTGAATGACGTTTTTCGTTTGTACAAGACATGGTGAACACACGGTCCGTTACTCGTGCTTGCAAAAAATATTGTGTCGCTTTTGTTTGACAGGTCAACTTGCTCGACCCAAAACGAAGTCTTAATGTCAACATCTTTCTTCGCCAATTTAAAAGGTGAGTTAGCTGTTGTGGATGTGTTCATATGACAGAAAATAGCGGTAAGGCTCAGACGGAAAACCCGTATATTACATCAACACTACGTCCCGCCGCGCTTTGCTGAGTAATTCTACCTGCTGAAAAGCCAATGCAGCGTGCACTGTTTCGGTGACCTTCGCGGATACTTCAAACAATTCCACTCATGCGTTTTGCATGGCGTCGTTCATGCTATCTGTTGTTTCACATTTACTGCTAACATTGAAATGGCTTCTTCCGTTGCATCTTTGACCTATGGCGCACGATACTTTCACGTTTGCAAGAACAGATCAGTTCTGAGAGCTAAAAGTTCTGTTGCATCACAACTGGTTTTAGATTGCACTGCAAGACAACCACTAAAGTACAGCTAATTTCGCCGTAAGCCTGAAGCAGTAAGAAGCACTGTATCAGGGTTTCTCAACCGGGGTCCTCGGCCCCCTTTGGGGGCCACGATGCGGTTCTCTGAGGGCCACGAGCAGAGGCCTTCACTAGGTAGCTTTGCCGTGATATTGCATAACCCAAGTGTCACGATATATTAAGTATTCACCAGTCAAACTTAGAAGGGGCCACGGCTCATGAAAGTTTGAGAGCCACTGCACTATATGTTCTGCCGTTGGACTTGCCCTCTGGATGAACTTTATCTGGAAGGGTATAACTTCCTGTAACAGGGCTTCGTATACAAAATAAATGATACCAATTGGGCCTGATATTTTACCTAGAGTGTTTCATCTCTGTTGGAGAGATGTTTACTCGCCCTTGTGAAACATTTGCGTAACCAAGCTTCTAAAAACCGTAGGTTGGTGAGTTTCTGTACGTTTTTGCTTGGGGCAGCGATTTTATTGATACTTTAGGTTTTATTTGGAGAAAGTAAGCGTGTATATGCATCAACAAGGTACTAAAAGAAATTGAGGGACACAGATATTTTTTGTCAAAAGCGCGGAGTGGGAATGTATCGCTGTAAGGTAACTTGCAAAGGATTATGATGGGAAACAGGAAACGAGTGGACAACATAAAACTGTTACAGAATTGTTTGAAGTACATACGAGTGAAAAAATGCACCGTATCGTAAGCAAAAGCGGGAAATTTTGAAAAACCCCAACTATAATAGTAAGGAACTTTGTCAGTAGGTAAAGTTATCAGTAGATGAAGTTATTATTGGCTGTATAAGTAAAGTCTTCATGAATCAATTATGCTAGCATTACAACATTTAGGGATTTCGTGATTTACCTGTGACAAACAATTGTTGATGTAATAGTGGTTATAATTTTTCAAACGGTATATTTCTCAAAAAGAACCTCCACCAAAATATGCAACTGCTGGCTGCATATCGGTTAAATTTAATTTATCACGAAGTATTAATCAATAAAAAAGTACACACCTTGGTTGACCAGTTTTTCATGCGGCTGCTATGCGCTTATGGAACTATACGTATTGGTTTATTTTTATGCTACATATACTTGAACCAAGTTGCGATCTCCTACCTTACTGTGAACGCCATCAACTGTGGTCAACTTCTTTTTCTTGGGTATGCGTCTTTGTTAACCGACGAGTCTTGCAGTAGCTCACTTATACTTTACAACAGGACCCAGACAAAAAGCGTCAAAGCGTTGTTGTTACAGGCGATACTACCGCAGTGTGTCCATCGCGCTATGTCAGTGGCGTTCGCATATTAGTTTTGAGGGCGATGTTGCTTCTGCTCTCTCCTTGCTGCGCCGAACATAATAGATCGCGTGCGATCACCTTTTGACCACACGTATTTGGACTAAGATTTGGTACCGGTTGGGCTTTGATCAAATAGCGCTACCCCTTTTGACATAGCAGTTTCTTCCTGTTCAAATATTGATGATAACATTTCTTTTGAGCTCCCAAATGTAACCATCTGCGAATAGTAGAGCATTGACAACATTTCAAAGTAAACACTTTGGCATATTAGAGCATTGGCAAGAGCACCACTTGCCAGTAAGAACTTGCCTCCGTGCTGACGGTGACATCATCCAGCACCCGCCGTCTATTTCGTAAGTGCAAAGAATGTTAAGATCATTTTGCAAATCGTTGTTTAACTTGTCTCAGGAAATAACGCTTTCATATTTTGTTATAGCAATCACACCGTCACAAAAAATCTTAGACAAATGTGTGGGCAAACCTCTTTATGCTTATGGAGGGTGAAAGCTAACTAGAATTTCTCCCGTGGATGCCACCGGGTCTCCAACTGATAAAGGAAAGCAGGTCTTTAGAAAAAGTAATCTTAAATCCTCTTACGAATTTTATGTCTTCTGTTCATTTTATAATATAATTAATCCTACACAGACTTGGCTTTGATGCAATGGCAACCGTTTCATTTTTTTATAAAAAAGAATGTATATGAATTCAACAGTTTCTTGACTTCTGAGAAATTCCTTCCACCCTTCACTTCTAAATTTGAAGAATTTTCATCCTTGTGATACGATTCTGTGAAAATTTTTGTCCAATGGTTATTCAGTGGACCTCATTAGCAACGGTGTATTTTCTCGGCATGTTAGGCTAGCGTTTTATATCCATTTTTACTTCTTTCTTCAGCATTTTTGTTCTAAATCGTCAATGATTTCGTTTTTTTCGATGCATAGCACTTATAATGTGGTTGAAACAGGTGATTACGTTAAGTATAACTTCGAACATAAATAAAGACTAAGCTTAGCGTCAAATCATTCCTATTCCTTTAGAAGTCCTCCGCAGTACGTTATGTTCTGTTCAACCTACTCGTAATTAAGAAGCCTGTCAGACAGCTTTGTATTAATTTGTCAAATTGAGCACTATTAAGCGGTCAGTGACTTCGTTTCGGGCCTTTTGCATCGTAAGGCACTCGAAATCTCTTCAATTATCAGATGACTCAAACAGAGGCCAATCACTAGACACGATTTTTACCAAATGCTTGTGAGATTGTGAGTTGGCGAGGCACACCTACTAATAAACGGAAGATAATTAGTGATGTATGTACAAACATATGCTCAAGTGCAATACAACCGAAGGATGACTGGGAGTCTGTGACATAACAACACAATGAAGCGTTTAGTAAAGTGGGCCAATAGACTCTAGAAAAATAACAGTACAAATGGTTGCTACAGAGCTACAGACCTGGTGCATTATAACGTGCCCATTGACCTGGTTTCAAGTTTGTTATAACGACAGACCTAGTTGTTATACTAGCTGTTATACTAGGTCTATCGACAGACCTAGTTTGTTATAACGTTGGACCAAACACCCTATTGACTTAATTTGTTATAACGACAGACGCGACAGACGTAGTTTGTTATAACGTGCCCACATACCCTATTTTGTGCCTATTGCATGCCTTCCAACTGTGGTGCAAGTACACCCAGACTGCTTTCAAAGCGTCTCAGAGTTACCCACAACAACGCCTATCGTATTTTACGTTACATCCCAAGGAATATAAGTTTTCGCCCACATCAAGTTACGCATTTCATCAGAACATTTGATGTCACGGTTATAAACACTTTGCATGCTTTTACCCAACGATGCGTATATTCATCTAACTTTTTTATCCGCTCACTTCAATTCTCTGTTGCCTTTTACAAGCCTCCGTTTTTCTCCCACTATGTAACCCTTGTACATGAGAATGACCGAATGCAGTTGCCATCTGCAGTATTGTTTGTGTCTATCACCTGACACCTACCATGCAATGTGTTTTGTCTAAACATTTTTGTATCCTTGTGTTCTTTGACTACGTCTGTGATACGGACCATGTGTCTGAGACAAACGAATAAAAAAATAAATGGTTTGTAGGCACTAGTGAGAATTTCAACCAGCACGCGGTACATCAGAAATACCAAAATAGTAAGCCTATAGACGTATAACTTGCGGTAGCTTCTTATTCTTTAATCATTTTAGAAAAGACGCAACGTGCAGTTTCCAAGTATACTGTAGCCAAAGGCGCAGCCAGGGGGGGTGCTGAAGGGGCTCAAGCACCCCCCTTAGCGATCAGAATATTGATGTTTATTTCTTAGTTTTTCACCAACATTGTACTGTAAGTCGAGATCAGG
>Ga0210059_1003400_pt1 | contig 25422 bp, 11 predicted proteins | sample Ectturendosymbi2_FD_188042 | JGI IMG/M metagenome (GOLD analysis project Ga0210059, IMG submission 188042) | Ecteinascidia turbinata endosymbiont from Florida, USA - Sample 2 (SPAdes) (version 2) | ecosystem: Host-associated > Tunicates > Ascidians > Unclassified | place: Key West, Florida... | reverse complement strand
GGCGACGTGGAGGAAATAAACAGTTACTCGACTCAGCGTGTCCTCTAACGACCCACGCCAGGGAATTGCAAACGGTTGCTACTGTAGAAGCGTCAGGGCAATCCGTCAAAGCGGCCCATTACCATTAGACTTTAAGGCGGCGTTCAAAGAGTGAATCACCGTCTTTGCGCGTAGAAAGTTGCACGTGTTAGATATTGAACACCGGATGCACAGCTTGAAGCGGTTAGACAAAGGTTAAAACATTTGGTCGCTGCGCGCCGTTACACTAATGACTTTATCCATGGGCAACAAGCGTTACAATGAATAACGTTGGGAAATATAGTCACGTTGCATATCGCAATGAAAGAGATATTATACGTGGGGTACAATAAAAGACCTTTTATCACTGAAGGCTTTCTCTGCAGGCCCGGAACAACGGGATAAGGGTTTTCGGTGTTGGTGTTGGGAGCGGAGTTGATGAAAGTGAAATCAACGAAATTGCAGATGATCCGGATTCAGTTCATGCTTTCAACCTTCAAGATTTCAGTCAGCTGCTGAGTGTGTTGAAGCAATCTTTGTCTGAAAGCGCATGCAAAGTTTCCGCTCCAATTCCGGTAAATATTATTTTGTAACCCCATTTCAGATTTCTTGAAAAACCTGCTAGCCTTGCTTTAATCATATCGATCGACAGGTTTGTACTCTGAACTGATATGTATCACGATTTTTTATTAGCAAAGACCCGGTAAGTTTGATCTTAGCTAATGAAGGTTACGACCCAGAGCGATCCAATATACAAACAATTTCGATTCCAACATTTCTGGGGATAATTTTCTCATTGGAGATCTTGCACTGCTGTATTGTCCGATAGCAACAGCAAGAAACTGTCTCTGTAACGACGTGTTGAAAAACTTCAGATTTACAGAGAAAAGCTGCAAGTGCAACCAATTGTACAACACCCTTCTACTGTTTGGAACGTTAACTGAACCCCTATGATGGTGTGAAATTAATGAAAGAAACCCAAAAATCATGGATCTAACATGTTTAAAAAATGGGAAAAAACACGACAGCCCAGTCAACATCAGACTTGTCGCTAAAACACCAGACATCAGATTTTTCTCTGAAAACACCAGATCTGATGTTAAAACATCAGACGTGGCAACACTGGCGGTTAGGTATTATCTACTGCAAGAAGTTAAGGACTGCACTATTGCAATGGTAAGAGCTGCATGGCCGTTTGCTGTGCAGCTTTTAAAATATTTTCCCATAGAAAACTTGCCAGATGAAATATTATTCTTCCAAGCAAACCTTCTTAGTTGTCAAAGAATTAGAATATTTCCTTCATTGAAGACGTGTATTGTCTTTTTGTGACGAAACAATTGCTCGCGGAATTCAGCAGATCATACAGCATTGCGTAGAACAAAACGGATATGTTTAACGAATAATTACGTAAGCACAACATAGTTTTATAATTTGCTGCAGATTCAAATTTTCTGTATGAAACTACATGAATTATAGAAGTTTATTTGTTTCTGTATGCCGCAAACTAGAAAATTCCGTTCATTGCAAATCAGAGACAGGCCTGTAACCAATGGGTGGCAACCGGACAATTGCACTCACGGAAATTTTCAAAGTCATGTTTAGTTATTAGGCAAACAAGAAATCACAACCTGCAATTATTTTGCCCGCTCCGACAATATCACCTGGTTACGGTCCTGATGCAAGTACAGTAATATCAGTGACCTCATGATCATGCATAGTGTGTTACAAAAATATAAGGCAGAAGCTATCGCACATTAAGGGAAAGGTTCTACAAAATTAGAAATATTTTGTGGTTCCTGTGGCGTAAAGGATTGGCGAAAGACCATGTGGTCTATTCCACCAACCCTGCAATACGCCTTTCAGTACCAACATTTCTAATTTGAAAAGAAAACACAAGCTGATAAAAGCAAACACACAAATGATGTTTGAGGATGAATGCATTCCTATGTACACAGTAATCGTGATTAGATATTTATTTTCAGAGGTATTGAGATAACAAAATAATGTAAATAACGTACACTTATTTCAGAATGTAAGTGAGACAATGCGACAAAACAAATTGGAAAAAGTATCAAAAGAGTCTTATGCTGAAGACTGAATGTACATTAGAACGAGAAAATACCGGTGATGTGCCTGAGTCACGTTAGTCGAATCAGAGTCAAGAGCCCTTTGAGTCAGAGTCGAGTCAAAGTCATCTAAAAATTTTTCGAGCCAGATTCGAGTCATCACTTGGTCCGTTTAAGTCAGAGTGGAGTCACAAGAGCTGTTGAGTCACTTCAAGTTTTTGGTTTCCAAGCTCAAGACAATGTCGACAAAAATAAAATTTAACACATTTCCTATCTCCTTTTTTCTGCAGAATGGCGCTCAGTGTTGCTTCAGTAGTTTTGTTGCCTGGTTATTTAGGTCTATCTTTTTGGTGAAAGCATTTTCCATTTCTCTTCACACTCAATCATAAGCAAAATTTTAGCCCAACGTTGCTGCAAGAAATATTCCTTCTTCACATGCCCACAAAATGACCACAGATGAACATGGACTTCGATTTAAGTTTTACCACATTCTAATACAGTGTTTTGATGGATTTTATAATTTCTGTTCAACCAGATTTGAACTGAATTTACAACATTGTTTAGAACTTCTTCACAAATTTCCCTTGATTTTCTGGACTGAAGATTACTGATTGAAAAATTTGGTTCGTTATAGGTGGAGTTTCTCAAATCAGTGACCAATGTACATTGTGTTTCCTTCTTGGCTATGACCAGGGGAAAAAGTCTGCTATTTAATGTATGATGTCATTAATGTTACACAATTAGTCCGAGATTCATTCATCCAGTCCCTTTTCTTGAGACATTTTTTATACATACCGTAATACCTATACCTCATAACAGGGTCGGGAACCTATGGCTCGCGAGCCAGATTTGGCTCTTTTGATGACGGTATCTGGATCGCTTGATATTTTCTTAATACTATTTTTACAGATGAAACATTTTCTGTAATTTTCCTACAAAGCCATCAGAAATACCATGCAGCACCAGAAGTCGCATTATCAGAAAGAATTATGTTATCAAGACAAAATTCAGACATTTGCCATTGTTGAAAATCGTTGATTTTGTTTAAAAAAATTGCATTAAGTGTTGAAAAATATTATATGGCTCTCACGCAAGTGCAATTAAAAATATGCAGGTTTCATGGCTCCCTTAGCCAAAAAGGTTCCCGACCGCTGCATTATAACATTTAGAACAGTTCATCATTAGGCCTATTCACATGGTCATGCAACCACGTGCGCTCGAGGTGAACTTTGACGTCGAGAGAGCTCAGTGCAACTGGAAGAAAACGAGAAGGCGGAAGTGCGTGTTTACATGGAAGTTCAGAACGACTGGGTTTGGAGCTCTGTGCTGCGTTCCTTAGGCTAGCAGTACCAGCTTCACTAGTAAATTAATTATCTTGGTCGTTGTAGAGCTGTAGGTTTTCCAGTTGCAAATGACATACAATGAAAAGTTTTCTGCGACAGCACTTATGAGGCACAGTAGTCATTACTCTTCACAAAACCTAGCTTGATAGAAAGACAAAATGATAAAGGATGACAATAGACAAAAAAAGAATTAGGTCAGGACTAGTGATCATTTCTTTGCACAGATTACTCCAGGGTTTCAGCATGCGTCAGACACACCAAAGGGATCATCACAACCATGCAGATACCTCGTTCAGCAACCAACTTTCGGCAGTTGAAACACGATTGGATTGCATTCCACTAAAGATGGCCGCGTGCAGTACTTTTTGGAGGCAAACTATCAGCAATTAGCCTATATGGGTCTATAATTTTGTATGTAAATTGCAACACCATTTTTAATGGACAAAATTGACATTTAATTAATATGCGCGGTATAAATTCATCACATTTTTAGACCTGCAACTCACCTCTTTGCTAATATTAAAAAACAAATAACGCACTGCAGTGAAGCAGTAGCCTAGCGTACGACAGTACGACTAGGCCATACACATTTCATGCTTATATCAACGACGACGAGCGGCAGGCCGGAGCCTGAATATACACTTCGTCGCGTCATGTCGAGCGAACAAAATCATGACAATCAGCTAACGAAAGATTAAAAACACACGACGAAAAATTAACAGAAAATTGCAAGCACGTAATCAACGGGTTAGTATACTGCTAGCATTCGACAGAATTGTACAACAAAGAAGGAAAAATGTGAAAAAAAAAACTGGTTTCAGAATAAATAATGAATTACTTTAAGGACGTCCAGGGTGTTGCAGCGAAGTAAAGCGGTTAGTGCATTGTAGATCTTTAGAAACAGTATTATCAGCGTTTTATGAAGTGTTTTATGGACCCGTTTCGGGTCCCAAGAATTGAAAATAGGGTGCCTGGAATCATAGAAAATTATCATCGGGTCCCTAGAATTAGAGAAAATCGGGTCCCTAGAGGTCCATACCGGGTGACTAACATTTTCCTAAGAAAACGCTGGAATTATATTAAACCAACAGTAGTTATCTTCTCAGCATTATCTCGATTCCTGAAGAACAGCAGGCGCTTTAAATCCCTTTTTTAATGTTGACCCGTCCACTTTCCTGTGCATGCTGTTATATAACTTGCCCTAGCGTCACGTGACTGGTTCCTTTTTGCTCGTTTGCTGCCGTTTTCTTTGTTCGTTTGCAGCCATCTACCTATGTTCGTTAGTAACTGTTCGCTTTGTTTATTCGATTGCTCCTGTTTATATCGTGCCACTAACTCGATTAGACAAGAAGCATAGCATCAGTCAGGCCTCGGCCTGCCGCCAATTGTCTTTAAATAAATTCGTCGCAGGCACGCAATCTAGTCAATTATGTAAATATTTGTAGTGGGTTTAACTTCAAGCGAAAGATGCCCAAACAGTAGGAGATGCAAAAGTCTTGGATGATCGTACAGTACACTTGACAGTAAATCTTTCAGGCCTTATTATATATAAAAGACGAAGCAAAGGTCCAAGCACAAAATTTTGCGCCACGCTGCATGATACAGGCATGTAAGAAGATTTTTTTTACTTATTTTCGGGAATTTGTTGTCTATTACCTATTACGTAAGTAACTACAAAATAATTTGTGTTAAATTATCTAATACTATAGTGGCAGAGCGTATGGAAGAAAATTCATGATCAAAAAAGTCAAATGCCGTGCTAAGGTCCAAAAAGAGTGAGCAGGTAATGATATGCTAGTCCAGGGGTCTCCAAACGTTTTTGTCCGAGTGCCACATAAGGTAATACAGAACATGTCGAGGGCCGGACGTCTTACGCAATGTGATTGTTGCGGAATATGTTATATTCTACCAAATCAACAAATTTTTCGTTAGTATACTGTATATTATTTTTTCATCATTGACAAAATGGCTTCGCGGGCCGGATGAAATGGCTTCGCGGGCCGCATCTAGCCCGCGGGCCGTAGTTTGGAGACCCCTGTGCTAGTCTATAGGCTTATTATTGGTGTGTTCATCATATTGTGTTGTTACGGATAAGTCAGGGGAATGGTTGGTGCGAAACCATATTGCTGTTTGGCAGTTCCATTGTTTTATGTTAAAAAATAATACAGTCTGGTAAAAAAAGTTTTCAAACACTTTGGATAATGTAGGGAGAACAGTAGGTCTGCAGTTTGATGACGATTATGGATTTCGAACGAAAGGAATCGGAGTGATGCAAGTAGTTTTGATAGAGTTAGGGAAAACACCTTTGATAAATTTATTGAAGAGTTCAGCAAGCCATTCAGAAACAGTACAGTAGTATTGGCTATCTTGAGGAATTTGATAAATGTAATAGGATCGTCAGTAAAGCTTCATTTTCAGTTGCTTAATAATAATAATATGAGGTCTCATTTACAGTGTACAGACTTTTCGTCACGCGTCATTTTCATCACGCAGACACTTAAACACCTAGACATTTAATCCCTTAGACCAGTGGTTCGGTCAAAAAATGGGTCGCGGGGAGGCGATCCAAAACTTGAACTGTATATTTTCAACGTTACCACGGCTTGTCTATGCCTGTCTGTAGCATAGGTACTTGAGAAAAGAGTACATTTCTGACTTTTAAATCGGGCTTAGCAACATTCCAAAAAGTCACCAATACAGTCAGTATTTTTTGAATATGATAATTGCTTCTTGGGTCGGGGGGGATATCCACCAAACTCAGATGTGGGTCGCCCTGAAAAACGTTCAGGAACCGCTGCCTTAGACACTTTATCACTAGACATATCAACACGCACATTTCTACACAATATACATTTCTTCAATCGTACACAATACATTTCGAACTCGCTCGTGGCCTAAATCCTGCCGCCATTTACTGCCTTGTACAGAACAAATTCAAGTTGTGTGTGATTGCATGTTGAATGAAGTGAAAAAAAATACTATTTTGGGTTCTCCTCAAGAGAATTGTGATAAAATTCTTGCGCTTAACCTGCGCATTCTAGATTGTTTACTTGCCATTCCGTGGTTGGTTCCTGACTTACCTTGATCGTCTTCCATTGTCGTGTGTGGTCTTGAAGGCGTGCTGGTGTACTGATTCTGTTTCGTTCTGCTTTTCAGAGTGCATAGCGTTTTTTAATTTATTAAAATCAACAAGTGGTTGCTGAAGATTGCATTCAGCACAAGAATACTTCTAGATTTTGAGGGTGTGGCTATTAATGATTTTAGATGAGCATTTCGAAGTGCATCAGCTATGGGTTGCTATTTTCATTTGACACAAAGTGTTATGCGAAAAGTTGACGAAATTGGTATGAAAGAAGACTACGGAGAAAGTGATAGTTTAAGATTGGTTCTTCGCTGCTTACCTGCTTTAACTAGGGTTCTTTCATCCGACGTTACTGATGTTTTTTGATACTAGCTGACAACATTTTTTTTGTATTAGCTGACAACACTCACTTTTTCAATGTCACCACCTTATATTATGGACTTTTATGAAAAGACTTGAACAAGATATGCAGATGCAGCTGACACCATTTTAAAAAACTATTCAGTGATAAAACGCCAGTGATTAGTTGTCACATGATTAAATGTCACCAAACAAGATAAGTGATTAATTGTCAGCATGATTAACTATCTGGTGATTCAATATCAGTGCTTAATAGTCGCGTGATGAAATGACGCGTGATGAAAAGTCACCAAACCCTCATTTGCAACAGTGAGAACGAGAAGTATAAAGTCTTTGAACTTCCTCTGACTCAAAAATCTTTTTCATGTGACAAGGGTTTATATATCCTGACAGATATTGTTTTGCCTACATTTGAAAAGAATGTAACAAATCTTTCACATTTAACCACCTTGTATTTTGGTTCACTGTTGTGTTGTTTTTTTTTATACAAAGCGATGTGGTGGGTGGTGGTCTGATTAGGTATTAAAAATGTTTGATAAGTTCTTCACATGTGTGACTAATGTCTAAATTGTCAGAAAAGTGTTTAGTTATATTTTCACCAAGGATTGACGTTTTTAGGCATCTTATTTTTGGTCTATAATTTTAGTGTACAGTGAATGAAAAAGAGAAGTTTAGGAAAACAAGCGGATGATTGGAGATGTCCAAAAAACTATGGCAACATTAGTGATTCTCTGTTCACCAATGATATTTGTGTAGATATCATCTGGCAATGAAGGAATAGAGAGTTGGTTGAAAATCTAGTTGGCTTATTGATCAATAAAACACAACCACAGCTGAACAGAAAATCAACCTAGTAATTTGCGGAATATTTGAATAGCATTTTAGTTCACATTACCTCCAATCACAAAATCATCTTGTTGTTTTGTAATTTAAATGGAAGATTTGATAAGTCTTAAAAAAATCGGAATATTTCAACTTGGGTGTCAATAGATGTCACCAATTTAATTGTGATTTTTCTTCAATGACTTGGTTTTGAAAACTCATCTACGTTAGATTCCAGGTCATTTCAAAGTGCAAAAATGATGTTGCACTGGATGTAGTGAACTGCACCACCTGCATTAGTTGATGCATTATGAATGCAAATGCAAACAGTGATTTCAAGGTTGCAGAATGAGTCTACTTTTACTTAGTTTCAACCATTAGAAAATATCAACGAGTTTATATTTATTTTTTTGCAAGCTTATCCCCCTAAAACGAGTATAGGTAATATTTTTGGTTTTTTGCTTGACTGGGGGTTACCAATATGTTTCAAAGATAAGTATTTTGTTTGATAATTTGCTTCTGACAGATAGAAAAGTTTTAATTTTTTTATACTGTCAAATGCAGTTTTTTAAGACTTGGTCTTACTGACCGCAAATAAATTTTGGTAGACCGCAACATTTTTTTCTGAATATCGAGATGATCGCAAAGGAGGTTCTAATTTATTTTAATGGGGGCAATTTCTACTGTACTTTGAGAGACCCTTGGAATAATTTGAGAGACCGTTTTGGTCTCTCATGCTGCTGCTGCTAATCCAAGGTATTATATTCAAAGGAGTAAAAGAGTTCATAAAATTCTGAATCATTGAAGTTACTGAATGGTAAAATACAGCAAGCACTATTTGCACATAAACACTTGTTAGACACTGTTAATAACTGAGCATTAGGATCACCATCAATAGACACACAACCACCATTTTTAGCTGTCATTGTGGTGCATTAAAACACTATGTAATAACAGTTTCTTATTGCTAAAATATAGCAGTTTATAATACTCACCACGTCATGCTGTGTATATTGTGATATAGAAGTTGTTCATCAGGAGACAATTCAGCTTTAATTCTTTGTTTAATTTTATTGATATCCCTTGCCATTTTTTTCTTGATACAATGGAGCTGTTGTCACTTGTTCTAATATAAATTTCTCAATTTGAATCCCATATATATTTCCGTTCATTTTCCTTGATTTTTGTATTGTCAAGCAATGCCAATTTTCTGTTTTTGGAGTAAGGTTTTCGAAAACAAAACCTTAAAACCTGATAAAGTCAAATTTTGCATCTTCAAAATTTTTTTTGATGCAAGGCACAAAGGCAAATATCTGTAACCAAAATCCTAAGCAAGGAAGCTTAACAAGAACCAGTATTGCCATGCCGTTGACGCGGAAGTCGTATGTCTGTATTTATCGCCATAAATTATAACGTATTTGAGCCAGCACACCAGATACTGGTGATGATGTTCATTACAAGATGAAGTAGAGCAGAAATATGAACCACGCAGTGTGCAACTCAAATCTCGGTTACTAAAAGTTTATAGTTCTTTGCTATATACTACAACTTACGCATGATAGTAGAAGAGAACAAATCCACACCGTGACCGTGTTTTGCAGCAATATTCGTCATCTGCCCTTCGTCTATTGAAAGTATATGCAGTATTTTAACTATCATTTTTAACGAAGTATGAAGAGAAGCAACCCCTTTATTGAAAAACTGATTCCTCCAAAGTTTTAATGGATGCATAGTGCATTCTTCAAAATACAAAGTTGATTTTTTTTTCACATTGTGCATTTTCACAGGATAACACAGCCGTCGAAATTGACATCCCAGCGGGAGAAACTCGTTACTTAACAGTCCAACTACTAGTTAATGGATCTATCGAGCTTTCGTATGTCATTACAAGTAACGGTGGAGGAGTGATCTACATTTCCGAAACCTCAGAAAACCCGAACTCAGCACTGTTTGAAATTTCATTTAGGATCACACAAGTAAGACATTTCAATCTGTTTAATGTTGATGCAACAAACGGCTTTCAAAATATTTTAATATTTATTTCTGATTAAAACAAATCTTATAAAAGAACTAACAGCGCAGCACGATGCGATAGTTCTAACTGTTGTTAGGGATTGTTCTTTGTTAGGTCGCGTGCTATTTTCACGAATAATAATGAAAATTTAAAATTTTGCTAAGTTTAGCAAAAGCCTTGTTCACATCAAGTTTGAATAAATTCCAAAAATTTATTTCAATTGCACTTACAATAATTATCACTTTAAAAAGTTTGTCAATCACAATACATTTACAATTATTCTGCGGCGAAAAAATCGAAATACAAATATAATTACAATTTCGTTTAAACGTATTTTTATTTATTAAATATATTTACCCTTTGGAAATTATAACATGCATTTGTTACTTGAATTTCACTTAACATTGAGTAGTTGAACACATTTACAATTTCAGTTAGCCAAAAACGTTTGATTGCATTTGATAAACGCCTAGATGCGAAAAACGTCTCTGCGTAGTAACATTTTGTTTATTGTAAGTCAGTGGCCAAAAATTAAAAAACTCATTCATATCAAGTTGATGTGACTGGTTTTCAAGTTTGCAACAAAAGCAAGTTAACAAAGCCCCGTTTATCTTTGAACGCTAAAGGCATTAAACAATGTGATTATCGGCTGTACTGACAGAAAAACATTTTAACACTCGTGAGGACAAAGTCTGATTATATCAACAGCTTCTACAAGGTAATATATCAAAAATGGCCATTCATGTTAAAACTTCATTCGAAACTAATTTCACACAATAAATGAATGTAATGTGAAAAGTAAACTAGGTGTTGGGACTGTATTTTGTCTTTCATTTTGTGTATGTTTCGCATACTAACATTTGCCTTGAAACGTAAAGCAAAACACTTAGATAACATGCAGTGGAAACAGAAACAGCTTTTTAAAAAATGCGAAATCACGCAGTCAGAAGAATAACATCTTGTTTTGTCATATTACAGAAGCGATAATATTACCTTCCATGAAGATAGGTAAGGACAATCATACCCTTCACAACTGTTTTAAAACTGTATTTTCATACTTCTTGATAAGTTTCCGAAAAGTTGCTTTGAAAAAAATTTCAGGGAAACAATGTCATTACAATCAACGATGGTGACACCAACTCTGGACTTGTTCTTGTCGGGTCTCCGAGAAGGGCCAGGCGTAGCATTTCGACACAAAAGATGTTTTTGGCCATTGAAGCAGACGACACTTCTCCACTCCGTGGTACATTCAAATCAACCGGAAGCCCAACTAAAGCAGTACGTTAGATAAATTTTATCAAGACCGTGGATTGAATAAAGCATTCATAGACGTCTGACATTTGCAAACTCGCATACTGGTAAGAAAACATTTGGACATGAAATTGTATTCCGTTTCTCAATTTTCTCAATGCCACATCTCCATTAAGCGAATCATCAGGGATCACAAACCATTCAAGATCCTGATCGACTTGCTGTGATATGGCTTGACCTTCTGAAAGATGTTGGTGCATAGTGAACAAGACCTACCTTCTATTCTTTGTATCCAACCACATTAATATTTCTTGTTCGTGAGAAATTGTCTGCGTTTTATGCTTCAAAATCTTAAAACGACTACGGCTGTTTTTGTTATAACGTGCAAATTTCACCAGTAAAATCAAGCTAAAAATTCTTTCCTATTTTTGCAATGCTATTTTCTGAATATTTTATCCTCAAGACAATATTTATGTCTGCAGGTGTTGTCAAGTGCGACAGTCTATACGCCGAAGATCACTGTGTTTGGTTTCATCTTCGCAACATTACTTGGCTATATTGTAACTGCGTTGGGTGTTGAGTAAACTGGAGCGGATGTGATATTATAATTATCACACCTTGCAAACTATTGCTTGTATATTCATGGCTGTTTGTCTACATTATTTTTATTTCATCTGTTAATGTTGGATACAGCCCAACGAGCGCTTATTATGTTGAAAATAAATAGCATTTTACAATAACACAATCAATCAAAGCTAAGTCCATCACTAGTTTCAAATTTACATCGCGATATTTTATTGCAAAATAGCTTGTTGTAAAAATAGCATTTCTTGTATAGAAATTTCCAGTTGTGTATAACTCACGGTCCCCAACGTTACTTTGGTTCAACGCTTTTGAGAAAATGACAGTCATTTAGTTTTTTCCAAATCACCTAAATTGCAACACGAGTACAATAGAAAGAAGCACTTTGCTGGTCACAACAATTTATTGCAGAAGAAAGGATATGACAAGACAACAACATTTCAAACTAAAAATGAGACATGCACATATGTAGCTTTCAACGGTTTCTGAAGAGCGCTGAGCCTTCCGAAAAACAGCATGTAAAGATATTTTAGAGTTTCAAACGAAATTTCAAAATTTCAAGTTGAACAGCACAGGAAGTGGAGCAGCCAGTACAACCTTGTTTGGAGAGGCAAATCTTTTGACTTTAAGCTAGTAACAGTATTTTATTTGGGCCACCGCCTCTCAAAGCACAAAATGACAAGATATGCTAGAAACTTGGGAGGGGTCATGACTCCTTGGCCTCCATTTACGACATTCCTTTTGCGACAACATACCCATGCCAGTTAAGATATAGTTTTATTGTGTTTTAAGACGAAATCTAAAAATACTGGAATGCACAGACAGACATGTGTGCTGTAATCAGCAACGTAGTTCCAGGAATTGAAAAACTCACAACCACGAAACAGGAACAAAAGAGTCATTGATCTGAAATAAATTAACAAACCGTTGGAAGTTAGCCATTGATCAGTATTTATATTTACATTTTCGCAGAGTGTCAATGTTGAACTTTGATTTGCAAAGCTTCATGTTTTCCATCTGCATTGCGTTGATCTTGATCTAGTGAACATGTTTTATTAGCTGGAAAGACGTGCTATTTCTTGCTTTGCATGCTGTTTGTCGCTATTATGTAGTAATTTTGCTCAATGTTGTCGATTTTCTATGGTTTTAACGCAGTCTTGCCATGTAACTGTAGGCTCGGAATGGTATTACTTCCGCTACTTCAGCTTGTTTATAGCCCGTGACCAATTAGGACCATCCATAGACCCACCGCGTGGCTGTGTCAATGTATTTTTGCAAGCACGTTATATCACTTGTTACGCTTTTGCACACTTGGTAGTTTGTTTTCCTTAGTTGTTCCTTCGGTGGCCTCTTCCTTTGGGAACTCTTGACACAACAGATCACTCAAGTGAATAAGAGCTTCTGTTTGAATGATAGCTGATGTTACCAATAGACTTTTTGATAGGATCGTATTGCCTGCTTCCTGGCTGTGAAAGGATTCCTTTCGACATGTTTGTCATTTCACACTGTTGCACATCTGTTGTTGCGCAAAAACGTTACACGCTTTTCCACTTCTTTCGGAATGTCACGATTGGTCTTCGAGCACCCATCTCGCCTTGCATGCGACGGTGGCCACGGACTATTTTTCTAGCAAGTGCTGGTGGGTAGCCAATGGCAGCAACACGCGTAAACATTTTCCTTGATTCGACTCGTTAACGTTGACTACGTGACTGCACAGACCGCAAGTACCGTTTACAAATTCTTTGGGATGACTCCGGTATAAATTCTCCTGGAACCAAACCCAGGTCAGCAGCTTTCGTGCCACGTGCTCAAACAACTGTACCACTTAAATTGTTTTCTGCTGAAAGTGAACACATCCCTCATAGCGCCAAGTTACCATATATACTTGCCTGTGGATCAGCGATTACTCTTTGCGTGGGGCTTACGAATTAAAGCCGCTACTGTTTGCCGTCCCTGAGACGCGAAGGTAGTTTTCAACGCATCGGTTTTCTTCTTCGGTGACGAAGCTACGCGATTTTTGCCATTTTCAATGAAAGGCGTCAAGACATATGCTGCGATAAAACTTATTTTGGAAGCCGGGTGTAAGGGGTGGGAGTTTTCACTAGTTCGCGGAAAATTATGAGTTCAGATAGGAAATGTTATTCAAGCTTCTTAGTGGCAAAACAAGTTTGAACACACTCAATGCAAACTAAATTGAAACAAATTTTTGCAGCCTAAAACACTGGCTTCTTCAATATGCAAATAAGAAATGGTGATCTAGAAAAGCATTCATTTTTACAAGTATATTTGCATTTTGTTCGTGGCTGATGAATACCGGCAAAAAGCAATATTTGCAAAAAGAATGAGAAGTAATGCGACTTGATGCAATTTTATTGCAAGTATGCCAAACCTCTTTTCTCGAGTATAAAATATTTTATGTGAGGTTCTCATGCCTGAAGCAAGGACGGATTTAGGGAGTGCGGGATCCTAGACCATCTTAGTGCTTCGAGCCCCAAGCAGGTATGACCTGTTCTGCCGTTTTTCTGAAAAGCGTGGAAGTATGCCCTTCTAATGTGTAGCCTAGTGCCCCATCAAAAATCTACCTTTCGACTTCGGTTCTACGATAGCCTTAGATCAGTGGTTCTTAACCATTGGCGGATCCAGGTTTTTTTACGGAGGGGGGCTCAAGGACAAGTTTATCCGGACGTATACTGACTGCATCAGTGGCGTACGCAGAAATTTTCATGGTGGGGTTTCACTCAGTGGCATATGGTGGATATTTCTATTTGGTGTGCGTTGTTTGTGACGTCAGAATCTGACGTCATATTCATGTTTCCAAACCAACATTTTAACGAAGTTAGTTGACAGGTTTTTTTAAGGTGTAGGGATCCGAGTCGGGCCCCTAGAATTGAAAATCGGGTTCCTAGAATCAAAGAAAAGCATCATCGGGTCCGTAGAATCAGATAAATCGGGTCCCTACAGGTCCATACCAACTACCTAACATTTTCTTCAAAAAAAATGTGATTTGCATAATCTTCCACACGCACTCCCCTTATTTTACGTGTCATTGCACTGAATATAAATATCAACTCTCCAAGTTAGAATATCGGAGGAAAATAAACTCAACGTTACGACACAACAGTTCATAACTGCAAAAATATCAGGCTGCGTATTAAAACAGGGAAGTAGTACACACTCATCATTGCGTTAATTTATAACTACAAAATGAGGCTGCGCTAATGTCTTGTCGAAAACGAGCAGTCGAGAATAAAAATTTCCGGCTGGACTGAATGGAGTGCACCCCGGTTTGCACGATTGAATCTTGCTAAGCTACAAAATAATTGAGAATGCGCATAAAGTACGCAAGAAAATTTTCAATTTTTTGTTATGTATAGAAGTCCAGCAAAGTTCTAGTTTTCCTTTTTTCCTGCTAAGACATTATCAAATGCCTGAATGCTTTTGTAAACAGTATTTCTGTTTTTGAGCTTATCCAGCAGTTCTATCGAGCTACAGAAATTGGTAATGTAGCCATATGCGGTTAGCGCTTGCGCTGACCAGCCATAGCAGACAAAAAAGACAATTGTTTTGGATAAAGTGAACTATCGCGGAACACAATCTTAAACATGCGTAGTGGACAAAAGGTCTGCTAAAAGTGGTAGGATGATTCCTGGATGCTGACGATAACCCAGATTCTCACCAAAACCTAATTATTACTTTTTGGCCCATTTACAATGTTTCTTGAAATTTGCATGCAAATTCATTCCGTGGTATTTGCATTAAGTCGACAACTTAACAAGCAGAAAGTACGCTAAAAAACAAGTAATCCCCTTTGTGCAGGCAATAAAGTCATAGTAAAATATCAAGCTCAGGGGAGGGGTTGACCCCCAAACTCCCCCTTGCGTACACCCTTGGACTGCATAACGGTGAAGACCCAACTGCTGAGGTAACATTTTTAACAAACATGATTAAGAACCATACACATTTTGGCTAAATGACATTCTCACCATTACCCAGGTTTATTGGAGCGGAAGCGGCCTTCAAAACAATTGAGAAAATATTCTCAACCTATCTAATCTTAAAAAAGTATCTTGTTGAATGTCGGAAAAGTTTCATTATTAGCAAAACAAACACAAGTCCACGTCAAAAAAAGCGCGTGGAGCAGGATTAGAAGTGACACAAAAACTACACGAAGAAACTTGAAATGCCACCAGTAACCTTCGTTAGCAGTCAGTGCAAGTTCTATGCGATAGACCTGTTGTGTTCGAAAATTGCAGATGTTCATGGAATATAAGTTCATGTCGTGCGGACTTGAAAATTTGTTTATTTTCGTAAAATTTTCCGATTTTATTACATAACACCAGAACGAGAGGGGCAGGCGGGCACAATTCCCCGGGCACCGAATAACTGCGGGGTCCAAAAAGTCACAAGAATGTCATAAACACTTTTGTCAAAACAGTACATTTGCTTCCGAAAGACCTCAGGTTCGAACAGGGAGGTGCCAAACTTGTTTCATTTGCCAGGCGCCATCTAACCTCGTTACGCCCCTGCACATTACGATTGTCTAGCCAAAATGGCGAAATTTGTTTACACAAATACCTGCCCATCAGAGGCAAACTATCAATCACAAACTATTTGAAACAAAATTCTGTTGATGAAGTCATTTGACCATAGAAAATAACTTGAAAGTCGAAAATACGGTATATTATTTCGAAAACAAGCACATCTTTCCCTCCCACCAAAAGAACGCTTGGAGTACGCGTAGAGACAAACATACCAAAAAACTCATAAGCAGTAATTATTCCGGCACTTCACCTTGGAAGGTGTTTATTGCATCATAAGAGCATTGAAAATGATCAGACAAAATTTGGAAACGTGAAGTTTGGAGTGAGCCAATGACCAAATTCTCATCCATTCAATTTTTTGGACGAAACGCGACTATATCGCTGTAACCCAATTTTAGAAATACTGTACAGTAGATTGAAACAAGATTATTAGAGACCCCAGACTGCTGGTCGATGCAAAAGCATCTGATTTCGTGCTGAGCTGAACTTTTGTCTAAAAGCTGCTGCTGGCAGGCCGGGGTGTATTGCTAAAAAAAGAGGTGTGGGAACAGCGTTCCCGGCGTTCCCACACCAAACATAAAGGAAGACTGATTCGCCTACCCTACAAGAATTTCCGCACTAGATCTTTCTGCTTCACTTTAGTGCTACAGTGCTATACACGAGATAACTTGTCGTTTATTCATTTATGCTGTTCCAGGCGCTGCACGTAGAAATTGAAATGAAAAATCTAAATCTTCAAGTAACGTTAGTAGTGTAAAAAGGTGTGGGAACGCCCTTCCCACTCCACTAAACTTCTGCTGGCAGGTCTGATGGTAATCAGCAGTCACCGTTTAGCATACCGTACAGCTAATGTAACACGCTTCATTTTTAGCCTACCTGACATGTAGATTACGTTTTACGGTTAAGTTTGCTGTTTTGGAGTTTACCCTCTCACTGAGAGCTTTAATCTAGCCTATAGTAAACTGCAATGTAAGTTCGTTGTAGCGTAATTTTAATGCCTTCGCTTAACTATAGTAATAACATGAGCTGCACTCATTCATATAAGCTTGTAGGAAAAAATATTATGATCTGCAGCTTAATCGACTTTTGTCCTCAGTCTGCTCAGTTACGTCATCGACTTAGGGGCATCCTAGCGTCCTTGCACTAATTCGTGTTTTTTCTTGCTGAATATTAAATATCGCCAAATAAAATCAACTCAACTCCGTCGCCACGGGGGGCTTTGGTGGGCTTAGCCCCCACAAACAAAGCTCCAAGCCCCCAAATTGAAACATTAGTGGAGTTTTTATCAACTTTTAGAATGTCAAGTCCCCCGCACAAACACAAAGCCCTCTATTTGGAAACTTTCTAGCGACGGTTCTGAGGCTGCTGCTTGTTCATCTTTTGTCTAGAAGAAGCCCAACCTTACCTAAATGAAACTAGAGTTTAAATACTTACGTGGGAAGTGGAATGGCCAGCCCAAAATCTTGGGTGGGTCAAAATGTTTGATTGTAGGCGAGCAACAGTGTATTATTTGAGATACTGCCGCTTAAAGCACAAAATGACAAGATACTCTAAAAATTTGGAGGGGCCATGCCCCCCTGGTCCCCATGGCTACGCCTATGTACGTGCGGTTTATATAACGTATATATAATGTAAATACTACATGTAAACACTTATGTATTTATATAACATTGGGACCATATTTTTTATATGAAAACTTGTTAATTAGATGCTTCATTTATATTGAAAAAACACATTCAAACTGTCCAAATTCAGCAAACTAAGCTTTGCGTTTAATATTTTCGTCCCTATCCCTGTGAAAGAAATGATTTGTTTAAAGGCTATACAAGTAAATCACCCCAATGGACTTTTCTGTGTCGGGAACCATCGATCAAAAAACGTATCTAAAAAAATTTAGGGCGGGCTTTAGCCCCCTTAGACCACCCCCTGGATCCGCCTATGTTAACATATATGCAACCGTTTCAGGGCTTCGACGGCGAGGCAAGTCCTGCTAACCAAACCCACGGGAAAGCGTTTTTTTTGTTAGAGGAATAAATGGAACAGTTCCGGACCCGACAATTTTGGGCTTATTAAACGGGTGGGCGTATTAACCTGGTTTATTACCTGGGGAATACTGTATAATTAAATATTGATTGTATTTTCAGTAACCCATTTACACTTTCTGTCATATTGGGCAAAATGGGGTTCGACAAAAGCTTGGAAAACTACGTACGGTTTCGGCGTGTATACAAAGTTAAGAACCACTGCCTTTGATCTTCAACAGAGATTAAAGCCATATCTAAGTTCTTCTCAAGAACAAATAGCAATGAGATCTTTCTTGGAATTTATAGTTCTTTTGTGTGATTCACAAGTTCATTAAATTTCCGTGATTTCTAGTGTTTTTTGTAGGTTTGTTTTTAGGATATGTACACTTTCATGCGGGACCATGTTGCCGCACTCGAAAGTATCGTCCAGTCGCCTATCTGATTACCTGTACGCAAACACTTTGTTACAGTAACCGCATATTTTATGGACCAAACAAGCACAATCCATTGAGTGAACGCAGGGTTTATTTATGCCATTTTAACTTGTCATTTTCCGCGCAATACAAAGTGTAGGGTTTCAATCCTCTATGCTATAGGCTGATGGCAAACAGCATGAAGGAAGTTTTGCACAGCAAAGTATTGTCCCAACACCATCAGCTAACCGTATGAAGTAAGCCCAGTGTAGACATGTTTTTCCAAGTAAAACTCATGAGAAACTGTTCTAGCTGATTTAAATAACTTTTATAGCTCCAACAAGCAGTCTCTGTTTGAGAGCAATCTAAACAACCAAGCGTACCATCCGATATTGCTTTTCATCGGAGTTCTGCAGTTGCAAGTGTCTGGGGTCTTGCGTTGTTACGAACTTTTTGTTAGTGCAAGATTGAACATCATGTAAATACTGTTCTTTATTTTTCATTCTTTTTTGTAACCATAGACGTAGACAGGGGGAGCCAAGGGGCCCATGAACCCCAAAAAATATCTAGCATATCTTGCCATTTTTTGCTTTGACAGGCAGTGTCCCGAACAAAATACTGTTGCTCGCTTAGACGTTGAAGTGTTTGCCCCCAAAGATTTTGGTCTGACTACGCTACTGCTTGAAACCACTTTCATAGAGACGGCCTGCATCTCTCTCGCATCCAGACATGTTCCCTGCAGCACTTTCGTCCTTGATGTTCAATCTTCCACTGACAAAAAGCTCGCAACAACACAAGACCGCCAGACACTGCAAAACTCCGATGAAAAGCAATCTTGTCATTCTAAGATTGCGTAGCAAACAATGTTAGCGTATTGTTACTGTACTGAGAAGCATAAGGCGAACATGGCGTGACCAGGCTGTGAGTGCATCAAATGACGTGTTCTCAAAGTTTATCTTATCAAAATTTCACTAAGCACTTTGGTATATCCAAAATACAGACTTACAGTATCTTGACTTTGGTGACGGCAATTGGCGGCAGGCCGTAGCCTGAATTTTGCTTCTTGCTGGGGCGGTTGAGGTGAACGCTCTTGCACAAGGAGCGTTACGGCGATGTACTCAATGGCCATGGCCCGAACACCCAACTTTCCAGTTGAAAGGCGGACCTTTACCACTGAGCTGTCGTCACACCACTCATTGTTGTTGATGCGTAGGCTATTTCGCGGAGAACTGTCAGATCTGTTACTCTTCGACGGGCCTTGGCTTTTACGATTACGGTCGACCTACCTTAGGTTTGAACGAGTTTTTCAGCGAGACGTTGAAAAATCGAAGGTAAAAGCAGAAGTGGAAAGAGCCACATTGTGTGTTGAACCTACGACTCTTGACGCCTGCTTTCTCGGAGGTAGGAGTCGGGCACGGTATTTCTTGAACTATTTGAAGCAAACATCTGAGACTTGACAAGTCAATCGAAGGAAGCTAAAGTTTCACTCAGGATTGCGAAAGTGACACCAGTTTCCTGTTTGCATTCCGTATAGTTCGATTTATTAACGATGTCAAAAATCTGTTCTCGTGAGAATTAAGAACAATCGACCAGAAATTTGTCCGCCTGGTCACCGAAATTTTGAAGTGTGAATTTTTGGTTAAATTCAGGCAGAGCTTGGTTTTAGGTGACATTGGAGCCAAGGGTTTCAAGTCCAAATATCTTTTGAACGTCAGACAGCACTCGGCTACGCTGAGTCCAGTTCGCCCCATTTGATTCTGGTATTACAATTCGACCAGCGAACATTGCTCAGTGACAAAAATGCTGGTACACCGTGTTGGAAAATGACTGCTGCGTGAAGTGGCAAACTTCAGCAAGGAAGTTTTTCTGCAAGTTTCCCGTATTGTAAAAAATATTATTAAATGCTGAAAACCGCAGTTTTTGAACTAAATCAAAATACAGTCTTTTCGTTCATAAGGTTAATTCATGTGCAGATTTATTTCTCTGGAGTTGGTTTCAGATTTGCTTACGCTTTTGATTTGCACAAAATTTGACATTTATTCAAAAACTGCTGAATCTTGATCAACCGGAAAGCGTTTTCGAACGTAGCATGCAAGCGTTTTCGTCTTGAAAGCGCAGCAAGCAAAACATTAGCTGGGATTTGAAAGGAAAGTTTTAGTTTTTCATCAGGAATGTCACTGAAAAACGTGGTTTGTGAAAAAGCGAAACTGTTGACTCAGAGCATCTTTTGTCTCTTAACAATGGCAAGCTAGAAAACGAACTAAAACACCATCAATCCATCAGCAGTGCCATTCATAGACGAAAGCTGCTTTGAAAAGAGATCTGATGTTTCAACAAACTTAAAAGTCGAATTGCTTAATAGAGGATTCGGTAAAACGTCACTTTCTAAAATCATATTCAGAAGCAACATCCTCCGTTAAAACCAAACCATTCAGTGCACTTTAGGTTTTCAATGTAGTTATCAAACTCTTTTATCGTTTGTTTGAAAGACCTTTTAATTTAACAGTATACTTCAGATTTCAGTGAAAACACGGAACGCAGTAAACAGAGCATTGCTGGTCGTACGGGTGGAAAGGATTTTTCGCATTTCTGATAACAGCATCTACTGTAAGCTGCATCAGAAATATCTTTCTGGTTTTCTTGCAAACCGTGCATTGGAGTTAGGGAATCCCATCTACTGGTCTGGTCTGAATCTTAATTTGCTGCTTCTGAGAATGATTTCAGTAAACGAAGTTGCATTGAAAATTTTGCATTTATTCTATCCCTAACATGCAGCATAATAAACGGAAATCTCAACAAGTCTTGCTGTTAGCTGCTGTTGAAATGTCGGGATCATTTCACAGTAAGTTTCACAAATGGTGAGCATAAAGATTTCATAACTGACCTAATCCACGTGGCTTTGTCAACAATATGGTTTAGCAATTTTGTACAAATTGCGTCAATCAAAATGCTTCTGAAATGTCAAAAGCTTGCTTCCTAAGATTTATAAACTTTGCACTTCGCTGCGTACTTCAGCTCTACTTTGTCAGAACCTCTGGCGTACGTCACCATTGTTTATTTACGTTTGGTACGGAAAAAACAAAAGGGTTGCGGTGCCCGAGGTTGTAACATGTGGATTTAACGACAGCTATAAACATTCATCCGGTGATGAAAGCGCACCCATGCGGGATGGTCATCGTTTTCAATGACGGACAAAGAAGTGACAGTTTGATTAAGCCAGATGAATTTCAAAAAACGTTTTGCCGCATAAAAACATTCTTTGGAAACCAGAGTGATCTATCATTGATTTCCAGGCAGAGGTTTGCCTGTCTAACAAAAGTACCATCTTTTAATTCGATTAAAGTTGCACAAACATCTGCATAAAAGAAAAGCAGACACTTCCAAGGACCAATCACGATTTTTTAGGTCTAGCACATATTGCAAAGTTTTTAACAAAGTTATAATAGCAAAACTGACTGGACATAAAACTATTAAAAGGCATACCTTGTACTTAATAGGTGTACTAGATCCGGCAAAGTTTGCAACGCACTTGAAAGTATTGAAGCTATTTCATTTATAGTGGATATCACACATTTGTTTTTGTAAAATCGATCCCAAAACATTTGCAGGTGCAATGTATTGTTTTAAATCTGTGATTGGGTTAAAATACTTTAACTCGTAAATGTGAACCCAGAAATGCTTTTACTCCTCCTCAGTGATTGACATTATAAGACGGCGATCTTATACAAAAAATTATTTGGTCTGTTTTTGCTTAATGAAATAATGCCGTAGCGAAGATTTTCCAACGTTTGTCGGAAAAAATTGGTGTTTTTCAGCACATTGCACTGCAGAGGGGTTAACAAATTTAAGTCCTATAAGTGTTTAAAGACATTTATATTCTCCTGAAAAAACTTTTTCATCATCGGAACAGGACTTTTCGGTCTGGCCGTGTCAATCTGGCCGATTCGGTCTAGCCGATTCGGTCTGGCCGTTTCGGTCTGGGCCGTTTCGGTCTGAGCCGTTTTGGTCTTAGCCGTTTCGGTCTGGCCGATTCGGTCGCGGGACATTTCGGTCAGACTACGAAATCTTGCAGAAATCTTACATTTATGCAAAGTCGAGCCGTTTGATTCCAAGCGCGCTCCCTCTATCATCATACTGTAGGTTACCATAGGTCGAGGCATTCCACTCAAAGCGTGCTCCCTTCACGATTCGCAATAGCGGCAAGCGCTGTCGGCAAGGTATTTCACTCGGCATAAAGTTCAAGTTGTCGTGCAAAGTAACTGAATCAGTGGTGTATCGGGCTTAGCCAGATTCTTTGATAACGATTTATAATATTGTAAAATGCAAGCTTGATTGCTTTGTATGTTTGTGGCACTACACATTTCACTGATTATGGTTCTTAACTTGGGGTCTATGCGCTGGGCTTTGTTATTATTCAAGTATTTTCGTTCCATGTCTGGCCTTTCGCATGTATGTTGCAGGTGACCTGAATCAAAAACTATCGTTTGTAGCAAGCGTTCTCTAGACTTCGTTCGCTCGCACTTTACTCGGGCTCATCCGTTAGAGCCCGACCTGCTCTCTGCAATTAGGAATTTAAGTATTTTTTAACACAATTCATATCAGGTTAAATGTATTTTTTGAAGTAACAGATCTGTACAGAGCAGTGGTTTTCAACCTTTTTTGTACCGCGAGTCCGCGATTTATTGTGGCAACCCACTATATCAAGGACCCCCATCTAAAACTCGATCAAATCAAATGAAATACAGCTGTGTGCATAAAAAATCTACTCGCAACCCCTCCAAATATGCTTCACGACCCATCTGGGCAGTATTCCACCAGAAAAATGTACACTAAGCAAATGTTTGTTTTAGTGGGCATGCAGTTGCTCAACCATGCAAACATATAGGCAGTAAAGCGTTCCAAGCGTAACAGAGGCTATGCAGTGTATATACGATATTAAATCTGGACTGTTGCTAGTGTGCGAGAATGGGATTTCACCACACAAATGGTCTGTTGGCACTGTGCATTTGCGCCCCGTAGAGGGAACACTGCCTCTGGGAGTCGCGACACCTTACACTGAAAACCGCTGCCATAGGGCATTGAATGTGAATTCCAGTCCAATGAACAGTTCGTATTCCAAAATAATTTCAAACGAATGATTGTCAATTCGGGTATATGAATGAGCCAAGTACACAGACGTTTACTTGGGCTTATCTCATCCCTTAAGCCCGAGCTGCCCTCTACAAATAGCATTTTTTAAGTATAAGTCATATCAGATTGAATGTTTTTTAAAGCAATCGATTTGCATAGACAAGTTCCCGTTCGAGAATAATTTCAAACGAACAAAAATATTGTTTAGTAACTCGGGCTAATATGAATGAGCCTTGCATGCGCAGAACTAACTGGCATTATAATTGCTCTGTAACATACGTTACGCAACAATCGATGAGTTCTCATGAGAACTTCTAATTCATTGTTACGTAACTACCGTTACATAGCAACGATAGTGCTAGCCAGAATAAAAACAAATGGAAATTTCTATGATGCAAGCCTAGAACGGTTGCATTCTGTCAGTGGCCTTGGTATAAATGGCGTGTTGAGCCCAAGTGACGCGTTTGACTTGGAGTCGCCTCTGAACTGAATGTTCCAGAACATTGTATTTTGCGTTCGTGAACAACGTGTCACGTCACTGACGTAAAGTTGCCTTTACGTGGATAGAATGTTAAGATCATAGTAAAGCAGTGCAGTGACAAGCGGTTGCTAGCGTGCAAATGCGAAACTAGTTGACGTAAACGTTTGTTGTCCTAACATCAAAGTAACGTTCGGTAAAGTAACGTTCGGCCCATAAGCTATCTCTTTTTTACGACGATTGCGGCACCTTGACGGCTAGTTCGTAAACTCATTATTGAGTGACATGTCTTTATTCGTTAATGCGAGCGCGACATGCACTCTATTTCATTCAATTTCTGTTGCCTGCTATTGCGTTTTGTGTCAGAGTAGTTGGTTTTCTTTATCACTCCTTGCCCTTTGTCTGCATTTAACCGCAAAAGATTACGGGGCATTTCAAATGTCGGCGCTTGAAATAAAAAGCGAGGAGATGGATAAGAGCTTCATGACAGCTGATGTGTCAAGTCTCAAATGTTAATAATTCTTCTTTAAAAAACAGCAACTTCAAAGGTGCAGCTCATTCAAAACTTACCAATAGTGGAAAGTAAGTTAAGAAAACTCCACGACAGCTCGCGAGAAATCAAATTTAGATTCCGTGGAAATTTGCATTTTTTCTGGCACTGGTCAACGAAAGGTTTCATTTAAACATACTGAAATCAAAAAATAAACGCAAAGTTTGATTTGAAAAAACTATGTATGTGTCACAAACACGATCTAAGATCCAACAGTTAATCAGCATCAACATATGATTTTCATTATTATCAGCAAGCAAATTAAATCATTATCGACATTTTACAATTAAATACAAATACTTCAAACTCATAATTACAATTCAGTATTAAACGCAATCATGGCTCCTCTACCTCCTGAAATAATTTCTTTTATATTGTTGAAAAAGTTTTGCACCAGGAAGTTCGCTGTTTATTCCATGAGGAAGTTATGTGCGATTCCACGAAGATATTCTATGATGTCTCTGTTGTTGTAATCCTTTACGGCTGTGAGGAGGCGCTGGTCAGCTAGTATATACTCCCGTCTTTTCACTGGTCCAGGTTAAACACGAGCGTATTGCTCGTATGTGACATCTCTCCCCTTTTGGACGCGGCGAAGGCCATCCATCAACTTACAGATTGAGGAGTGGACAACGTCAAGTTCTCTTTTCAGGCGTTTTCCATTGCATCCACAGCGCGAATGGAATTGCGACGGCAATTCCATTGTATCCAGGGCTCGACGTTTCGTGTTTGCTTTAATTGTGGCAACAAT
>Ga0210059_1003397_pt1 | contig 25425 bp, 20 predicted proteins | sample Ectturendosymbi2_FD_188042 | JGI IMG/M metagenome (GOLD analysis project Ga0210059, IMG submission 188042) | Ecteinascidia turbinata endosymbiont from Florida, USA - Sample 2 (SPAdes) (version 2) | ecosystem: Host-associated > Tunicates > Ascidians > Unclassified | place: Key West, Florida... | reverse complement strand
CCTGAGAAACGCGTTTCATCGATTTTGATAGCGCTTGCCTGACCACCACTTTGTAGTTGGGTTCTGGAAGTTATCCCCAAAGTGTATTGCTAGGCGTACGTGCTCTGCACAACTTATGAAACTAAGAGAATAGCGCATGCACAGCAGGCAGGCAATTTCTTTACAGGAACAAAACGCTTCTTCTACAATCTCAACCCTCAACAAAACGTCGTTGAGACGTTACATTTTTTTGTACAAGCAGCACGAGTTTGATCTTCCATCAGACAAATTCGGACTTAGACAATAGTGGGGAAAAAAGCTTGTCCGCGGGACGCTTTTCTCTGTCCCATCGCATGGGATGCCAACGAAAATAGTAATACGAAGTACAATATGTTAAGAGCATGTCTCGTGCATCCACAGAGTCTAGGAGTGGTAAAATTTCAATTTGTACTTACGTGGTAAAAGTAACCCGAACACGCCAGTTAAGAAGACCTATTTTAGGTGCCATCTGAAGAGGAGCCAACAGCTTTATTTTTCAGGCCTCGCATCACTACGTTATGGCACTGAGGCTCTACGTCTGATAGTTACTGTGTTGAGCATATAATAATGGCAGTCAACTTAGTAAAATTCTCGCTATATGACGTTAATATTACATACGACACGACCATTTCAACTCCACTGTTCCATCGCATGCCTATGGAAAACCCTATGAATTCGCGATAAGAAAGAACGCTGAATTTCTTCTCTAAGTCCTACCATATGCGAGCTCACGACGCGTACAGCTTCTTGATCGGAACGAATAATACGAAACTTCGTGGTACGCGGATTACGAACAGCAATAACATACTTTCTAAGTTGCGAGTGACGTTATTCTGTGTGATTAATAGTCGCATTACGGTAGGAGGGCTTTGCGAAAAGTGCAGCAGACTAGCGTAACAGGTCGTGGAAGAAGCAAATTGTAAGTTCCTTGAACATTTCTCACAACTGAAGTTAAACGTCGTCCCGAAAGACGTGTCTTTGTCCGCGTCATATAGTGAGCGGCAAGCTCAAAAAAGAAATACACTTACTCCATCCAGATCCTGTACGAATATTGACAGGCCTGGTACAGCTACAAAGTTTGATGTGCCCTCATCCATCTCAGTCGTGAAGAAGCTTTTCTTAATTTTTGTGGAGGTGTCAGTTGGATCAGGTAATCTGCACGTGAATATGCCGTGAGTTTGTTTAACAATAGAAAAACTTATCGCGAACACGTGGAAGCCATTCAAAGTGTCTAGCCCTGTTTTACCGCCATTAATTCCAAATGCTGGAAACTTTCAAGAGTTAATGCGCTGATAAGCATCGTTATTTGCAAGAATGAAGCACGGAGAACGGTGCAAGTTGATAAATGCAAATTTCTTAGCGTCAGTTACAAAAATAAGTATTGCTAAATGCATCATGATCGTTCAAACGATTGTCAAGCAGCCAAACAAGATTGATCTGCTGCCCACGGAACAAGAGCAAAAAAGGGTCAGTTGTGGCTGATTTACTTACTCGTAGAACACGGGTAGATTGTCATTGATGTCGGCGATGGTTATTGTGACCGTGACATTAGCACTCATCGGGAGGTCCTCGGTATTTGTCATTTTATCAAACGGCGGTTCGATCACTTCTGTTGCCTGAAAAACAAGATTGATCGATGCTCAACTTCCGATACGAAAGCGCGGCCTCAATCAGCTTTTAAAAATTGCATGAAACGTTGGAGAATTATTTTCGGTTGAATGCGTCACTGAACTGAGACTCGTTCTCGGCTGTTGTTTTTTTTTTCGCTGAGACATTTCGGTAATTTGTCTCACAGTTGTGTTAAAACTCGCTGTAACAGTAACCATTCGCCTATATTTTCAGACATTCTGACCAAATTGACTTAATCTTTTTTCAAAAAAAATTCGGTCTATAACCGAAAAAAACAGGTTCCCGGTATTTTTCGTTATGCAAACAGTTTTCTTGGAAACATATCAAAAGCCCGAACTTGATGTCAAATCAAAATCTTAATCGGACTTTAGGAAAGCAATTAAGGACCTAAGTGGTAAACGTTCAATGCCAAATGTTGCATTGACTTGTGGCAGTTTTGTCCTTTATGTGGGATCAGACACCAATCGCTTCAGCGATTATTTTTCATCAATTACCACAACACCTGATGCAGTGTTGTCTTACTTCTGGATTTATAACTGCACGCTAAATTTACGCATTCCCCTCTCCATCAAGTCGCAGGACGTCTATCATGCGCTAAATTCTCCCAGCTAAATCTACAAAATCCAAAGGCCTTGACAACCTTTCTAATCATCTTTTTAAAACTCTCATACAATCTTCTGCCATTCCGTTTAGTCTTCATTTCAGTTTCGTTTATACTCGGTTTTTGTACTATTTTCGGAGTGTCAAGGGTGGCTTGCAGTGCCCATCTTCGCTTGCCTGCGGGACACGCGGCTGCTTTCGTAGTGAATGCTGCACTGGTGCAGGAAGGCAGCACCGCGCGTGAACCGTTTCCTTGCACCCACCCATCAACATCGAGCACGAGGCTGGACAGACAGCAAGTGCCATATTACCCGGTCCAGCCCACCATCTTTGGCGTGTGCTCAACCAACTGTACCACTTATCCGTTTTGTCTCTTTAAAAAATTAGTATCTATGAATGTTTTAATTAGAGACCTTTTTCAACTATTCCTTCTGTGGAAAGTCTTTGAAAAGTTCCATATAAAAGTTCCACATGGCCGTCAAAATGGGGGGGGCAGGGAACCTGTTTTTTTGGCATACCTGGATGGAGCTCAAGACTTGATGTTTTCCTATTAACCTTTTAGTAGAAAAATGTTTTTTATCTTAGGTTCGAGTTGGCAAATTGATATTTTACCACTCCCTGGAAAAATCCACTACACCTCCCCTTGAAAAAATCTTTCCGACGCATATGCATACATATCCACGTATCCGTGTATACACTTTCAACATATCCTGAAACAAATTACTTGATTAATGATCAAACATTCTGGATTCCGCTGGATGTCACATTCTGGATTTCAATGGAAGTTACTCACAAGCTTCTTGAAGCTAAAGACAGTGACTGTTCATTACAGGTTGCGTTGACGATGCAACTCTTGAACTTGCGTCAACCTGATGTCATTGGCTCTCTGCTCAACCTCAGGTAGTCTTACTTAACAGATATGTCGCAGTTGGAGGCGTTTGTTCCAATCCACCCCTGGGCCCATTACTTTTTTGGTGTTTAACGACATTGCTACGGACAAGTTTTCTCTTTCCCTATCTGCAGACAATACTACACAGTACTAACATGTTCTCCAGGAAGCCTGATGTTTTGCATAATGTTTCATCCAAAGATTTCAATTGGTTGTGGTTGTGATTTGATTTGAGAATTTGAGAAATGCTAGTTTTAACGCTGCAAACTTTCAAATTCTTACAATTTCAGCCGATCCACTTTTTCGCCCTCTATTACATTTTTGTAACCAAGTATTAAACTGAAAGTGTCTCCCAAAAAATTCGGAACTTATCTTTCATCGGCCCTCGAGTTGGCGTTTGCACATTTCAATGCTGTACGACAGAACAATGTCTGTTAATAAATCGTTGAAAAGATTGAGAGCATTATATTCAGGTTTTCACTTCTGGCTCGCACGATATCGTGCATACGGTTTGCGTGTTCTTGACTGAGCAGAAGTTGCTTATAATAACTGTTCTGTCGCAAACACCAATCTTCTCGAAAATGTTCTAATCGCTTGTGCAAAGCATACCCTTGGTTGCCTTAAGTGATTCATGTCTCACGCCAATATATTTGCATTTCGTAAAACATAGTCAGACACTGCCTTTCTTTCTGAACTTGCTCGAAAAATTTTTTAAAATCCTTCTCACCATTCATTGCGTCTTCATTACAATATGCAGCTAAGCCTCGTCACAAAACATTTTTCAGGCAGGCTGCCAACTTTGGAATTCACTGCCCACTGTGCTTCTTCTCGCTAATCTCGCCCCACGTCATCCAACTTGTTCGTTAGCCCCAGGGTTGTTGTAAAAAAAAACGACCCAAAAAACCCACCCGGGTTTTTTTAAAAAGGGCCCACTTAAAAAAACAATAAAACCCATCAAAAAGCCCACTTTTTATTTTTTCTTTGAAAAAATCTACAAAGAAGCAAAAAACAAAACTTTTTTAATCATACACACAAACAGCAATGAAATTTGAAGGATTTGAAAAAAAATTAAACAGTTTGTAATGGTTATCTTTCTCAGCTCTGCACAATCAGTATATTTTAACCAACATTTCTGCCTTATGTGCATCTATCAAGTTTTGCTGATTTTGGACCATATCAGATCACATGTTGAAAAAACACTCTAAAAATCAGGTGTCACCAACGGGGGGCACCAGGTCGCCCAAAAAGATCAAGCAGGTTGTCCGCGGGCATAGACGTAGCCAAATGGTATGACCCCAAAATTTCTAGCATTTCTTGTCGTTTTTGCGCTTTGAGAGGTGTTGTCCCAAACAAAATACTGTTGCTCGCCGAAAGTCAAAATATTTGTCCCGAAAAAAATTTTTAGGCTGGCTACGCTACTGCCCGCGGGCCTGCTCTAAAAATAACATAGCATGATCAGTGTCTTCACATTGCGGATACTAACTGAGCAACATTTTTATTTCAGAAGTGTGTATCAAACTGGTAGCTCTTTGCATTAATCGGCATGCAAGAAGTAGCTCTCAGCATCAAGAAGGTTGGTGATCCCTGCTATAGATGCTGAACTAGCAGGGCATGCAGATCAACTTGACGTGAAACTGCAAAGTTTGTGTGGAAATGGTTTTTCTTTGTTTGCTGTGCGCATTCTTGCCAAGCCCTACCACGTAGGAATGAATTGACCAAACATTTGCGAAAACAAAGATGGGGTACATGTCTTTATCCTCAAATTTGAATGCCATAATAGGTATAACAAGTTATTATTGTGTAATTCTGAAAATAATGATATTGCATGATGCAATAAAAACAATTTACAATAAGGTTCTTCCATTTTCCTTAAAAAATGAACAAAATCTTGTTTCTTTTTAAATAAAAACAAAAAAATGGGTTTTTCTCAACCCTGGTTAGCCCACCAAGTAACGTTTGGTATTTGCACACTTACGCTCTTAATGCAACTGCAGTCATGTGCATGTTTCGTTTGGGCCACAGTAAACTCAACATCGATGGTCACCGCAACCGGATGGCCATCGATGTTGAAGTGCAGCCTGAATTAATTTTTAAAATTGCATGAAACGTCGAAGATTCTTGCAGATGAAGGTGTTATCGCTGAGTTCAGTGCTTGCATAAGTCCATAGGTTTCCGAGATCTATCCAAGATACTACTATCCGCGCGTCCAGATTTATCCAGGGATCTGTGCAGATATGCTTGTTTTTGTCAATACATCCACTTTTCTGAATAAGCATAACCAACTCCAGTTGTTCCTAACTTTTCTTTCGCGTGTTCATGTGCATGTTAATATTGCTTGTTCTTTCATTGTTTTGTACATAGTTTTTTTGTTTGTTTGTAATTGTTTGTCTTATTTCGTTCTTGTTTAGACATAGCTTCGCAGCATACTTTGGGTCAAAATTATCGAATGACAATTTCAGGCCCTGACCCGTCCCCATCGGTATTTCGTCAATAAAAAAACTTCAAGATTGATTTGCGCTGATATATGTGTGTAGAAAGCTTGGCTGGTAAATGTTTTCCGGTACCACTTAGCTCTACAGCAAACTGCTTCGCATGGGGGTAGGTAATCCGCTCTTTAGGTACAAGGTGCCAACGTAGTGACTGCAAAATCGGACAAGCTTTTTTTCAACTCACCAGCTGTGTAAAATCAGAAGAATGAACAACCTGTTCGTGAAAGCAATTTAAACACAAAAATTTGTTGACGCTGTCGCAGTAGAATCATGCACTCACGTCACGGCCGAAGCGCGACAAAAGATCTCCCACAAACACGTTTTACGTCGTAGTCAATTTAAGGGTTAAAAAACTTCAAAAAGAGTTGGGAGAAATCTGCGTTCGATGAATTTCTTTTTCACAAAATTGTCAATGACTATGGGACAAACGATCTGAATTCAAAGCAACGAAATTCGGAACATCTTCGGTCATTACCGGGAAACAATTTGTCGGTTTTACGTCTGAGCACAGAACACCAGGCACGGCAGATGCTCGTGGCTTCGCAAAAATCGAAGACTTGCGTGCAACCGCTTCGCTTGTCACTTCAGTTTGTGAAAAAAGGAAGAGTATTTTTATCTCAATGGCTTTGGTGCCAAATTCAGCGACGAATCGTGCCTTGGTATTTTAGGCCTGTACAGCCAGGACGGATGGTATTTGCACATGTGTTTCTAAAATCTACATTTCCAAAATAACATTCACCTATATTGCAAGATAAGTCGAACACCGCTCAAACTATAGAAAGTACTCTTGCGAAACGCAACCGGCGGCAGACTGCTGCAGTTCAAAGAGTACCTAAGATTAGAAATTTTAACTTCCGATATCGTATCCTCTATTCCAATTACAAAATCAATTCGAAATCATCGGCGACGGACCGGAAATTAGTGAACGTTGTTTTTAGCGTCTGCACACAATAACGTGGTCAGTCATGTTTTTTTGACTAAAGGCCGGATATTCACGGAAGCTCAAAATAAAAAAGAAAACAGTTCCCTACCGTGACGGTAAAGGTAAACTGGCCTCCATTATTTACAGATTCCGGTGCCTCTCTATCGACTTCTCCCTCAGCGATGACATCCCCAGAAGTAGGATCTACCGTGAAGCCTGCCATTGACTTTGCGCTACCAACAAGCTGATAATTCATCTTCCAGTTCAGTCCAAAATCACCATCGCGGGCTGCCACAGTCAGTACGGTAAACTTCTGAAGATCGACATTTGCACAGCGTGAGTAGTTTGAAAGGCAATGCTGTTGATGGCTGATTTTACATAATGCCGCGTGCGGCTAAAACATCCAGGGAAATCGCAACGTGTGCTGGCAGCTTTATCGTTAATTTATTCTAGCTGTACGCAGCATCAAGCAATGCAACTATTAAGATATACTATGTCGCACTTGAGATGTACAGCTTACAAAGTATGCAAGCGGCGAAAAATGGAACTTCACGAAACGAACACTTGATTCCTCACACCAGAAGAGTTTCATGATAACATAAACTTCGTTAGTTTGCATAGCTGCATATCTAAACACGTTTCTATACTTGGATGTGTCTTAATTTTTCTAATAGCCTTGCAAGCGATTGTGGCAAATGCCATATCTTTAAATCACAGTTTCAGAACTTATTTACCCAAACACAGTACATACTTGCAGGGGTAACAGAAATTAAATCGGGCAGGTGTCTTAGAAGTTAAAAATTTATTTTAAGCTAAACATATCAAGTTTTTTGATTTTTATAGGTTGTAGCTGTAGGGTACAAGAAGTAAAGAAAAGAAAGTTACACAAGAATCTCCAATACAATAAATAGGTGAAAAATTTATTTATTTCGTTTTTAGCTACTGCCTGGTTCAGCGCAATTGTTTGTGAGGATTGAGTACCATACAAATTAGCAAGTACAGTAGTTGCGGGATAGATTTCTTCAATGCATTTTCTGATTGTCCATTGTTTATCATTCAGCGGTAAATGCTTGGATTCTACGCAATAACTAATAGATGAGAGCTCGAGTAAACTTCTTCCACGCACTAACGCTTCGCAAAAACTCGTTATACATATGTTAACGTACTTACAGAATAGTTGCCTTCCTTTAGAGAAGCAGGATAAACAGCTGTTGGGAACACAGGTGCTCGATCTGGTCCGTCACGAACGTTTATCACCATAGATGCATTTGCAGTTAGTATTATGTGGTCGCCGCACTCCGGTAGGCCCCGGTCCTGCAGCAGTTGAAGATTTAAGTACAAGATACGCAAACGCATTCTTTCGCTACGTTCAAACATTGATCAGCATTTATAAGTTAAAACAACAAGTGCATGTCAAGACCTGCAACTTCAAGATGTAAACCACGTTTTTTAAGGCAGGGCCGACTCGATGACAAAACTTGCTCAAAAAACCTAGAAGCTCGAGACAAATGCCTCCAAATTTTTGTTGAAAGCTTTTACCTGCTTTAAAAATCTGGTGCTTCAGATATTTGAGAATTATCTGGTGCTTTGTCCACTAGTTGCTTTTGCTTTGTTAACAACACTCGCAATTTCGGTTATTTTTATTGAAGATTGCTATTTTCCATGGCGAGTGATGGCATGACAAAAATGAATTTCAATTCTTTGTGCAGTTTTTCGGACTTAAGGTCACCAGTTATGAGAAACATCCTCGACGGAAAAGTTTTTAGTAAAACCGTGTCCTCAAGCTTAATTGTGTAGCCCTTTGAAATTCGCAAATGCGATCGCGATTCCGCCCAAAACGGTGTTAACACGTACTGAAATCTAATAGCAGTCTCTTCAAAGTTCTACCTTTTAAGAGTGGCAATGTACATGCAATACTATCTCACTGATCCGCAGTGGAAACACTGGTGCTACATGTATCGATTTCAGAAATATCAAACCTCTATTGACTGTACTGCTTTTCACAAATTCTATATTCATTCACATAACCGCAACCAACAATGCTTGGCAAGTACATTTCAGAGAACATTGGTAAAATCATTTATTCACTTACCGCAGCATACAACGTTTCTTTCACAACAGGCGATTCTTCAAAGTCCAACGATTCACCATCTTTTAACTGAATTGTAGAGGAATCCGACGTGCCCGACAGGACAAATTTCGAAGAGGAATCCTGGAAGTTGTGTTTCACAACACATTTCAACAGCAAAAGTGCCGAAACGTGGAGTAACACACAAAAATTTATCCACTGCATGCGGTGTCAAAAATTCAATAATTAATGTGTCACTCATATCGTGAATTTATTTTTAAAACAGGCTGTTTATAAGCAACAGAAAAACTGAGTTTTAATTACAGAACAAAAGCTGAACGCACTCACATTGCAACTGCCACTGCAAGAGAATCAGTTTTGATCTAAAGCGAATCTCGACATATTTGTATGTTGCGACAACAGCGAAGAGCTATAGATCAGACCCTTGTGCGACACTTTATCTGCGGACACGCTCGTAAAAGCCCACTGAGGATGAGAGTGTATCATACCACCGATGTAGTGATCGTAATCTTCGAGATAGAGACTTCGTCAAAAAAGAAAGGCGAGACAAGACTCGGCAGCCCACAACTCAAAACTTTAATCCACGTATATTACAGTCTCAGTTCACAGCACGTACAGTGCTGTAACATTTCTAACCCTCGCCAAAAATCTTGACTTCATCAGAAATTCTGGCAAATGACAAAAATAAAGGTTGCCATAACATCTCAGCTTCAGACTCAGGGGCCGTTTTCGCAAACTTGTTTGTGATTTCCTTACCAGAAAATATGCCTAACAACAAATACGTTGAACTGCTACAGCTTTCGTAGGCTGTTTATTGACCAATCCAGGTATCAAGTCAAACGGGTCGGAGCCAAGACGGATGCGAGATCCCGTCCTTGGGGACTAAGGCCCATAAGCACGGGTATCAGAATGCAGAGTGGTGATCATATCCTACCGCCATAAAAAGACGTTGCTGAATTCCCACAGAAGTTTTATTGTCTTGAAGTTTCATAAAATTAAAAAAGTCTGCTTTGTGAAAACTGGCACAAAAAGTTTGCTGAAAAGCTTAAGTCAAAAAACAATTATGACAGAACTTTCAAAAACGAAGAAAAAACTAAAAAAAATAAAAAACAAAAATTTTTTAAAGTTTCTGAAACAAGTGCCAAAAAACTTCATTTTCAAATTTTATTCAGGGTGCAGTGGTGGCCATTTGGCATCAAGACCGTATCTTGATGACCCATTTCAAAGTTTCAAAACATCAACGGAGAGAAGTACGTTACTGTTTTGTAAATTTGAAACAGGGATTTCTGGAACAGCGCTAACAAAAACACCTGCGATGCTTTGCTGAAATACACCTTGTTTGTGCAAAGTGATTGTTTTCGTTAGACCCACCAGCAGGGCTGCAGAAAGTGTGGAAATCGGGAAGGAGCTTCCCGGGAAATCGTACATGCTCGCGGGAAATTAATCAGCTGCAAGTCAAGTAAAATCAAATAATACATCAGGAACTGCAAGAAAACTTCAAAACGGACTGTACCAATTTCCCTCGCTCAGTCACGGTGGTCCAATACCTGGCCTTGTGACGCAACAGTTACCCGTACCTAACAGTAGCGGTCTCATGCGGTCGTTGGTTGCGTGCAGGGTTGCCAATTTGGCATTTTTGAAACCAAATTTTGAAATTCAGGCTTTTTTGACGCACTTTGCTTTTTTTGAAAATCAAAAATACCAGCCAAAATCTGGCTTTTTCTTTTTTATTTTTTTCAGTCTGAAAGATTTGGCTCTAGCTAAACATTGTCTGAGCTGCATATACATTACATATATATTTTCTGACGGGAGTCTAGGACTATGCAGGGTGCAAAGAATATTGCAAAGATTTTACTGTTGCCCTAAAATTTTTCGATCTATTTAACAAGAAACAAATGTACGACAGTGTATTTACGGGGAAAGAAATTGCTTATAAAAATCTGAATTGCATTTTATGGATGTTTCTGACGAGTTTTAATATCTATTTGTGTTTGGTTATGCATGTCTTACTGCATGTGTAGCCTGCATGTCTTAGGACTGCTATATGGCTTATTTTGAGACAAGGTCGGCCGTTTTTGGTGAACCTGGTCGCGTGTGGTAGACTCGTAATGGCGGCGGAAAGCTGTTAGTTTTAATATTGCTGCTATAATGACACATGTACTCAGAGGACGTTGAGGCCAACACGTCCTTAAAACTACGCGCGTTTATGCGAGCGAACTTCATTGCGTTAGATAGCAGAGTGGACGGTGGCGCTAGCATCAGCTGGAAGGTTTGAATACATTCAGATTGTTAATACTTGTTTGTACGGCTGCTTTGGTTAAATGGTTGCCTTACTGGGTTACCAATCGAAATAGTATTGCATTCCGAATGCCATTCCGGATTGTAGTGCCATTAAAAAATGCTCATACAGTACTCGCGCCCAAATCAGAGTCCACTGACAAGCTCACTCCGGTAACCGAGCCCTCGCGCCTAAACAAATGCGTGCATAAAACGCTCACTCAACAGAAACTTTTAACACCGTCTGAACATCGTTCTACAGGTCGGATCGGTTAAAAAACGATTTCGCCACCACCGAACTGGCCGCAACAATCAAAGTTTGAAACACGACGCCACAATCACTTCAAATGCTGCACCACTAACAAATTAAAACCACTTTTCTGAAACTCGCATGCGGCCCCCAAGCATCTTTTGTGCGGTTCTCAGCAGTCTTTCAATAAAACCTGTAGCGTAGCCATCCCAAAAATTGAGGGGGAAAACTGTTAACACTATTTTCTTTGGCATACCGCCTATCAAAGCACAAAACGACTATGTTCTAAAAATTAGGAGGTGAATCGCCCCATAGGCCCCCCTGTCTACGCCCATGAATAAAACCTCTGATATTTTTTTGTAACAGACTTCGTTCTGCAATAAAACAAAACGTATGAATTGACTTGCATTAAAAATTTTTTAGCGCGACTCTCTCACAAAATCGTAGATCTGGATTTGGCTCCCTTCAGCGAAAAGATTGAGAACCACTGGCTTGTACTGCACGGGAGCAACAGGCATGCCGTGATTACGCGTCTTGAGAGTAGGGTTTTGCTCGACCCTGCTGTGCGAGTTACGTACAATCTTGCCGTGACACATGCGTGAGGGATTATTAAAATTTATTACCCATAGGATATCTTTAGTTTGGTGTCTAGAAGTTTCTCAGTGGTCTACAAACTGCGATTTGGTTGGTCGTTAGAAACCATGTTACGATTTTCCACATGCCGGCGATTGTTTCGAAGCTTCATGTAAGCAGCCCATATTACTTAAACAAATTATCTAAAACTCCAATGTAGTAGAAAAATTCCTTGTAAATTGAATAGTGCCCACAAAATACAAATTTTAGAAGCGGGTTAAGCAAGGATTAGGCGCGAGAATTTGCCACTTCGCCGCGAAGATTTGCCGCTTCCATCGGTTTTGCACTCCTTCAGTATGTCGTTTTTGGGTACCGAGCGGTAGCGTGGTACACTGTGGCGATGCAACTATTAACGCGTTGAATGCGAACCGATGCTAGTTGGCTGAATCAATCCAAGTTGATCTGTGCGAAGGCAGTGATACTTAAGGCTCTTGAGTGCAACGTTTTCAAGAAAACAATTTCGTCTGCGACGTCATAAAACGGCGATCGTGTTCAACTTTGCAGCCCACGTGGAATTTCGACAAGCTTCCCGGGAAATGTACATTTTTGAAGCCCTGCCCACCAGTAAAACAACCTGGCTGTCTTGGACAAAGCTCCAGCCAAAATGTCATCATCCCCTTTTATGTGGAAAAGGCAGCAACTGTGCACAAACAAACCCAACAGCGAAACACGAATATCAACATCGCAGCACAGCACGTTATTTTGTCTTCAACTTTGCAGAAATTGCCATACCTCAAACCATAAGATGCACAGAAAAAGTTTTGTCACCGTGATACGTTGGGTCAGGACACCTTCTGACCACGACCGCATCATGAATATTTTTTTTCAAAAACAAATATTCTTTACTTAATTTGTTTTATAACTGTTTTTTCAGATATTTGTTATTTTCAAAAAAATTGTGAATTTTCTTAATTTTTTCTTAAAAAATGTTTTTCCTAAAAACTTTTGAAATTGATGTTCCTTCCAAAATTCTCTTTCAAAAAATTTTAAATTCAAAATGAATATTTTTCCTAAAACATTTGTGCCTAATTTAACAGTTTTTCAATATTTTTTGAATAATTAAAAAATGTAAATTACTTGCATTTAGTTTGATTTGATGAAGTTTTTTGGTTTTCATTATGATACGACCCAAGGAACGTTCTGCAGCTTCTTTTGAAAAAACATTTTTGGTGGTTCGTATGCCATTATGCCGCATTGGCTAAACGTCGCCATAAATAGCGTTGAAACCAAAAAAATACTGAAATCAGCCTAGCATCTAACAATCGAGGTGTGCTTCGATAACTCCAACGCCAACAACAACATTGCAGAAACTTTCAAAGTTCGATATGATTATTAGGAACATACTACTTACCAGTGACAACACTACACTGCCAGCATAGCCACTGTCTCGATCCGATGCACTTACGTCTCCCAAAGTTTTCTCGGTCCACGGGTGCTGTAAACAAGAATAGTTGAAATGCGACATTCAACAAAGTTTCAAGATTGGATCGGCCGCCGACTTCAAATGAACACGGAGAATCATTGGATAAAAACAAACGATTATTGTAGTCAAACGGGCTTATCTACCAAAAACAAGAGCCATGTAGAGTTTCGTGCGAACTTGTTGAACTTCGTGCGCCGAAGCAACAGGACATTGAAAAGAATTGCAGGTTCATTGTTGCTTACTTACAAAGTCGAGGCTATTATTTTCGCGTATCACAGCATTTGTTTTTCGACTTGTTGACGTAAAATATACTCAACACTACTTGTAATACTATAGCACTGCCAGGAAGGGGGTTAAAAATGTACATTTGGCGCCAAGGCGGACACAAGGCAAAACGGCGGCGCACTCCATTGAATGACATCGCCATACGTTTTACACAACAAACTAGTTTATACGCAATCAGAGACACTAAAAACAAATTAGAGTTGCGGTAGTTGACATGGTCATCCCTGAAAAATTACGACAGAGAACGTTGGCGATAGTATGGCTCCAACAGCACTTGAGCATGTTTTCCGAAGTGCTGTGAGGCATTGTGAAGGTCAAGCAGTCGTGGCACTATCTGCATCTCAACTTCCCAGGGGCCGGCACGTTCAACTGACAGCAGGCGAAAATCAAATGACAGCGTGTCGTGCCAAAGTTGGCGAGATTTTATCGGGTGATTTTGTAATTCTATGAAACCTCAAAAACCGAATAATGTGACAAACATAGGTATTGTGACAAAATTTGAAATTTTAACACCCAAACAAGCCAGTTCGAAATATATTATCCGTCACAAGAAACCAAGTTCAACACCACATCCACAACAAACCAATTTCAAAACAGATTAACAATCAGAACACACCAAGTGCACAAAACCCGCATTCAAAGCAGACGATGTTCAAAAGTGCCTTTTTCAAACTATTTAGTAACATTCCGAATCTAAACCAAACATTACTTGCGTTTGGCGAGAGGTATTGTGCTTAAGGAAACAGTTACAGCGTAACATCAGAGCGACTCGTGTTAAACATGGTCAGATAATTGTTTTTGATTCAGTAGGCAGCTGCGCAAACGTGGTCTTGTCTATTCAGCTTGATCTAGTGCAGTGGTTTTTAACCGTCAATAAATTGCCAGGAGAGCGCGAGCCCTTCCGCGCCCTACAACATGGAAAGTTTTATCATTAAATTTACCAATACATATATTTGTTTTTACAGCTTATTTAGGTCAGGGAGGCTTGAAACAAAGGACAATTACTCAAGGGAGGCGTGGTAGAAAGAAGGTTAAGAACCACTGATCTTGTGGTTCTAAAACACGGTATGTTTCTTTCTGCAAGCGGTGCATCTCTTCCAGCCATTTTTCACATCTGGGACAACAACGATTTTCTGTCTCTTAAAACTTGTTCCAAGTATCCCAGCACTCTGACAAAACAATGTATAAAGGTTTTGTCTTGCTTTTACGACAAGTTTCCGTCCCCCCACCTTCTCGACCAATGGAAGTAATACATTCCTTATTACTTTCATAATTTTGTATTGTTGTAGTTCAAGCTCATTATTCCAGGGCGAAGTAGCATGTAGTTGACAGATGGTGGGATCTTACCAGCAGATCCAATGAGTGATCATGGGCGTTGGAATGGGGTGCAGGAAGGGCTTGGCCCACCCTAAATTGCAAAATTGGATATTTTCCTATAAAGTTTTTATCAGAAAAATATTTTCTTTTAGTTTCAAGTTGATAAAAGAAACTTTAACCACTGTTGTCCTCCCTTGGAAAATAGCTTGTGGCCACCATCTGAAAAAATCTACTACTTTCCACCCCCCTGGAAAAAAATCCTTACGACGCCAATGTAAGTGATAGTGACGTGTATGTGAACCACACTGATAAGGCAAGAACCTTTTGGCTGCTATCTGCCCATCACTTCCCACTGATAGTATGCCAGTTAGCCGTGCAGGATAGAATGATTGCTTTAATTGCACAGCGTTAACTGATTAACTAATTAAAGTTTCTGCGTTGTTCGCAGACATGAAACAGTGTTTCAAAATTATAGTGTTTTCATCTTGTCGGTTGTTATCTGAACACCTTTAGAGTGGTAGGTACTGGCTAGGGCCGAACATTTAATTAATATTTTCGAATGGAGTTGCGAGATCAAAAAGGATGAGGAATCACTGGCCCATACAATTTGCGGAACAGCCTCAAGAGTAATTGACTGAACACCTGCACTTGACGGTCGAGAATTGCCGGCAGAAATATCATTAAATCAAAAAGTCAAACTAGAACTTTGTAAAACAACACAAAACTGCTATTCTATAAACTTAAAATCGCCCATGAGAAGCAAGCACTATTAATACAGAACATCAGGAACATACTTTCTCAAAGTGTTCGAATCACTAGTAATATGTAATGGAGCCTCGTTTGACACCTTAATTTCTTCTGCATCACACCTCAGTAGGTACACCCATCATAAACGCAGACAGTCGCAGTGTTTCTTCCGACTGAAATTGTACGTGTTTCCCACATTCACACGGAAAATACCGTACTAAAACTCTTCTACTGATAAATACACTGCTTCGGTCAAGCCCGATACCTTCAATTCAGAAACAAGCAAGGCTTAGCCTTGCAGCCGAACATGGACATATGTATGCCCACATACTGTATATATATATATATATTCATCATCTTCAAGGAAAACAACAGGCGCTTTTGTTTTTTCACTGGCCCTGCATCTGGTTGCTCTTTACGGAACTGAAAGTATGCCATACTTATTTTCTCAATACAGTTGTTAGTGAACCGAGCACAGTTTGTTGTTTGAAAACAATCACTGCGCGTACAGTTGCTCAAATAGCTTGTTTGAGTGTTAAGATATGCACTTTTACAACATGAGCTTTCACAACATAGTCATAGCGCAGGTGTCTCCAAACTTTTGTGTCCGAGGGCCACACAAGCTGCTGCACAACAGTTCGAGGGCCGGACATCCCACGTAATGTGATTGTTTCGGAGATGTTACATATTATACGAAATCAAGTTTTTCGCAAATATATTATTTTTTCATTTTTGACAAAACGTCGTTCCGGGCGGATGAAATGGCTTCATGGGTCGAACGAAATGGTTTTGCGAGCCGTAGCTTGGAGACCCCTGTCATAGGGCATTTCCAAGTCAATTTATCTAAATCACCAGTGTTTTTGCATGTAGTATCCATGCCAACACAACCAGAAAAGATTTCAATCATTTTTTTCAATAGCAATTATTTCCTTATTGCATCAAAAAAGTGTACACCACACACACTATTACGATAAATACGTACCTCGTATGCATCAAATAGATAGCTGGGTTCGGAGAACACAGGATAATTGTCATTGGCATCTGAAATTGAAACTCGTCCAAGACCCTGAAAGAAAAAGTCGCAAGAATCGGTTTGTATCTCAGAAACATTTCACAGATACACCCACACGACAACCAGTATTGTGAAAATATCAAGCTCAAGGTGGGGTGGTTTAACCCCACCACTGTTTTTAACGCGTAACCGGATGTTTTTGCAGTTATGAACCGCTGTGTCGTAGCGTTGAGTTTGTTTTCCTCTGATATCCTAACTTGGAGCGCTGATACTGTAGTTTATATTCAGTGCAATGACACATACAATAAGCGGAGTGCGCGTACGTGTAGAAGAATATATCAACAGACTTCGCCAAAACGTTGGTTTGGAAAAATGAATGTGACTTCAAATTGTGACGTCACAAATCGCGTACACCAAATACAAATGACCACCACAAACCGCTAATTGAAAGGCCCCCATGAAAATTTTCTTCGTACGCCACTGCTCATCACCACGTCAGAGCAATTTACAACGGCAAAATGAGACTGCGCTGATGTCTTGTTGAATACGAGCAGTCGAGCAAGCATAGGAAAGTGTGCGGCTTGACTGGCTGACGCACACCCCAGTTTGCAAGATCGAATTTTGCTAAACTACTCAAGAATTGAGAATGTGCATAAAGCATGCAAGAAAAGTTTTTGTTATGTATAGAGAAGTCCAGCAAACTTTTAGTTTTCATTTTTCCCTGCTGAGACATTATCAAATGACTAAATGCCTATGTGTCAAAAACAGCTGTTTTTGAGCTCGTGCAATGGTTCTATCATGCTACAGAAATTGGTAATGTAACCAATGCGGTCAGTGCTTGCACTGATCAGCCATAGCAGACAAAATAAAGACAACTGTTTCGGATAAAGTGATCTATCGCGGAAAACAACCTTAAACATGCGTAGTGGACGAAAGGTCTATAAAAAGTGATGAGATGGTTCCTGGATGCAGACGATAACCCAGATTCCCACCAAAACGTAATTATAACTTTTTGGTCCATTTACAATGTTCCTTGAAAATTTGCATGCAAATTTATTTCGTAGTATTTGCATTAAGGCGACAAATTGACAAGCAAAAAATGTGCGTAAACAGTTTATCTCCTTTGTGCAGGTAAAAAAGATTTTGTGAAATATCAAGCTCAAGGGGGGGTTAACCCCAACCGTTGCATATGCCCTTGGTGAATGAACACACCGAGTAACAGATCTCAAAATATGCTTCCTGTACAAAATAAACACAAGGGATTACAGGTTTTGTGCTCCGATGCCCAAAGCAAAAAACACCATTGCTTCTCTGGAACACTTAAGCAACACTGTTAAAAGAAGCAACATAAAGCTTTTCTTAAATCATTTTGTATTTATTTTTCCCCCTTGTCCCCTGCAAATACTGGATTTTTTACTGCTGGTTGGCACTATGCTGTTGACATTTCATAATATGCTCTAGTGCAGTGGTTATCAAGGTGGGTGGAATCGCCCCCTTGGGGGCAATTTTGAAGGGCACAGGGGTGAATAAAACAAAGGTGATAAGGGGTCAAAACAGCACATACGGGGTGAAAACGATCAAATACTAATAAATCATTGAGTCAACTTCACTAGCCATTTACTATGAATTGTTGGAGGTTCTTGCCAAAGCAATTTATCCATTATATAATTTTTTACTGTGGATCATCTATGTGCCTGCTACAGTTTGGATTATTTTCACAAGAAATCTGAACATATTAGTAGCGTCGCAATACAATTGCTTGTTGCACTATGCTGGTATCGAGACCATGGTATATAATGTTATTTTGAAATACCACCTTGTGTTTGCTTTATCAGGCTTGGGGGATGACAACGATGTGTTGAGAGTGAAAAGGGGGCGATAGAACAAATAAGTTTGAGAAACACTGCCCTAGTGTATGATCTGGATCTGGTTTTGGTTATAACAAGAAACTTGCATGAGTACTTTCTAGCAGCATGAACTTTCTTGGCTGCAGTAATGATTACTTTCCTGTGTTTCTGTCTCATATACTTATTCATTGTGAGCTAATTACATGGAAGGATGCAAATTCGACAATGGGGAATTGAAAATCGTTTGATCATTTGTGATTAATCAAGCTTAGGCTATGTAAACTCACGATACTGCATTGATAAATGATCCAGGTACCTGAAACTTCTAATGTGAACAGCATTGTGACTTGGAACTTCACAATTCACACTTAGGATTTGAAAAGGAATTGTGCAAAGCATCTTGCACAAAAACTTATTTCGCCGTGACAAGAATTTGATTCATACTACTGCATTTCATGTGTCACATTTACTTAAAATCCTTAATATGTGCGATTATGACAATTATAAGTTCTAGGTTTTCTGACAGCTTTTGAGGAATCAGCCTGGGCAGTGGACTCCGCTTTCATCTTTTTGCAATGATTCAAGCTTTCACACATCTGTGTTCTAGTAATCACTCTCCACATGTGAGACAACCAAGGAAGATGCAAACTGTTAGAAGGAAATCGTTTTCATATAACACTATGCATCATCAGTCCATGAATCTGCAAGTAATGCTTATTCAAATTTTGAATTTGAATCAGTCAGCCTATGGATTGATTCAGCTTCATGAGTAATAACTTGAACACAAACAACATATTTTCAAAAAAAAACTTAAAAAATGTTTGCAGCATTTCAAGTCAAAACAAATTCAAATAATTGGTAATTTATAAATTTTCATTGAAACATTGGCAGGCATCACTGAGTAAGACATAGAAAATACAGATGGCGACACAAACAATATATGTGAAAATATTCTTTACCTTCCAGGAAGTGAATGTGTTTAATTAAAGCAATTGCAAGGTGGCAATACTTAAAGAATATTGTAGTTAGAAAGAAAACTTGTAAAGTACATACCGAAATAATGTTGCCAGCATCGTCAGTTGCTTGCAAATTCACTACAAAATTAGAGTTTGCCTGAAAAAAGTAAAACCTTGAAATTAGCCAACATAAAGTTGATTACACATTTTACCAAACCATAGTGAGACCCTGTTTGTGTGTCCTCAGAGCAAGGTAGTGTGGAACACCTAAACAAATTGAGGGATCTAAGAAATAAGCATTTGTGCTCATGTTAAATAGCACCTATGAACAAAAACCAACAGTTTATAAAAAATCACCAGCACTTCAAACTGAGGCAGAAATTAATCTTATTTTGATTTGAATAAAAATAATATAATTTTACCCTGGACAGTGCATTATCTACCTGAGAAAATAAAAACTAATGATTAGGAATTATACGCCTCTGCACTCTTAAATAACAGCAAACTATTCATAACTTGCTGGTTGTTGTCTCCACCAACTGCTTTCAAATTTCATTGCTTTGTACAAAATTATAACTGGCATACATATGTTCCAGGCAAGATTATTCTATAAACGTTATCCACTAGAACAGGGGTTCCCAACCTTTTTTTGCCATGTACCCCTTCAGCATTTCGACAGATGAACAGTGCCCCTAAAATTTCTTTTGACAAAATATTTGGTCATGATTATTCACGGATATATTTAACAATGAGCAGATAATGATATTTGAAAATAATATTTGTTGATATATGTATAAATATTTGGAAATAAATAACATATAAATATACTTTTCTCCTCAATTGCCAAACTTAAATGTACCCCTTCGGATAGGGAAATGTACCCCTGGGGGTACATGTACCCCAGGTTGGGAACCCCTGCAATAGAATCAGGATGGGAAACCTACAGCCAACAGGCCATGTGCAACCCACATGTCCATTGAAATTAGGCCCATGCCAGAATTTTCATAAGCTAAATTTTGTTGTAGTTACACATTAAGTAAAAAAAAATATGCTGGATTTGTGTGTAAAAGTGAAAAACATATGCACTTGGTCATGTTGTATTTTTCATTGTGGGATGTCATTCACAAATTTTGCAGCCAGCCCATAATATTGCAAACTTTATGTAGCCCGTAATAGGAATTAGGTATCCCACCCTTGTACTGAAGTTTGCCTGAAAATAATTCCTAGGGCTGATGCCAATATTTTCAATATTTTGTTGATGACAACTGATGTCAAACAATATTCAAAACCACAGTTAAGACTGGAACGCATATTAAACGAATTCACAAGAAGATGGAAATAGCTCAAAACTGAAAACACACATGGAATGTTTGCATTTTTGCAAAATAACAATTTGCTATTAACATTTAACAATCACAGTTATCCTGAAGAACAATGCAACATCAAATTCCATGCAGATGTGTGTCATTAACATAGTCAAACACCACAACATCAGATACTGCTTCATACATTTGGCAATAAAATGCAAGTTGTTCAAGGGATGCATACCACAAGGAATAGTACAGAGAAATAACATTCCACGTATAGAGCCGGCCTACGGTATATTCGTACTTTGATTTCGGCCTAAGAAACAGCAATTTTTGGTTGCCTTACCAACATCCTAGCTCCTCCGCCGATTGCGTTAGAGAGCTGTTTAACAGCTCAAACGAATCGGCCAGTCTAGTAGATTGCACTCGAAAAAAAATTTTTTGCCTGGGGGATGCGGGTTTTCTGTGAGTGACGTCATAAGTGGAGGACTTTTAGGCCACCTTGGCACACTTTACCTGGCCCTGGGCGCCAACCGTTAGGTGGTAGTATTTCGCTGAAGTTTTTACTAGAAACTAGGCTACAATCCGAGTCTTTTGATACTTTGGATGACCTGCTGGGGTTTTGGGTTCAAACGTTGTGGTGTAAGTTAGCAAAAATATTTGACTAATTAGCTAATTAGTTAATGATTTAATTTGTTTATTTTAGATCATAACTTTTGAACCAGAAACGCTAGAAAGTCGATCAAAGGCTCAAAAGACTCGGACTCGAGTCTAGTTTCCAATAAAAACTTTAGCGAAACACTTTGACCTAGTGGTTGGGCCCTAGGCCAGACAACATGAGCCAAAATGACCATAAAACTACTTCACTTATGACGTCACTCACAAAAAACCCGCACCACCCAGGCAAAAATTTTTTTTCGAGTGCAATCTAGAAGACTAGCCGATCCGTTTGAGCCTTTGAACAGCTCTCTAGCGCAATCGGTGGAGGAGCTAGGGCGTTGGTAAGGCAACCGAAAACTGCTGTTTTTAGGCCGAAATTGAAGTACGAATATATTGTACGCTGGCTCTCAAAGTGTTAATGTAGACAATTTTTTCACCTCATTCCACCTCTTCAATACATGGATTGTTATGTTAAATATTTGGCTGATGCTCAATTCTTATGTTGATACATGTTTCGTGCATTGTTTTTGGTGTTGACGTAGACCAGAGGTGACGAACATGGCGGGCTGCATGGCCTGCAAAAGAATTTCATGCGGCCCGCAAAGCATACTTTTGTTTGGTGTTTGTTTCTGTTGTTAAACAATTTTTTCATTTTCAACAGGTTTCATGGTATGACTAAAAAGTTGAGCGGCCCGCTTACTCAGCGGTAACTGACAAAGTGGCCCGCTATAGCAAATAGGTTCGTCACCCCTGACGTAGACATATCGTGGTGGTTGTAGTACTTATTTGTTAAATTTTTGCATCCTTTGCTTGCAGTGTTCTGTGAACGGCCACTTGCTGCTTGTTTTCGTAAATTACAACCTCACGTCTTTGTTTTAGCACTTTCTGCATAGCTGTTGGTCCTGCTTTTGGTGATTTTGACAGGGTTGGCAGTCTTGGTTTTGCTTTTGACATCTTTTGTGTCACACTGTTATTCTCGCTTCACAGAGTCTTTGAGTCTTTTGGTTTTGAAATGCTAGCATTGTCAAGTGTTGCTTTATTTATTGATTGAAGATGGATTAAGAATAATCCGAAACGTCTCAAAATAAAACATGTATAGTTTCTGAAGGCTTTTTTCGTTTTGATGAAACTCAAGTCTATCCCGATTTTATACTCCAATTTCATTTTTCTTATTCAAATGGCAGTTGGAACACTGATAGAATGCATTTGAGAGATATGGCAATTTGACCAATGAAATACAGACGACAGAGATGAGATTTTTGAATAGAACTCAGTTTAACACTACAACTTGCAACAAAATATTATGTGAAATTTTGAAGCCACAAATGTCTAACCATTTCTCTGTTGAGTAGAGAAATCCCAGCAGATGCCTATGCAATCAAAACAACCAAAGCACGATTCATTTTGTACAGTTTTTCTTCATTGAGCTACATGTCCCACTGCTGTAGCAGAAGTAGAAAACCAAGCGCTTTTAAGATAAATTTGGCACCAAACAACTAAAGTTGCATAATCCAATAAAGTTGTTTACCTCTCTGTCAAACTTGTTTCTTAGAAAAATGTCACCATTCTCATAAACTTCAACATAATACAAAAAGTCAGCTGATGAGCAAGTGTATTTTACAGATCCAATATTCCCTGTTGTATTCAAAGTATAAATCTTTGAGTTAACTGGTCCAGCAGATTCACAAAAGTCGTCGTTCAAATCTCCACCAGGTGTGAATTTAAAATCCAGACCTATGCAAACAAGGAATAGAACTGTGGAACACCAATTGCAAAAATACGATCTTTTCAATTTTTCTAAAATTTGTACACAACTTACCAGAGATGAAAATTGATACATATGTTTTGAACTTACACAAAAAGATTTTAAGTTTTGCTAAAATCGACTTTTGTAAGTGTTGACAAAATATTGTTTCATTGCAGACTTGCAAAGTCTTTTGAGGGTTTGAACAGCTCTCTAGCGTAATCAGTTAAGAGTTATTTCATTGCTAAGACACGTGCTTTAGGCCTAATTTGCAAGCACAATATATTCGAATGTCAGCAGCAAACTTGTCAAATTTCCATGTCTGGGAAAATGGTAGACCACATTCAAATCTTTTTTCTTAGATTTTTCCAGAGAATAACCTATCTGAAAATAGTGAAAATCTGAGAAATAGGTTACAAAATTGCAAAATACAGTAGAATTTGCCTAATTTGTTACCTCAAGGAGATTAGAAAATAGTGACGAATTAGGCAAAGTGATAAATTATGCAAACACGTAAAAACTCTATCATAGAAGCTCGTATACTTTGTCATAGTAACTCATATACAAAGTGCTCTTATTTGCAATAAAATACAAGTTGATCACATTATGGTGGAATACAGTAATTAATTCCTCTACTCTATCTGGACTCCTCCAATTAATCTAGCACCTTTCAAATCTTTAACAAACTGCAAAGACCTCCCGCATTCTCTCAATGGGGGAGTCGGGTCGCGCTTTGCACCTCGTGCATAAATTTGATAAACAAATTGCGAGGTGCAACAATTCTCAGATAAAGATCTTTAATTTGTTTGAATTCCCACACGTACTAGCTGCTTAGGTATCAAAAGCGAATGACGTATTAGCTGAACAAAACGCTTCTTAGGGATAGAAAGAGGTGACAAATTGAGCAAAGTAACGAATTAGACGATGGTGAACTAGACAATCAATAATGCACACAAAAAACAGGATTTCTGCCAGGACCGACGAAAAACTAGCAAATTGACGAATCAAACGATAATGAATTAGACGAGTTCTGCTGTACTTTTAAAGACTTTCTGCTTTCTCTCAATGGGGAGTTGGGTCACGCTTCACACCTCGTGTATAAATTCGATAAACAAATTGCGAGGTGCAACAATTCTCATATGAAGGTCCTTAATTGATTTGAATTCCCACACGTGTTAACTGCTTAAGCATCAAAACCAAAACTGCAAACGATGGATTAGCCGAACAAAATGCTTCTCAGGGATAGAAAGACGTGACGAATTAAATAAATTGACGAATTACACAGTGGCGAATTAGACGAACAGAAATGCACACAAAAGATAAGAATTCTGTCAGGACCAATAAAAATGTGACATATTAAGCGTATTGGCAAATTAAACGATGACAAATTGGACAAATTCTACCGTATTTGTTGAATTATAATGGAATGACCAAAGAGCTATTTCTGACAATTACCAAAATGTCTCAGCCAAAAAGAAACAGTGCTGAATAACATTAAATTTTAAGCAATAATGCTCAATCATGTGTACCAACCTTGAACAATGTAGACTAAAACAATCAAAATTATAAAACTGCTATATTGCTGCTGCAACATCATCACAGTTCTTCGTTCGAAAGATATGTCATCCAATAAGTGATTTTTCAACTCTCTAGCAATGTGACAGCACAGGTAATCAAACTGCTTAAATCATGAGGATGGCCTAATTTTCTAACTGCCAAGTAGATCAATACAAAATTTAAGCAAATGTAATTCACTTTTGACCTAAAATTATGAAAAAATCTAACCAAACCTGGCCATAAACACTGTGAATTTACATAACTTTGCTTTGCAACAACTCCTGATAATAAGAAAGCAGGATATATCCAAAAACAAACACTCACTACGAAACAAACATGTTTTTTTAAAAAAAACAACACAAAAGCAACCCCACCATACTATACACACCACACAAGCTATGTTAAAATACTTTTTTTCAGACCATTAGCTTGATTAACTCATCTAATAACCACACTTTTGCTTTTCATGTACAGTATCTTTCACAACTGCTTTATAGTCTCTCTGATTACTGCTTGTGTGGTATGTTGCTATGATACCTGAAAACTCTGATTAGCTGTTATGATTTACACCAGTGGTTCCCAACCTTTATGGATGCGTTCCTCCCTTTGCTCATTTTGGAACTTTTCATTCCTCCCCTATGAAAACTTTCATTTCTCCCCTGTTCGGGTTCGTAGGCTAGTATTAATTACAATTGGAACAATGATGTTTAATGCAGTCCCGTCACTACGGAGGGCTTCTTGGGACTTAGCCCCCTCAAACAAAGTTCAAAGCCT
>Ga0210059_1003396_pt1 | contig 25425 bp, 5 predicted proteins | sample Ectturendosymbi2_FD_188042 | JGI IMG/M metagenome (GOLD analysis project Ga0210059, IMG submission 188042) | Ecteinascidia turbinata endosymbiont from Florida, USA - Sample 2 (SPAdes) (version 2) | ecosystem: Host-associated > Tunicates > Ascidians > Unclassified | place: Key West, Florida... | reverse complement strand
TCTAAACTTTGTTATATTTAAAAAATATTTTGCACAATGCTTTTTTGCATGACTCATCACATTTTTAGAGGGTGGCAGATAAAAATTTTACAAAAAATGTTTTTTCCATATATCCGTGAGCCACCCTGCTACTGCGGGTCATGTGACTAGGCTAAGTGTACCGGTCGATTGCGTCATGCGAAAGCAAAACTGAAAATTGCATGCCTTGATTCCTGTAGTAATTTTGCAGTGTTTACGAAAAGTAAATCAGTCGTTATTGCATTACTACACATTTTGATGATAAACAAACATTTCTGAATATAATAAATTTCATACTGCAACAAACTAGGAAAAAAAGCTTGTCAGCTTTGTAAGTCTTGCATATTTCAAAAAAAAAACTTATTCATTTTCAAAATATTTCTTCGGAAACACGCATTCAATCGCAAATTTTGAATGCGTGTTTCCCGTTCCGCATGCGTGTTTACCCATTTTTTTGCAGAAAACAAAAGCGAAAACAAACTCAACTGAAACGCTCTTTTTTGAAAATGAATTCAACGTGGATTTACGAAAATATTTTATTTTTGCTCCTGCTTATGAGTGAAAATTAATTTTAAATTTTGAAGCAATCATGTTTTGTCTACTGAAAGTAAGGCATGCACTGCATGCCTTGCATTCATGGACGCTTCGCCCCTGACCTGAACACCTTAACACAACTAATATCTTGCGTGCTACATTTACTTTAGTTTGCAAAAAACATTTTCCAGCTCACACGTAACTTCAAAAATTTCTCACTACCTTCTCGACCAGTAAGACTGGCTGAGAGATTACTTCCCAACTGATTCGCTGGCCCTTGCTTGAGCCATTACAGCCCGCTGACGAAAATAATGTGTCTGTTCAATGCAGCTCTCGTGGTTGTGAAAGGTTCGCTAGTCTCTACAATGTCACTGTCGTCCTGTCCATTTCTATGATTTCCTGTATGCTGCCTGCAATAGCCTACAACCCCACCTGCGCCGGTTACACGGTTACTTGCCAAATAAAGTGCTCATACAGACCACGTTTAGGACGACGAAAGATGCTAGGTATGACTAAACAAAAGAAGACGGAAAACGGAGAGACCACCAGTGCTGTAAAGGCACAAGTAACATTTTGACATTTTATCAACTTCACTGAAGGAACTTGTCCTGGCAATAGTCACTACTAGAGTCATTATAATTTGAGTTCTGCGCTGGTTGTACTTGCAGTTGATACAAATTATTTATTTTCAAAATACCAGCTTTAGGCACTGGTTTGTAAAATACCGGATCCTTACGGGCGTCTGCTAAATTAGCAGTCAAATACCGGCCAGGCCAGTGAAATACTGGCCATCTGGCAACCCTAGTTGTTAGTAGCGCCAGTTAAGACTGTAGTAGGCCTACATCTATTGCAGACACGGTCTATATACTGATTCAACTCGCAATAAACAGGTTGAGACAGTCGACATGAGTGTCTGTCGTATTAACTTTGATGACAGTTCTACCAAAGTAACATCGTTCAGTACTCGAAATGTCTTGTTTTGGAAAGTTTTTGGATGGTTGTAAATCATCCACATTGGGACAAAGGCCTGCAGTTTTGCTTTATGGTAGAGTTTCACACAGATTACTATTTTGTCAAAATAAACTTACTCGACGACATTGGCACAAATGATTGATGAAAGGTTGAACCAGTTGACATAGACCTATTTGAGTCAGGAGACTCCAAAAGTTGGCCATTCAACCAAAAGTTGGCCATTCAATCTCCTGCATTTTCCGGCTTGTTCTGTACTGGACACATGTCAGCCTGCCTGAGCACTTGGTCAATAGTGTGAATTACTGTAGCAACACCAGCTCCGCCAAAATTATTGTTGGTCGTTGTTCTGGAAACAATTGCAAGCTGGGGCCTTCGCTTTGAGAAAAACGTAGTGCCACAATTTGGTAAAAGACTTTATATTCATTGTGCACCAAAACTTTTTCGATTGTGACAGCCCAAAATTTTTTAAATCGCAATCCACATTAAACGGTTGTTATACCTCTGTGGATTACTTCTGGCGGCAATATTACCCTAACGGTCAGTAACTATTGCTTGTCGTAAGTCACCAAGACAAAGCTTGAAATCCCGTCTGATCTCAAGTCACATTTAATGACTCAAGTGATATATTTAACGTGAATCAAAACTGATGCAAAAAAACAGCAAATTTGAAATATTTTTTATCATGTTGCGCTCTGGCGACTTAACTGACATAATTAAATGTTGTATAGAAAAACTTAGACGTTCCTAATTACAAAAAAATGCCGAAAAGGAATACATGTTACCCAAAAATCTCATGCAAACCAGCGCAAAATTTAAACAGTATGTGCACTTAAATTAGCCTTGTTACCTTCGTCCACAAAATTGTTCCGCGTTATTTGGCGGTCGTGCAATTACCTTGTTATCATTCGCAGCACCATCAAACTTTCATTGAGTTCTTCCTATTTGCGGCGTAAACAGGTAGAAAAAACACTTCTTCAAAAACCAGGCACACAAATGTAAAGGACACTTAAAGCTGCAGTGTAGTTTAACTGGGCAAGGCGAAAATTGTGAATGGCCGGACCTGGTTATAACAAACAAACTTTTACTTTTACGTTTATTCAGCTCCGTGTGCTTGTTCTCATTGAATTTACTTACTTTTATGAACTTGCTGACTATGATTTTATCAAAGCATTTACATCGCAATGGATTATCGTAAGGATGTTTATTCCGATACCGGTTTGGACCATTGTTCCAAAAATGCAACAAAAACTCCCACTTCAAATAATTTCTTTGCAGATCGCACCAGAGACTTGCAAAATGCATCATTACATCAACTAGTGTTTCCACTTTCGATAAATGTAGCATTTACCATGAAGTTGTTTTTGCTGAATCAGCATTACTGAGCAAATGGACGTTACTCAAATGTATAAAAATTTCACATTTTTAAGCAGCCCGTAGGAAAAAAATAAAAATTTGTTTGAAAAACTTTTTTGCAAGGCATGCTTGCATTAACGTGAATTATCTTACACATCAAAACTTAGATGATACACTGACGTGGAAACGGGCGTTGACCATGCAAGTGTCATGTACCAAAAATGGAACAATAGTCATTAATGGGTTAATAAACAATTTTACCCGTTATAACGATGTCGCGACTCTGTTGCGACACCGCCTCAAAGTATTGTTAAGAGTCCAACAAAAAAGTGAGAAAAACGTTGACTGTTGCTAACCGCTAATCCAGCAATCGGTAACACACGATACGAAGAGCAAAAGTTTTAATTTCGTTTTTCCCGAGTCCTGTCAACTTGTTTTGGTAGTTTCATTCTCCCTTAAAACAACAAAAAAGCCGACGGACAGCGAACAGCCATACATCAGTCATAGAAGTGGGGGCGCACGAACATATGATATCGCAGTTACTTTTCAAACGGAACCACTGGACACTTGTTAGGTTTTCACGTTCGGAATGTAGCGACAAGAACCAACATCAATTTTGCACCTGCCAGCTATTGATCAAAATCAAACTAAACAAGACGTATCAAGGAAGACAACAGATCACCTTGGAATACAAGACAATCAATGTCTTCATCAGCAGTTTTCAAATATGTCGACTCTGCCACTTCTAATGCCATCTGTTCCACGCATGTGGACGAAATGTTACATTGAACCTGTAGCCATCCTTCGAGATCTTCATCGCACTTTTCCGCTGAGAAGGTTGCGACGGAGCGTTCGTATCCGATCGTCGATGTCGTCGAGTGACATCACTTTTGCGTCTCCGCTCGACAGCTTTTGTCTTTTGGGAATTTCGTCCCGATAACGCGTAAAATACTCGGGCGAAACGGACTCCAAATATAGAACTCTGTCTTCTATTGTCTTCAAACGTTCGTAAACATCTTTAGGCACGGCAGCTAAAACAAAAAATAATTTGTTATTGAGATGTTTTTCTCATTGTCATTTGATGATTAGCGAGTAATGGTAGTAGCACCGAAGCTATAGTTCAAACATTTACACTCGAGTCTTAAGAAATATGGAGGTTGGAATAAGTATCAAGAAAATTGACTCGGTCTAAAAAATCCAAGTGTGTACGCCATCTACTCAAGCAAACAGTTAGTGTGGACGGTGCATTAGTAACTCTATCGCCACCAATGGAAATTGGTAGTTGCCCGCTAGTACCGCAGCAGCTTGAGGTATTTTGCACGGTGGGGCAAAAACATGCACCACAGAGGATTTCTATTTATCCGCGACTTCAACTTAACGAAGCAAACATAAATTTTGAGACGTTACCGTGATTCACATTTTTTTCCCATTCAATACCACGCACGCCTCAATCCAAGCTACTTATGCAACTGCTAGAATGGCTTCAACACACTGCAAACCCACATCTTGAAATATTCGGAGCTATCTCAGGAAACTGCTCAAACCGAAAAATATCCCACGCCAAAGCAGTGGCGTCAAAATACAGCCCATTAAACTCAGATTAGTCTTAAACGGGAGAAGATTTACGAAAACATCAACAGGATGCGCAGCCCAACAACAAAGACATTAAGTGAGCAAAACAAAGTTTTGTGTTCATGCTGTTAGCTTTGCTAAATTTGAATAAGAACACTTCTATTTCAAGTGTTCTCGTTCCTTGTATTTCTTTTGTTCTGGGATGTGTGAGTTTGTGTCATTCTCTATATACCTGTTGGCCTTATGAGATACATACGTTAGGGCATCTTGACCAAATAACCTGAAGGTTGTCAATGTCCCAGCCTCTGAAATATGAAATGCCCTAATATACACGTGTTATTTTTTGTTTTCTCTTTTTAGATGTTAAAGCTCGTTGGGTGTTGCGTTCTCTTACGTTCTTCGCCTTTCTGTGGAGAGTGGAGACGCGTTGTTTTACTCATCGTTGCTAAATAAAAATGCATTTCTTTTTCGAAGAAACAATGTGCTCTTTGTGCCACAACTAATTGTCATACAGCTCCATGCGGACGAGTGGGACACATTCACAGGCACCCGTGTTACATCCAAGCAGACACGGAAACCTGCATTGCTCAACCCGTGTGAAGAGCAACAGGTGATGTAAAGACTTATTTTGTACTGTAAGAAAGTTAAGAAACATTGCATTTTTGGTTTCTGAACGAATGGTCTGATGGGCATGAGCAACACTGCACCGCACAATATTTCCCAACCAATCCGACCGCAAGTAGTGCTTTTACGTGAACTCCAAGAATTCAAATGATTTTCCAAAGATTCGCCACAAACTCTGATTTCACCGTAGATGTCAGAGAAAGCTTAACACTTTCTTGACTTTTCGCAATTTGTCCCATGTTTTGCCAGATTCATCGCAACACTCTCTAAACAAGTAAAACCTTCCACAAAACTGCACTAACTTTAGCTCAACAGCACATTCGGCACTATTTGCGTACTTAAACATGGTTCCAGCAGTTCTTTTTGTTTGGGGGTAGGGGTTCAGTTTGTCACAACGTCCGAAATTGCCGGCCAGGTATCGCACCTGCACTTAATATGAAAATTTAACACCGATTCAAGAATAATCTCTGGTCGACTGAGAACAGCAGACTCAACCGCACCGGCAGCAAGTGACAGATATCAAGCCGAATAATACGATAGCACTTGGTAACACAGTGGACACCGCTTAGTACAACCACATCGGGACCAGTTGATTTTGGATTGAATACATAGCTGTTTTGGGCATGACACTGAACTGCAACCGGTGATAACGTTGCAATTAGGAATTTCTGCCGTTTTGGGAGACCGTACCATCCAATTAGCCTCTTTGAAAGAGCAGACTGCGCTCTTCAACCATGCAAGGCAATTGGTCTAGGTATGGACAACCGTTAGACAAGTGGATAATATTACTCCACTCTGACAACCGCAAGTGAACCTGGACCCAAGATATTGGCCAAGCTTTCTTTGGGACTCCTGGGGAATGAGAAGTTCGTTCAACTGATGATTGGGCAACTCAGTGACCCTAAACCTTGTCCAAGCTCGTTTTGGAATTGTTCCATTCTTTTTCGTAGAGGTTCTGCCACATCGTGGTGTTTTCAATTTTCGGCGCACCGAAAGTACCAACAAACAAGAAAATAAACAACACATAAAAATCTTTGCAACGCGGTTTGTTTAGGTGGAACTGTCTTTCATTAGATGATCGTCTATTTCTGCTCAACTCACCCGTACTAACGCCTACGTGGTGTTCCAAGTTGGAGAGACGCTCCTGGACAGCGACTGGATACGATCCGGGTGCTTTCGACGCAACAGAAACGCACCAGTTGCCTTGAGCGTTGACTTGCATCTGTGGACCTTCAAGGTTTTCGATTCGACTCACTGAAAAGAAAACAATTTTAACACTTTGCAGCGAGCAAAATGATGAAAGTTGACGTGTAGCTGCTATATAACGTGACCCAATGTTCCATATCAATTAAGCGCGTCGCCGGTCTGCTTTCACGGACAAGAACTTAAGTCAGTGGCGTAGCTAGAGTTTGCGTTGCCTGGGGCGGCCCTTGAGTTTGGCGCCCCCGAAGCCCACAAAATTTACATATTGCACAGTGACTGGCTCCTAAAGCTTTGTAAACCTATATATTTTAACTAGTTTGTACACTATTATAATATTACAGTACTCTCACATGCTCAAATATGGTATGCTCTATTGTGAGTAACAGTTAAACAAAAAGCAAAAATGACATGTAGGGAAAAATAGTAAAAAGAGTGTAAAAAATTAGGACCATCTTTATTTTTGAAATGAAAACTACAATTTTCTACACAGTAACTTTTCGTGCCTTTTTGTTGGCAAATTCTTCAATGGCACTGTCAAAATTTATAGTCTATCAATTGTTGCTCTATAGACAGTGTGGCAAGATTTCTCAACCGCAAGGCGCTCATACTAGATCTTAAGTAATTCTTGATCAGTTTTAGTTTCAAAAAACGCCTCTCACAGGTAGCAACACTAACGGCAATTGTGAGGAAAAACCACAGAATTATTACTATATTTGGAACAGAGTTCCACAGGTTATACTTGTGAATAAACTGCAAAAGTTCAAGGGGACCTTCTTTCTCTGCTGTGAACTGTACATCGGCAACATCGTATAACTGTGTTGCAACAATAACGTTCTTCTTAATTGCACAACACTGAACAACAAGCGACGCAAACAACTATCAATATTTCTTTTTCGGCTATTAACTGCACTCAACCTCCTGTGCAACTAACCGGCCTACTTGAAATCTGAATGCAGCACGGTGATCTAAAAATTTTCATAGTGACGCATCAACATACTGAAACAAGAAATCATTTCCCCTAAAAAACACGAGGAACATCACGGAACCCTTAAAACTCACTTAACCCCACTACATGTTTTGCGGAACACTAGGGTACCACGGAACCCTGTTAAGAACACTGAGCTAGATTATATTTCTCCACACACACGGAAATCCATGTTGACGAGCACAAATCCAACTACACATTTATTACATTTATACAGAAATGTTTGAGACCCAACAATGCGCTTTTACTCGCAGGTACAAATCTTAAGAGCACTTACAAAAGCTTAGAGCTCACCACAGCCACAGTCATCCACGATACTCCCACTAGGTTCTATAACGCTATATAAGGACTACCATCAAACGTCAACAACGACCCAACACTCGATCATCAGTAAAATTTGACACCAAGTGAGTTCATAAGCGTGTTGAAAACCGTGTTGCAGCTTCATGTAAAAAAGCCTATTGATACAACATCCCTGATGCAGTACGATTGTTTATTGTTTGGCTAAGATAACAATCGCTTAAATACAAATGCCATAGTTTAAATTACTCAAAATCAAAAACGTCCTTCAACTGCGATTACTCTAGTGTACCGACATTAAAACCACTTTTATTTCAATACAGCCTTTGCAATTTTATAGCCTACAGCATAGCCCATAGTGCCGCCCCCATAAAAGTGCCGCCAGGGGTGGACCGCCCCTCCCCAGCCCCCTTAGCTACGCCACTGATTTAAGTCTGTTCTGTTGGGCTGATAGATGATGCGGCAAGCCTGGAGCTGCGTGAAAAAGCGACAAGCTTCCTGGCACCGGAACTTTTCTCTGGGTGCATCCGCGATGATGCGTTAAACGATTTATGAAAGCATGCAACGAACCAAAATCTGAGATAGTTTAGAAAAAACACAGAAACACGACTTATAACGTGCACAATTACGATGGGACAGAAACAAGCGTTCTGGTCACGAAGTTGCAAAAATAAGTACGCAGTCTTTTCGCCAAAAAGGAAAAACAGGATATAAGACGTATTTACAAACATATGTAGCTCATTTCAAGAGCATACTTACTCTGACGAATGCGTTGCGAAACGATTACTGTTTATACTGGGTGATTCTACCACGATAGTACCTTTCCAAGAGAAATATTTAGACTTTTAACAACTCACAGCTATGCGCCGAAGAAATACATGCATTACCTTCCATATGAGTCCTATTGGCAGCTCTTCTCTTATATCGCGCACGCGTTCTCGCACATCCCGATTCTTCACTGTACAATAAAAAAGTCGCTCACACAGCAATTCATGACAGACAGCAACAGGTTTGTGTTTTTGCTAAATAACGAAAGCATTTTAAAAATGGAAGAAATGTCCACTCATGTTCCAGTGTAAATCAAAAAAACATATTTACGAGAAAACAGAATGAACCACATCAAAATAAGGCTACTCCCAATTAGCTCAATTTTCTGGCACCAACGTTCAAATTATAAAACACCAGTTTATTTAACTTTTGTGGAACAGCGAAATGCAAATTACGGCAAGCTTATTAATAACGCACAGAGCTTTGACTGATTTTGCACGCAGATCAGTAGAAATTTCAACACATTCTAGCATGAACAAAATCCAGTACAAGCGCTTTACCTTATCACATGAAGCTTACCTGTTGCTTTTATCATCGCAGCCACAAAATTCCAGAACGTTTTGCTCATCGACAGCATTCTGTGCATGTGAGATGAACGATGCGATTCGCTTATCTAACTGCAGAAAAAAACTTAGTTCAGAGAGCAGCTTGTAGTTTATCTTACAGCGCAAATGGACATACAGTGGTCTGCACGGCCAAAATACTAGAATAGTCCAAGTTTATTGTAAAGGGCTCGTATGTTACTACAGCTTTTGTGCACTAGTTTCAATTTTAAGATTTCTGCGTAATCGGAAAACCAATAGCTTCACACATACTGTCCATAGATACGTAATGCGAATGAATCTATTGTTTCAATCAGTAATACAATGCGAGTAAAACAGTAGGTGCTATTGACATTACAAGCTACAATAAATCTTAAGAATTTAATTTTTTATGTTATGTTTTATGTTCAGAGAATTAAAAAATGATCAAATATAGAACAGTTCTAAAGCTAGGTACTCCTCTCGCTATATACCACTTACAAAGGCTTCTTGAATGTATTATGTTAATGTTGTTATTGTTTAATTCATTGACGTTATAGTAGCTACTCATAAACAGAATGAAATTTTATGATTAGGAAATATTCTTTAAGATTAATCCAAATCCTTAACTCATGTATCTAGCACAATAACAAAATGCTTATTTCTAAAATAATTTTAGCTTCCTTCTTTGCCATTGTTCACAGGCAAACTTCATTCACTTTATGTTAAGGGGTCGGAGTCGGAAATTTGGAGAGGTCGGAGTTGGAAAATTTTGGAAGCTAGGAGTCGGAGTTGCAGTCGAACATTTTACCTCTAACTCCGCAACCCTGCTTATAACACAAAAAAATTAAAAACAATAACTGCAAATCATAAAAAATATGTAATCACCAACTGTATGCAATATTTGAAAAGAAATTTGTCAAAAATGGAAAAATTCAGGGAGAAGTTTTTGATGACCTATGACCTTACTTAACTTTGGTTTTGCCTAGATCGGTGTGGTCCGACTACAGGCCCGCGGACAAAATTTTCAAGACTCACGAGCTTTCTCAGTATTGATTTTAATGTTGTGTGTATGTTACAATAGGTAACTTTTAACATCTTTTAACAAAAATATGCCTTAACAATTTTTTAATATGCCATAGTAACAGCATTAAACCAGACTGTGGAGAGCTTACTGGAAATTTGTAAGCAAAAGATAGGTTGTCTAAATTGAAAGATTTTGCACAAAAATGCACTCGATGTTTAGAAACACATATTTGCGTGAGAGTCCATTTTGTACGCTGAAGCAAGTCAGATCTTAAAACAGATATCAAATTGAAAACAAACACTTCACGGTGGTCTCCGACTTGTTACCACAAATTGGTATTGATAAAGGAACGAAAAGTGCCAGAGAAGCCTCGACGACAGGCATTCCACTCATAGAGATTAGTAATAATTTACCATTTGCTATTGTGTAATTATTTCAACAGCGTACTCAGTGATCTTTCATTTCTTAGTTTCAAATCTTGTGAATCTGTTTTTTATCCATAGTTTTGTTGGAAGTGGTCCGAAAGTTGTCACGTTTTTGTAAATTGTCCCGTAGGTCAAAATGAGTTGGAGCACGCTGGCCTAAATGAATTATTCTGTTCTGTGAATAACTTCACTTCACTGCAGTTATGTTAAGAAAGCTGTGGATGGTATGCAAACTTGGTGAATAACAATCACCAGCTCCACACTTAAAAAGAGTACATCATAAGGAGTAATCAAATTTCAACAAACCAGCAGCAAATAAGTAGCTTCAGTCATTGAAGCTTCAAAACCATACAAAGTGTGAGGGAAACTACCTGTTGTTTTGAGACAGTAATCTGCACTATAGATTCATCCACACTTGGCTCTGGAGACCCTCTGTTCATAGATTTAAATGCGGCGATTTGTTTCTGAAGAAATATAAAATGATAGTTTTTTTTAACATACCATGAATTTTTTAGATTACATCAAACCAGCATCATATGACACAAAATAAAATTTGACCAAAAACACCTACAACCCATCAAACAAAATCTAAGTGGTGTTTGTTTAATCTGCAAGAGGCATCATTTCTACTTTTGAAGCATCTTTTGTGGAGCACATAGTTTAACCAGTGTTGTGGCTAATACATCATAAAGAATCTAATAATCATTCAAATCGCATAATTGAAAATTGACGTCTGACTTGTTACTTGCAAGGAACACTGTTCAAAGTAAAGCATTTTTTCAGCATCTAACTCAATAACATTAGTTTGACTTCAACAGACTGCTATCACACCAAAGACCATCAATTAATAGGAAAAAACTAACTTTCAGGAGAGACAATTAGGATTGACCAAGATCATTAACTTGAATGTGGATATAAATAAGCATGTGATCAGCAACACCAATAATACACCATTTTAGCATATAATATCTAACATTTGAAATGGTTTTATGATTAGCTAATTGTATACATCCAATTTTGTTAAAATTGCCCAGAAATACTGCAAAATGCAGGATTGTTTCCCCTGTCTCTTTTGGGAACTGTTTTGTAAAATAGCGTAAGGTCAAGCACCTTAAATACAACACACCAAGTCAGAATCTATTTGCAGTGCAATGCTACCATGTCAATTTGAAACAACCGCGGAAACATTTAACAAATAACAAAAAAGATCTGCTTCTGTGGCAAAACAATGTCTTGTTCAATGAATTTTGATGTAGTGTGTAATTTTATTAAACACACCAAAGTGATAGCATACTGTCAAGCATCATATATATTTCACATTGCACTACCACTTGTATAGCTCGGTGTGGTAGATCACACTGTTAACATCAAATGACAGAGAGCTGAATTCTCAATCAAGCTGATTTGTTAGATTCAACACTAGTAAATACTTGTTCGGTGAATAGTTCTTGCAGCTCTGCTATTTCATAAAAGCAATCAATAAGCAAAAACGACAAACCAAAACATTGAAAAACAAAAGACAGTCCATTGCAAAAAAGCAAAACATTAACATCATTCATTTATTTGCCAAAAGCTTAGCAAATCTGATGTTTAGCAAAAAGGACTAGGAATAACGTGTATTATAGGATAGAGTCGATTTCTATCAAAAAGTTCACTTTTTACAGGGTTATATAAGCATCAAACATATTGTGTAACCATTCAGTTTATCCATTGGCTACATCATGCTTCAGCATCAGTGCACAAACAACATTTTTTTGTTTTTCACTTGACTGTGAAAGGAATTATATTGGTGTGTAACTGTCTCACTTAGACACAACACAGCAAAGGTCAAAAGTCTCTTATTGGTTTTCAGGGATTTTGAATGCAACTTCTGAATCACTTTCTGTGGTGTTTGCACAATGTGCCCAACTTTATTCTATCAACATCAGTTGTATTAAGTACTGCACCTGAACAGCTGAAATTAATAATTCCACAGCAGGTTGAACTTTTGCTTCATCATGCACACACATCTGATGACAACTTTCAAGATTGATTGATACCAATGAAGATGGCAGGTTAAGCTAAAATACACAGATGGCAGTTAAAATATTTTCAATAGATATGACGCTGCAGTTGGGCGCAGACTCGTGGTCCACATCAGAGGCGCCATCATGCAACACAAGAGCACAAAAATGGCTAGCCGTACTGCATTGCCGAATCAATGTTTGCACACAACCAACACTGATATGAGCCAGTAAGCAATTCGTTTATTCAGGCCGAACTTTTGAACCAGAAATGCCAAAAAAACAGCCAACACTGACATGAGCCAGTGAGCAATTAATTTATTCAGGCCGGAAATTTGAACCAAAAATGCCAAAAAGTCCATCAAAGGCTCAAAAGCCTCGGATTATAGCCTAGTTTCCAATAAAAATTTGAGTCGAAAATTCCATCTAGCGGATGGGGCCAAGGGTCAGGTAAGCAACCTGAGCCAAAACGGCCTACAACCTACCCACTTATGAAGGCACCCACAAAAAAAAGAATTCCAAAACTTTCTTATTTTTTTCATTGCAAACTAGAAGACTTTCCACATCTTTTGAGTGTTTGAACAGCTCTTTAGCACAATCGCCTGGCGAGTTATGGAGTTGCAAAGTGGTGAGAAAATAGTGCAAAACCACGTGCTCAATGTGGGATTTTGAAGTACAACTATCTTGTACACCAGCAGCAAACATGTTAAACAAGGCTGAATAGTTTGAGCAACATCTTCTAAATCAGTGGTTCTTAACCTTTTTTCTCCCACGCCTCCCAAGTAATTGTCCTTTGTTTCAAGACCCACTGACTTTAAATAGGCTGTATAAACAAATATATTTATTGGTAAGTTTAATGATCAAACTTTCCATGTTGTAGGGCACGTAAGGATTCACGTCCCACTGGAAATTTATTGGTCCCCCCTGGTTAAGAACCACTGTTCTAAATGTACATATATATATATAGATCTTATAATTATTATGAAACTAAATCTGTATACATGGTCTAAGCTTGCTGACTTGTTAACTGCATTTATATGAAATGTATGTTATATGGGTTCATGAATAAACATCCAAGTTTTGGAAATCTGAGACAGGTCCTTCTCATAAATCTATGAAGTACAATGATAGACCATTTAGAAATCAGCTGCCCATACCTTGCTGACAAAGTCTGTCATGCACACCAATACACATTCCAAAAGACTGCTTTGATGTAGATCATCCATTGTTTTAAAGCACAAATAATAATACCTCTGAAGATGAAGCACAAATATTCAGTTACAATTTTGCAATTTAAATGTTTACCAATATGGGAGTTCACTAATCAAAAACCACATACTTAGCAGCTCTTCATTTCACACGAAGGAAACATCTCAGACATAAAAATTATGGACAACAAAATGTTCATTATCACACTGAAGCAGCTTGTTTTACAAACCGAAATAGCAAAATTTGCGCTGCAAAATACACTTTGGAACACAACCAATGTGACAATTATGCAGTGTAACTCAGATATGCAGTCCACTCTTCACTTTGACTTAAGTATGCAGTCGGCAAAAAATGTCTTTTCAGTATGTTATTTGCTAGTGTTAATCCATTCTTGCTTTCAAACGACGAGTAGTGACTTTGTCAGCTTCAACGACATGGACTACAGCACCCCAACCAGAACCACAATCTCTGTCAACTGAATTGAGCAGAGCTTGTGATATACATTCAAACAGCTCATCTGGTCCCATGTCTTCATGCCATAAAGCTTCACACATGCCATACAGTTGAACAGCACATGTTCCAGTGACCACAAAATCTTCTGGGACCATAGGACATCCAATAAGATCACAAGATGCAATAAAAGGCTCAGAGGTTTTTGGATCCAAACCAGCTATTACTGGCTCAATGAAATAAGGTCCAAAACGTCGTTCATACAGCAGGTTAGACATCACACTTAAAAATGTTTCAGGAAGCATTGGTCGATTTTCTCTTAATTCGTACAACTTTAGTTGGAAAGCAAGTCTATGTGCAACCGTTTGTATATCTGTTGCCAGTCCAGACAAACCAACATATAACTTTTCATTCATTGGAAACACTTTTTCAAAATCCATACCAACAGTCTGAGCTTGAATGCCAAACCGAAGATCAGATGCAATCGCCACACAATTTTTGCCTTTCATTGCTATCACAGCACCACCATTATATGACATAATAGACATAATGAAATTGGTTTTGTTCTTCAACCTATATAGTGTAAGTATTATTGTATCCTGGTGTCCCTTGGACAAACTATGTAATTTTATTCTTGTCTTCCTTGCACACTACCAGTTGACAATAGTGAACCGCTAATACACCTGCAGAAACAACACACAAGAATAACCAATAAGTCAGTGCAACATCATAGAATTGAAATAATAACCTAGGATAATACAGTTAGTAACCATCAGCAAAAATCTGACTGAATCTGATTCAAGGAAAGAGACCTTCTATACCCAACAACTATAACACTGCTATATTGAAGTAATAGCTATCTATACATCAGTTTTATAACCTAAGCTACATAAGCCAATTAAGTTGAAAAAATCAAAAAAGACAAACCACCACTCTTTAGCTCATAAAAAAATACCACTGTGAAAACATTTCATGTGTTTTTATCTATAAAAAAAACAAAAATTGGAGTGCACAAAATAACCCAGCACTTATCTTAATAAGAGAATTGAGTCAAAACAATCGATTTTTACACAATCTCAAACTTAGAACTTTAAGTGAAATTACGTTTTTCTGCACATACTAGTACATAAAATTCCAGTTTGGGATAGGCTATATGCATCTATAACCAAACAGAACAAAAAAGGTATGTTCATTGGTTTTATTTGCAAAGACAAACGGACAAAATTTTTCAACCAAGCTTAAGTTTTTCTTGAAAATCCAACCAAGGCCTGCATAGACCTACACCACATACTGTAGCTGGGGTGACAGCTAAACAATTACAGCAGCAACAACTCTGTCAGAACAGACTGGAATCCTGCAGGGGACACATGAACACGTGTGTTGGTTGTGAGTACCTGCATTTTCGGGATGCTGGGTGCTCGGCACACAGGTGCTGGGTGGGTGCAGGATAAGGAATTCTTTGTGCGGGTAACTGAATGTTGACCCAATGCAGGGCGATTCCATGCAAATGTCAACCACAGACTGTTTTTTCAAACTAAGTTCAGACATATTTTGTTATCAAATCCTAAAACTAGGAATGAAGTTTTTCTCTTTGTATGTAGAACACATGTTATGCATGACATCATCTCGTGGTAACATGTGGCGAATAATGGACGGTGAATAAATTTGAATGTGTTAAGTATACACGTGTATCTTCTTTCTAAATTGTTTTGATGTTGGAAAAACTTTTTTGCAACTACTAAATGGTGCAGCATTGAGTACAAGAGATGATGTGTTCTTGAAATTTCTATTTCGCATGTTACTTCCGAAATATGACAGCTTTTTTTGACACATACTTATGTCACACACGTCACCTTTTTTATGTTAAGTTTTTTTGCAGAAGTTTTACAAGTCACTTTTTATTTATATGTCAAATTATCTTTATCTTTATTGAACACAGTTATCCCATTATTCATTTTCCTTCTGTGTAAATTTTGCATATAAATAATAATGTAAATCGGACACACATGTCACATTCTGTGACATGTGCGCCATGACGTGTCTGACGCCATTTTTATTTATGTTTAAGTGCACAATTTGAAAGTAAATTAAATTAGTTGCGTGTGTGAAGTACATGCAATATTTAGACAATAGCTTGCATTTCTTCCTTATTACATTCCTGTGCGTGAACTAAAATGTCCCTACATATATTAGCAAACCATAGCTTTAAACTGTGGTGAGTGACAATCAAGTTACAAATATATATGCATTTATTCACCACAAAATGCTTGTTAGACCATGGCTGGACTTTCCAGCACATGGAATGCTCATTGATAAGCCACATATAGCCGATAATATTTTAATCAGAAAACAGAGAAACAATTGCATTAATGCTGGATTACCATTTGCAGAAGCTACATTTGCATGGCACAATTTGGCTTCCAAATGCAACTTTTAACCAAATGCTTGATAAACAGCAAAGCAAGCAACAAAACAACAACACAATTACAAACTGTTAGTCAACAATAAATTTGATAGCAGACATAAGTTGACAACAAGAAGATTTTAACAGTTGAATGACACTTTCTTTGTTTTCTTATGGATTTAAGAGTAAAATTGGTTTTCTTAAGGATTTAGCAGTAAAATGAGATTTGCTTTGTTTTCTTAGCGTAGGGATTCCTTTGTTTTCTTAAAATTATTCCCAATGATTGCCTGCATCTGTGTGGTGTTGATGCTTTAAAGAAAAATGTAGAATTATCTGCGTGCCTGTCTTCTTTAATTTTGTTTTCAACTGCCTACTTTTGCGCTTCCATACATCTTTTTTTTGTGTGGACTAGTAAATCATGCCTGCTCATTTCACTTAATCTTTTTTCCTCTTAACTATTTTGCTCTCAAGTCTTGTGCTTTCATATGCTGAGCTTCATGAGTAATTGCTGTTTTTTTCTTTTTTGCTTTTTCCTCCTTTTTTATTTCAGCACAAGACTTTGCAACTTTGCCCCAAGCTGCAAATTACCCAAGCTCATCTGAATATAGAAATAAACATAGGCTGTGCTTTTGCCTCATACAGGCAGAGTCTATTTTGCCTCATGAGGCAATAGAGCTATTTTTCTTTTAGCCAAACATGACTAGTTGAAGCTGTTTTTTTTACACTGAGACACTGAGAAATTTTGTTCACTGAAACATTTCAGTCATTTGTCTCACAGTTGTATTAAAACTCACCGTGACAGTGTTTTTTAGCCTATATTTTCAGACATTATGACTGAAATGACTTTAATTTTTTCAGTCATTTCAAAATCATTTCAGTCTATGACCGGAAAATGACCGAAAAACAAACAGAGTTGAAGCGATCACATGACAAGTATGGAATGCATGACCTACTTAGTTGACCGTGCAATGCCTGTCCGATGGGCAAGTTTTAGCATACTTTCAATAATGGCAATCTGTTAGCAGCTTCTTGTCTGTGTTGCATAGACATGAACCACAGGTTAGCCCTAACCACAAACCCTAACCTCTTGTCTCTTTGCGTACATTGTACTTGCTTTGTATTGTTTGACTCAGCCCAACTTTGTATTCCACTTTGTGTGCTGACTTTTCTCTTAACACAGCTTGCTTATTCCAACCGCAACATTTAAAGCAAGCTCATGGCAGGTTTTAAATGCGTACCCCAAGAAATTGCTGCCTACGCATGGTTTGCTAAAATTCTCTAGTATTATTAGTCATTTGACCACGAGTTCGACTATAAGTTGGAATAGTTTTTGGCCATTGGCGTCAACCAGTTAAATGTTTCAGTAATAATTAGAGATCGACTGATATGGATTTTTTGGGGCCGATGCCAATACCGATACATCGGTCATGCATGGACTGATAGCCAATATTTCCAAAATTTTCAAATCTTGATTTCTGCTTCATTATCAAAAATAATGTATTCTATGCCTTACCTTTTTTTCAAAAACTTCAAAAATCAGTATTTATGAGCTAAAATTTTTCAAATTGCAACAATTCCAATATTTTGCTATGATTTGTAATGAATCTGATTAACGATGAAGCTTTTGTTTCTGCTGCGATGGCTAACGCATGTTCCATGGTTCATCTTGTCTGCTTGTTTATGAAAACACACCTGCTAGGGTTGCTGCAAGATAACTATCTTGACTTAGTTGTGCTTTCTTGCACAAGTTGTCTGCATGCGTGACAAATATAACAGCGTTTTTTCAACACCTACTGAGGTGCCATTTTGGCCGATATCGATATATCGAGAACTTACAGTACTTCACTTAGATTCCAATCGAAAAATTATTACTCATTTTTCTGTAGAACAATTTTAGCTCAGAAATTGCATACCTTAGATATAGACTGCCTTCCTTTTTTTACTTTAATAGGCCATCTGCCATTTTCTACCAAAAAATTAATAAATCACTCAATTATTTGTGGTATTTGCAAGTACTTGTGATGGTGTTGCAATAATAGTCACTAAAATGTAATGAAGGCAGGGGCGCATCTAGGGGGTCTGTTTGGCTATCATGACAGACCCCTTTGTACCACAGGTAGGCTACTCAGCGTTAAAGCCGATGATAAAATATCAAACACTGTCACTGCAGGTCTGTAATGTGGGTGGTTTGGAACAGGCAACAGCCTGCATTTCCCTTCTAAAGTTGCGTAGTACTATTTCAAAACAACAACGCGCGTGCCTTGTATAAAAGGCGCCTGCGCAATGACATGAAACAATTCACGTTTTTTTCGACTTTGAAATAATATTGCATCAAACATACACGTTTCAGAATTTCCTCCTCTGGCCGTGCCAGCTCCAGTGCAAGGAACGCTGTCAGCAGCTCGTACACTGCCACGCACATCTGTTTCGTAATATTTCGCTTCATGGTGAGAGGAATGTCCAATCGCAAACATTTTGCAGTTTCAGCCTAAATTTTATCTGCTGTTTACACCTACTAGATTACGACTTTTAAATCAAATCAGTTTAGGCCTTCCTCAACATCACACCAAGTAATGCGGGCTTGTATCAACTGAAGCTATATTTTTACAAGGAATTTCTTATAATGAAAGGTGCTGCAGCTAGCTCAGAAATTTTGCATTATCTGAACAAAATATCAATCAAGCGTTGTCTTTGGAAAATAGCCTTTTTAGAATTGAGCAGTTGACAATGTTGTTTTCTGCACAAAAGTCCTATATTGATTTCGAGTAAGTCACTTTTACATCATGATGTAAAATCATTAGAGCAATTGCAACTCAATTCGTTCTTCTACACAGTGATTTCGCAAGTATATTTATAACACTGCCATCTTTGATAGACAGCGCTCCACAGACGCAGTTGTGCACAGATTGTCAACTTCTGTTTTATAAGTGTATGTACGCATGGATAAACAGCTCTCATTGCTGTATGGCTGACATTTGCTGAATGTTCGACAAGCTAAGTATCTTTTCAGCACCATGTTGGCAGGAACAAACATCAATTGTGATTTAACAAATGCGCTGTGACCAAAAGCAGTGATAATTTGGAAATTTGACAATGAGGCCAATGCCACTATCTATTCTACAGCAAATAGTTGGTTGCGCTATACTAGTCCCACTAATCAAGTTTGGTTGGACTTTAAGTAGAGCTCGATCGATAAGGCTTTGGGCCAACACCAATGTTTTTATTTGTCATTGCCGATAACCAATGCCAATATTTTGCAACACTCAAACCACAGTTGAAAGTGCAATGAAGAAGCGTATAACAGGGGATTCTGCACAAGCACAAACCTGGATCACTAAGATAGTAAAAAACCATGGCCTTGTTCGCAGCAACCATCTGCTTACCGTGCAACACCTGGGAGCGAATATTACGTCATAGACTGGTTTACTGGGACGATTGCGGAGAATATTGTGCACTACTTGACGCAGTCGGAGGGCTGCGCGTCATAACAGTACAGAGAATTTGCGTTAATTAATCATAGACGAAATAGCAACTTGGGTTTCCGAACACTCAGTGCATAAAACTAGCGTAGCAGCTTTTATGAGCAAATATTGCCGATATGCTGTATATCGGCAAAATTTTTCCAATATAATACTTTGGCAACATCACAAAATTCATTGCTTTTTAGTCTTAAGAGAAAGTGTGGTTTTATGCTGAAAAGTGATATATAAAGCTGCCCTTCCGTGACAGACCCCTTTTTTCTAGACGAGATGCGCCACTGAATGAAGGCATGGATTTTTGTTTGTAGATAGGTTCAAAGTTACCATTGCTTAAAGGTATAGTAAGAAGAGAATAGTTGCCCTAGCAACAAGCTTAAAATGAATCACAAGTTAGGTTAAAAAAGGTTAATTGGACATTTTTACCCATCTTTATTACTGTGGACTCCATCACACACATCACGCACTTGTTTTAATTACTGTGCTAGCTCAGCAGTAGTTACAATTTATAGATTTTACATAAAACTTGTATAAACTCCATGGATTTAGTCTACGATATACTTTTACAGTGAAGTGGCCCTACTTCAAAGAATTCTCGTAATATGCCAATGTAGGCAAAAAAAACACTCACAAAAAATGTCACACACATCACATTTTTTTAAATAAAATCTTGAGCAAACAGTTTAGTAAGTTGCAGAAAATTTTTTTTCAAAAGTAGTTATCAAGTAGTTTGCCACTGATACCAAACTAAAATTTCAGAAATACACCATTTGAAAATTATGAATGTTCTTCAAAAGAATTCCCAAAATATCACACAGGTCACATAATGGTATCGCCCTGCGTGAAGGTGACATGGGAAAAAATTCAATGCTATAGAGAGTTTGTGATACAAGGGTGTAGTGACATTCTCCAGTGGTGGCGATATCACAGATTAGAGTTTCCAGATCTCAGTGATCTTGCAAGAAATATGCTCTGCATGATAGCAACTAGTGAATGAGTATTTAGTATGGCTGGGCATGTCATGAATAGCAGAAGAGAAAATTAAAGGAGTTCATTATTGAACAGCATATTATTTTTCAAAAATGCTCTTATCAAAAGCTAAGAACGAAGCGTTCAAGGTTGACCAAAAGGTTTCACATTTTTACTTTAGTGATATTTAAAGCTTACATCGGCTTCAAATTCAATCACTGAAAAAATTGCCGCTTGTGACGAAATATGTAGATGTTGCAAGAGTTTTTAGTGGTTTTCAATTTCAGACACACAGTGAAAAGTGCAGGTATTAGGCAGAAACAATATAGGTGGGATGAGCATGGATTAAGAAGATATATGAGGTGGGTGCAGGTTGGAAGTCTGCATGATGGGAACAAATAAGATTTAACATAGTCCTGCTGGAGCAGTGTGGGCTCAAATTTTACAGGTGCAGAGAAGGAGCATGCAAAAGGACTCTAATGGACACCTTCAAATGTGGCCAAAATATCAATTTAAGCTATGCAGAATGAACCTTTACAATGTGTTTGATGATGGCATACAGCAGGCTAGCCCACCTAGAACACATTTCTTAACCTTTAAGGACCACAAAGCCTTAGACTTTGTCCAGTCATAACTTGCCGACCCATAGACAAAGCTGAGCTGTTCAAAGTGTACAGATATGGAAATTTTGCAATCCTGATCCAATCTGAAATTCTTGCATAAACTCTGTATCCAAAAATTTGAAATTATGGTCTCTAATATCTAACCCGTATCTGAAAAATTGAAATTATGGTCTCCAATATCCAATCCAAATCTGAAACTACTCACAAAGTTGCACATTAGCCAATACATTTGGTAGTGTGTATTCTGCCTCATGAAGCAAAAGCTGTGGTTATTTTGCCTTTAGACAGATATAATTGGTTGAAGTGGTCATGAGACTAGTACGATATGAAAAAATTCAAGGGCTAGAGTTAAGGTTTAAAGTTAGGGTTTAGCCTTCAGTTCACACAACATGGACAAGAAGCCACTAACAGCTTGCCAGCACTGAAACCATGACAACACTTGTCCATTAGACTAGCTGTTACAGACGTCATGATCAACTCACCAGGTCATGCATCCTGAACTTGCCATATGACTAGTGGCAGATGTTCAAGGTGTTCAGTGAACACCTGGAAATGAAGAAAAAATTTTTAAATCAGTTTCAAAGCATTTGTTAGCAATTGATGCCAAGAACTACCTTTATTGTCTATTGAAAGAAATCCTTTCTCAGCACAGAATCAGACACTAAGATCTTACAGAGTATATATTTCGCCTACAAAGTAGGCATCATCAGCTCTGCGAAGTGCATGAAGTATAAATAGAATAAAAAAAAACCACAAACAGTTAAATTACCAGTTAAATTAAATTAAATGAAAAATAGCTAACCCAACCGCCCACTTTACATTGAAAAGGAAAAGGTCACAGTAGAAACAACTAATCAAAACAAATTACCAAGTGTACAGTGACCTAACAAACAAAATAACAGTCCAGTAAATTACACAGGATGCGTAAGTGAAGTAGGCTAACGTGCTTGCAAGAATTCAACGACATAGCCACGCAGTGGGTCTACGGATGGTAGCAACTGGTCATGGACCATAAAGAAGCCGAAGTAACGGAAGTAAAACCATCCCAAAACCTTCCGTTACATAGCAAGACTGCGTTAAAGCCATACAAAATTGACAACAATTAGCTAAATCAATGGGCAATAATGACAAAAAAACAAGCAAAGCAACAAATGGCACGTTCTCCCAGCCGCCAAGGCACGTTCAGCAACACAGAAGGAAACCATGAAGCCCCGCCTGTCAGAGCTGAACACTGATGCTGTGCGAATAGTCTTGATAACGATGTTGTGGTTAGACAGTCCTCGGAGCGTTTCGCTGGGTCGCAGCCATCCGTAGCCTACCTTTATTTGTATTGTTTTCTCATGCAACGGATATATTTCTTAACACAGCCGAATGATTTTTGCTTGTCTGCTCAAGCATGACTCCAGGTTGTTCTAAAACACCCAAGTTAAATAAACAAACAAAGAAAAGAAAAAAGCCAGTAGAGCCAAGCTGCAGCGCTTTTGAAACAGCCAGGATGTTCACCTTGCCTGTTGTACAATTTGGTTACATCATGCATTGTTTTGCTAGCATTTCTGCTTAATCTGTACAGTGGAAGAAAAGCTGTGTAGTAGGCTGGATTCATTCTAGTGGACTTTTACAGATAGGTTTTGCTGCAGGCTGAAACAGCCCACTTTGGCTGGGTTGGTGGTGTGGTTTGTCTGTGTGATGATTACTGTACAGTTTGGAGGATTTTTTAAAAAAGAATGCATCAAGCTGAGTGGGCCTATTAGTAAAAATTACTGAATTTAGCAGTGGTGAGCCTAGGCTCACATGCAAAGTAGCCTAATGCTAAAATGTGGAATGTTGATAGCAGTCGAAAAACGGATGCTTCCCAACATGTAAGCCAGTAAATTAATTTGATGTATGTCGAAAATGCTATATATTTTTTATCAGTGAGTTCAATTGAGAAGATTATATCTCGAGGAATGAAATCAATCAATTCTTGTTCGTGCCCAATGTTGTTGACATTCTAGCATACCCAATGCTGTTGACATTCTGCACATGGTTTGATTATTATGATTAACTGCCAATCTGTACGAGTGTTTGAATGGCTTGTGGTAGGCGACAACCACCACAGCTGGTGAACCTTTAGTTTTGGGCTAGTTGCGAGCCTGGTGAACACCCTACCAAAATGGCCACCATACGCCACTGCATTTGACTATTTCAAACAATCATGGGGTAGTTGCGAGCCTGGTGAACACCCTACCAAAATGGCCACCATACGTCACTGCATATGACTATTTCAAACAATCATATTCGGCTAAAGGCAAATTAGCTCCAGCAGTGCTTTTGCCTCATGAAGCAAAATAGACACTGTCAACGTTATATTTTGTCTTGAATGCAGTGGCTACAACTGCCCACCACAATCAGTTTACAATAGATCTTGGTAAAAGGGCCCAATTATTTTTCTATACAGTATGAAAGCAGATGTTACAGTTGTACACAATTCTCATGTGCTTTAATAATAATGGAGATGTTTAAATCAAATGATAGCCTACAACTATAGTAGCCTAGATTTATATACCTGTTAGACTCGACTCCATGCAATGTTAACCGCTTATTATAGAGTCACAAAAAAGCGAGCACTCTAATTTTATGTCTAATAAAATCATTTTTTAAAGCAATGCAATGAATTGTCACCTAAATCACTTTCACCTTTCAAACTCTCTCCAACTTAACTTCTAAGGGTGTTTTGTTTAGTCAGTGCTTGGCTTAAAATAAATAACAACACCACTTTTTAATAAAGGAAGTGACTAGAGATACGCCTGGCCTGAAGCAATCAAATGAAAGGGTCAGTTTGTCATTCAAACGGCATGAGTCTCGTGGTGCAGCAGTTATCTTATGCATTACGGCCACTATCGTGACTATGCCAATGGTTTTCGGTTCGACTCTCACTTTACTGACTTCATTTTTTTCAGGCTCACATGTTATCTTTACAGGTTAGGATTAGGGATAGGTTAAGGCTACGGTTAGGGTTAAGGTTTATCTTTTTACATTTACTTCCTTTCTACCAAGCCTACTGCACTCGCGTCATGCGTTACTGTTACGTCACAGGTGGCATATTCATAAGTTTTCTAATTTCAAGGTCCACAGGCATATCTATAGCCACTGCCTTTACAATCCAACACTCCACAAGTTTTCATTCCCAGTTTGTCTAGGTCACCTAATTACACCTAATAAGTGTATTTGAACCTACAACAACATGGTCAAGATGTCAATATGTTTTCACCATGCTTTCTACATCAGGCCACTCTGAGTTTTAAACTAGCCTAGTGAGCTACGCCATAGCTGAATAAAGCTGAACGATGGTGTCAATGACATTACAGTAATACCAGTTATATCTGTGAAATAAGTGGCTAGTTCACATAAGTCGTGAATTTTTGTGGTGGAACTCTACACTATAACTAACTACTTCTCTCATTTACTAAACATATTATCTGGAAAATGGGGACCACATACTGTCACAGGAGGGTGTGACGCAAAGAGACAATGCAGCTATGGCAATGTATGCCCTATCCACACGACCACTGATACAAGCATTGAGCAACGAAACTGCAAATGATGAAGTGAAACAGGTATGGTACGCAGATGATAGCTTTGCAGTTGGATCACTGGAAGGAGTAAAAAAATGGTGGGAATACTTACAGGCCAATGGACCAGACTTTGGGTACTGCCCTAAACCTGCAAAGACAATCCTCCTAATAAAAGATAGCAGTCTAATGCAAGCTGCACAAAAAATCTTCAAAGGTGATGGAATCAAAATCACAGACCAAGGTGAACACCTCCTTGGATCAGTAATTGGGACAGAATCATTCAGGGAACAATACATTAAAAACAAGGTTGAGAGTTGGGTAAAAGACCTTCAATCACTCTCAAAATACGCACAAGATGACCCTCAAGCAGCATAC
>Ga0210059_1003395_pt1 | contig 25428 bp, 14 predicted proteins | sample Ectturendosymbi2_FD_188042 | JGI IMG/M metagenome (GOLD analysis project Ga0210059, IMG submission 188042) | Ecteinascidia turbinata endosymbiont from Florida, USA - Sample 2 (SPAdes) (version 2) | ecosystem: Host-associated > Tunicates > Ascidians > Unclassified | place: Key West, Florida... | reverse complement strand
ACCCTATGATTTCGCCGGCTTCAATGTCTTGTACTACGTTCTGTATTGTCTGATTTTATCAACCTGCGTTCTGCAGAGTGTGTGTGTTCATACTATGGACTTCGTGTCTGCTCACAAACAAATAAAATAAATTATAGTAACTTTGGGCTCGCTACCTCCAAGGCGCCCCCCAGCGGTTCTGCTTGAGTAACACAAGCTTTGATTTTTGCTTCTAAGGTCGAAGATGTCATGGGTGGCGTTTCGAGACAGCGTTTGGAATTTGGATGACGCTCGATTGGCATTACCGTCGGGTTCAGCGCCACCAAGAAGAACAGGAGCGACTGCTTTTGGGCATCTGCACTGTGTGCCCATTATGTGCTGTATTGGCCTAGAAAAGATTTTGCATCTGGTAATAAGCAATTGTCTCCACTGGTAACTGTGGGCTAGAAGCAAAACAATTTGAATTTGATGTCACACATATGACATCATGAATGAATGAGTCCAACTGATGTGTGTGAAGACCCGACTACTACAGTACTAAGTAGTAGTGTAGACGTAGTATTAGGCTAGCCTGCTGCCTGCACAGACACTGACAGACAGTGTACGGTATAGCCTACTGTACAGTACTCATTTAACTTAATGTGCGCATAGATAACTCGACTGGATTGGATAGATTTGGCATGCACAGACTTTTCCACATGAGGCTGTCATGACATGCATCGTGTAGTGTACCATTGTCTTAATTGTGACTTAGCGCATTGGGATTGGTTAACTTAACTATCTTGTCAATCGCACAGCTTATAGCATGATGGTATAATAGCCTCAGAGGTTTCAAGCAATGTGAAACATAGCACCACGTTGTTACTGTAGTCACATCAGTCATAGGCTGTGATTGAAAAGAGATTTAACCAATGTGCAAGGTAACACTGCACAACTGAATCTGAGGGAACAATGAAACTTACAGAAAGAAGTTAAAACGAAGATTTATGTGGAAGGCAATAGCTATTTAGAGTCCTGTGTGGGTTGAAATTTTGTGTCCGCACCCGCACACTTCTAACCTGCACCTGTCTGAAAACTACTAAAAACTCATAACTAGGGCAAGTTTTTGTTGCAATAAAATCGTGAGAAATAGCCTATGCATTTATTTTTACCAAAAATTGCAGTAAAAAGTTGCATTTATGCACAAGCATTTTAAACGACAGTGATTTACTCAAGCGATTTATGTACATATAATGCTAAATATTTCCAAACATTATCTGGCAAGAAATGGTGATCATTTGCCAACAGTTTGCGTAGCATGCTAAAGCTTCGCTCCACAGTGCATGAAGTTGCTTGGCAATTTAACAATTTGGCCTACAGTTCTGGACTGATGTTTGTTTGGCCGGGTCATTTCTACAATTGCTTTTAGGTCATTATTCAGTTTTAATCGCTTATCAAAGAAAACAGAACTATACTGAAATGGTTCTCAAGTATGTTTTTTAAATCATCCATGCTTTTAAATTTTACGCAATAGGCCTACTTGATAAAAGCTGCATGTGAAAAAGGAAAAAGTTGCAATACAAAATTCTTGCAACCAGCTCATTGTACTGCAAAAATTCTGAGCATTTCAGAAGCTGTAAAAAAAGTTTAAAAACTTGCCCTACTCATAATGTCTGAAGACAAGTTTAACAAGCAGCAAAATCAAGCTACTTATTATTTTTCATTGACAACCAAACCAAAACTTTCCACAGATCTGGTCTTTCGCAGTCAACAGATTTGAGGTGATAAAAAACACGTTTCAGTTATGACTTGCTGTGCGTTAAGCATTGTTTTATCCATTTAGAAGTGCTGCTAGACTGAACTATTCCTCACCAAGTACGATGGTAGCATTGGAAAATTTTCACTTGCCCACCACATGACAAGAGTCTAAGCTAATGTTTAGCAACAATGGGTTGTAACATCAACTAAAGTATGGAGGGAAGGGTCACCATGCCATGACCCCACTCAGATCCTAAAAATAAAAAAATGTATAAACAGTATTTGGCAGTGTATGCTGTCAGTTTTCAGCAGTGTATACCAAAATGTTTAATTTTAGGCGAATAACACTATTTTGTTTAGAAAAACGCTTCTCAAAGCACAAAATGACAAAATTTTATAAAAATTTGGGGTGCATAGCTCCTTTGGCCTCCCCCTGGCTACACCTATGCTTTGGCCTCCCTCGGAAATTTTCTGCTTATGCCACTGGTTACATCATAATGTAATGATTGCTGCATGCCTATTGTCCTAAGCGCAATGCTGGCAAACAACTCTAGTGCTGTACATCCATGTGTTTTGCGATTTTTTAGCTGATAAAGTTCATGTGCTTTGGCTCAAGACTCAGTTACCCGCATAAATAATTTTTCAACCCGCGCCTGCCCTGCGCCCATAGCAAGTACAACCCATCCCGCAGCAAGTTCAACCTGCACCCGCACGCAAAGCAGTGTGAGTCCCGTACTCATCCTGCAAATGAGGGTACCCACAACCATGCGGGTTAACCCATCCCGTACAGGACTCTAATAGCTATACATTGACAGAGGGGCAAGTGGCAGGCAGCGATGCTGGTTAGTATATTAAAAGCAACTAAAAAGAGAACAGATAATGTCAAATCAAACTTGCAAACAGGTCAATATGCTGGCAGCGTTTCCCCTGACCACAGCCAAAGACAGGCGTTGGTGGAGCCACTGGCAGTGGCACTCCATGGGGTCACCAGATATATGAACAAGTTTGTTTGCAAGGTCACTCAAAAAAGAGGCAGTAGACTTGCCATACATACCAATGGTCTCATTTGCCACTGGTTGAAAATGGTAATTGCTTTGGAGGTCATGGTATTTTTGGCATTTTGCATCCTCAGCTTTCGTAGCCACAAAACCAGCCTGTCTGGCAGTGTCTTTGTAATGGCCCCAAGCAAAAAAAAGTGTCCACAACTGTTACATCCCATACTACTTAGGCTTAGGCCTCTGTACCGAGGGACCAAAGTCAATCCATCCGGCCTCCCGCCATTTGTCAGGCCGACAGGCTCCAAGGTAGAGGAGAGATTAATGCAGGTTAACGACCTTTTGAGGATAGAGTTGGTAGCTAAATGTCTTGGGAAACAGCCTACATTTTTAGTACAGGAGAAGCCATTATGCCCCAGCTCATCGAAAATTTTGCCGCAGTGGCATTTTGTGCTTTCATAGATTTTGGCACTGGTTTCAAGGGCTATTGCAATATGGAACGCATCAGGATTGAGCAGGTTTCTCAATGTGAACAATTGGGGATGCTTGTGATGAAGCAGCAGTGTGGCTCTCTTGTGCATGTTCCACATTGCTAAAAAAATAAGTTGAGTTTATTGTTAAAAATATAGGGACATTAAAAAATTTCTGTTAACTCCAGGTTATCTCATTTAATTATTAAACTTCTAAGCTTTAGTCTTAGTGGAACTGAGAATTTTTGCAATTTGCCGTCTCGCCTTTCACCCAGAACTCGTAAAGCAAGGTTTCTCAACTGGGGCCCTTGGCTCTCCTTGGAGACAATAGAGTGGTTCCCCAAGGACCACGAACAGGGTCTTTTACTAATTAAAACTGCCGTGATATTGCAAAACAAAACTGCAACAATAAATACTAATTATACGCAGTTCAAGGGGGCCACAAACTCTGAAAGGTTGAGAACCACTGTCTTAAAGTAACATGCAAATGGATAAAATGTTTTTGCTGTCACATGAATTCGAAATTCTTTCATACTATGTTGTGAGTACATGTTGAAATGTTGGTTGGGAGCACAGCTTAATATCTACTTGTTTTTTTCACAAGGTCTAAAGTTAATATGTCTAAAATGGACCTAGCTTAAACATTTTAATTTCTTTAAGGTAGTGTCTTAAGTTAATGGCCATGCCCAGTTTTCACTTTGTGCTAGTAAAAGGCTGAGTTAGAGACATTATCACTGTGAACATCCGTCAAGTAGGAAGTGACTATTCCTACTGTATAAAGTTTAGCATTAGTGTTAAGGTTAGCATTTAGGGTTGAGGTTCAGGGTTAGGGTTTGCAGTTGGGGTTTAGGGTTTTGGGTTAGAATTAATTAATCACCACTTTAATCCTTTGCTCTGAGAAGCAACTGACATGCAAGAATAGGTCAGATATTTTGCAGAGTTCGGCAATTTCACTTGATATATTTTTTAGTCCTTCCAAAAGAAAAATAGGATGTGGTCTTTTAGACACTGGCTTTCTTTAACTGTGTATGAGTGTTGGCTTAGTAGGGTCTGATATCGTATTGCATTAGACAAGCTGCTAAAGCAGACCTTGGTATAGGTTTGTGTATTAAAAATCTGGGTAGACTAACCCAGTTCTTTGCAGAAGGTTTCTTTGTTTATGAAGGGCACACTACGCGGTATAAATTTCAATAAGCAGCTTAGTGGGAACAACATGTGTCATTGAAACTGGGAGACTAAGTTTAATTCTTGTTTGGATCATACTGAAGACTTGAAAGATGATACTTAATCTTACGACCTGTCTGGCCTGGTGCTCCAGTGTTAATGAATGGGTGCAATAAAAATCTTAATGTGTGGCGCTATCATTGCTTTGCCACCAATGCAATATTCATTGCAAAAGAAGCCACATGGCTTACAGCATAGAAAGAGTAAATGGAGCTGGGTGCCTGCAGATTACTTGTGACACTCCCCAGGGAGTTTGAATATAATTAACCTCTCTTTTCATATTTTGGCCTTGAGCAAACCTCTTTTCAAGTAAAGTTAAGTCATCTGTGCATTCATACAAACTTAAGTCGCAAACATCCTTATATTTAAGAAACAAGTACTTCAATAACAGAGCAATTTTTGCTAATACATACAAGCGTGCTACGTGTGCTTGCGTTTGAGCACAAATGTCTTGATGTGGAATGGAATAATAGTCATAGAAATTGTCATCTCATCTTGAACAGATTTTAGCTTATTTCTCTGTTCTTTATCTATGTTAAGGACGAGAAAACACTCATGCAGATGACTTGTGGAAATAGGAAAAGGATCTGAACACCTGAGGAGATACTGGAATATCCTTAGCGTGTACACTACACAAAAAATTGTCAATGTCCAATTGTCCATTTGCGTGTGTTTCAGAATTTGTGATGTGTAGGCAATGCATGATTCTGCGGGCTGTATTTGTGCTTTTAATTTTAATTCACCTGTAAACGAAATTTTTTAGGGAAATTTATTAAGTAAAGGGATTTCTTGCCTATTCATACGTACATTTTTTGATTTGGAAAGTAACACTGAAACTTTTGCTGGAGTATTTTTAAATGACTGCTAATACTCCTCATGCTACCTTAGCTTTTAGCAATTGAAACAGTTTATGAAAGGGTAACATCTTGAAGATACCTTAACCTTGTGCGATCTCTATTCCAATGACATTAAATTTTTAATATAGTTTATCTAATGGCATTACATCTTTGCAAAACCCAATACTTAATGTAATTTTATGAAAAACGTACTGAAGTCTGAAATAAGGCTTTAAGCCCAGCTACATCTGTAAGATCTTAGTGTCTGATTCATTGCTGAGAAAGGATTTCTTTCCATAGACAGTGTTATTGCTAAAGCTAAGCACCTCATCACTAAAATCTTTGTTCTGTGATATTGCCAGGAAATGCACAATGATAGATAAAGGTATAGTAAAAGAAATTGAAAATGCTCTACTTACCAGTAATACTACTATCAGCAGGCAAATTAATTACAGTGTTGGTTGACATAGTGGCACAGCTGGAAGACACCTTCATGAAATATAAAGTTTTTGTTACAGTCAATAGATTTTAAAAGGAAAGCCCAACTGATAGCAATCATCAGATATACTGAAGGCAATACCATATAGGAAAGCTTGTTCTGCAGAGAAATTCTAGCCCAAACAACAGGAAAAGAAATCTTTAATGTAACAGCAAACTTTTTTGAAGTCAAGCTGCAATGAAGAAGCTATGTGTACGTACAAATGGGGCTGCTTCCATTTTCAACAAATGTAAAAAAACTTAGGCAAAAGTTTGACAAAGGAAGTCAATGTTGTGAGCTTTGCATTGTTTCGCACATCATGAAACACTGTTTGTAAAAACTTTGAGATGTTAAAAAAGAACTGAATTCATCAGTAAAAATTAGAAATCTAATCAAATTGCATGCAGACTTCTAACCAGTAGTACTTAACTGGGTGTCGTCAATAAGTTGCCAGAGGTGCGTGAGGCCTTATGAACCCTATAACATGGAAACTTTTGATCAATGAATTTACCAATGAATACACATGTTTTTACAGCTTATTTAAAGTCAGGGGAGCTTGAAACAAAGGACAATTACTTAAGGGAGGCGTGGTAGAAAAAAGGTTGAGAGCCACAGCTTTAAACTCAAGATTGTTTTAAATATTTGCAAAGAAGATAACTTCAGCACAGGGAAGTATGCTGGTCAGTTGTGGAAACACCTTACATTATATTTTTGAATTTATGGAATTTAGTTCTAACAATAATCCTGAAAAAACGTGTATTACTAATTAAATCTGGTGGGTGACTCTTGCAAACTTAACTGATGTTTTTGAGCACTTAACTAAATTTAACACCATGATCTAAGGTGTGAAAAGAAGCACTGCTGACAATTATGGTTGTGCTTTGTGTCAAAAGCGTACGGCTTGCTGTGAAGCTTTTGAAAAATCAGCTGACTAGGTTTGGCCTTCATGACTTTGTGATGATTTGGACTTACACATCTGTTTTTAAGTAACTAGTCTCCACATAGGCGAGCAAACCAATTCTATCATTTTTTTATGAAAAAACATTAATGATTTAATAATTCTTGATATAATTATCTGAAGCGAACTTTTTTATCCAAACCAAATGATCGATTCTAATTGTGTGGGGCTATGGCATGTATTTAAATAAAATAAAGAAATGTAAATAAGAACTTAAAGGTTGCTCATCACCAGTATTTTTCCATTATAATCTGGTGCCCTATGTGTGTTACTTATAAGTGTAAAATATTTGCCAAAAATAAATTTCTTATTGTCATTTGCTGGTACTGATGGTTTTTTGCTCTGATCATCATGTTATTATCTGTAGAGAATTCTTTCTGTCCCATTTATTTTTAGTTGTGGTGGTAGCATGAAAAACATCTGGGAAGGTGGAAGTTAATATTGCACTGGATCTAACTCAAGTAGCAAACAACTGAATCTATTACACAACAACCTTTTCAGAACCTAACTACCAACTGCTACTACTGCTGCCCTTGACTGAATGATCCTTTGTTCAGAAACAGTATTACCAAAACACTGAAGACATTGCTGGCGCTTCAGAAGTATATCACAAGCCTCCATTTAGCCAAGTATAAACAGTGCCATCAAAGATATGAACTATTTACTCGTTGGATGTCTAATACTCAGCTTATTTGCAGGTATGTGATTGTGAAAAAATAATAGTAAAAAATGTTACATAACACGGCTCTTCTTCACATGCTGTATTGTCATACCTGTAGTTCTAATAAAAATGTTGAACTTTAATGTGTGGGGTGCACATATGTGCTTTGCAATTTTTATATTTATGCAGTGGTGTGAAACATACTTTTTGTAGACTGTAGTGCTTAGAATGGCATTAATGGATCTAATCATCCTACGTCAAAGGTAATAGCACATACTTGTTTCAATCTTTACCAGACTATAATCTGCAAATGTAAAAAAGATTTGTATTTAGTTATTTTTTCAAGTTGTTTGGAAATGGGGTTTAACTGTGGTGTTATGAGCTACAATAGCGTACAAACAATGTTGTTGTAATTTTACCAAACCATAAAAAACATCTGTTTTTTTAAATAGTTTTTGAAAAAACACTGCTTTTCCATATTTTTATTACTGCGTTTGTCTCAGACACAAGGTCAGTATCACATTGGTTAAAAGAACACAAGAATGCAAAGATACTTATACACAAACACAGTGCATCATAGGGTCAAAGTTAGTTGCATACCGTGTCTGCACTAAAGGGGAATGAACACTGAAACAAGGCACAAGCAGTTACTACATTTGGTCATCATTGCACAAAAGCATTAGATAACTGGAAAAAATTGTGATTTTTGAAAAGCAGGAGACAATTGAAGTGAGTGGATGCAAAAGTTGGATGAAGTTGCACATTGTCAAAGAACAGTCTATAAAATATTTCTAATTGAGCCATCAAATGTATTAACAAAATAGGCAACAAGATGTGGATGAACACTTATGTGAATGATAAACAGCAGAATTACCCTATAATGTCACTTCATCATACTGGAGATAAAGTGCTATAGGCGAACTGTCATTACAGCTTAACTGCAATAAATTGTTCCTTAAATGGCTCTTTAGTTCAAATCTCAAAGCGTGGAAAGGGTTAAAAATGTTCTTTGATTAGGATTGCTGTTTATATTGTGTTGTGTTTTCGCATATGCTCTGATAAGAAACAGTGAGCAATTATTTCGTCTTCATTTTTCGAAACTGTAGTTAAAGTTGTGTTGGAATATCAAAATCTTTGGCAAGTTTTGCCATTTTCGCTATTGAGCAAAACAATGATGTCAAGACTTCTTCCATAATGAGATACTGATTCTTTTGTTCGACAATGTATGCACTGCTCCATGAAGACTATCAATCAAACTGACTACTGTTGCAATATTCCTGGATACTGTACAGTAAAACTCATAACGATTTGCCTTCAGTGCTGGTGATGGCGCAATCCTTGATGCCAATATCATGTCAAACCTGTCATGACTCAACAATTGGCTGCTTACTCAGTCATAAAATATTTGTGTGGTGGCTCTACATAGACAAGAAAACTTGCAACTGTTGTTATAAATGAACAAATTATTCTACGGGGACTGAAAAAAAGCAATCGCTGTACGCAAAGTTTCTGTTGGGACTGACAAGAAGCATCACTATAAGTGAAGCACGAAGCCGAAGTTGTTATAGCTGAAATCCAATGCATGTAAATGATAGGAATTCTGTCAGGACTGATGAAAAAGCATCGTTATAAGCAAACTGTCCTTGTAACTGAAGTTGTTATAGACGAATTCTACTGTACCTGCAAAAGCCAACTGTGTGAGTTAAAATTTATATTTGCAAATCATTAAAAACGGATGTAGCAGCTACTTCGATGTGCAACAGTACTAAAATATTGATCACATCAAGTACAAGATAATTTTATTTTTAGTCTTAGAAATCATCCAGATTTTACACTTACCAGATTTTCTGGAGTTAAACATACTGCAGAAAGGCGCAGACTTTCTGTGAAGCTACTTCTTTTGATCATAAAACAATTGCATTCAAGCTACCAGTCCCAAAGTACTTGATAACTCCTTCATGTAGCTTTCTCATTTGATTAGCTGGGAAGCTCAGACAACTACTTCACATTTGCAATATGCCCAGTCTTAGCATGCTGTCAAAAATTCATACATAATCTCTTTTGTAATGATGAACTTATTTTGGTTGTCATGCACAACATTTCAGTTTCTGCATGTCAGGAAAATTCCAAATTTTTTAGATGGTAATTTATTATCTACAACAAACAGTTAAGCTAAGCTTATAATTGCTGAACATAAATATTATATGAAAATTCAGCAAGCTAAATGTCAATTTTGAAAAAAGGAATACTGTATCAGGTTAACTGTACCCAAAAGTGTTTAAGATCCCATCGTTGATTATTATTTACATTAAAATATATGCTATGGAATGCAATAACTCACCATTTCCAATTAAAATACTTTTTTTAATCAGGTTAATACCAAGAATTAAAAAAACAGAATTGTGTTTTAATTTCTTTTTGAAAAAACATGTGGGTTGTTATTTAACAACCCTGCTTGCAAATCAGTTTATAAGTAGCTGGGAATACCAAGTATAAAAACTGGCACATTTATTCAGCAAAGCTATGCCATTTCAAAAATCTATGCCTTGAGTGCTCTGAAAATTAGCCAAAATCATTCCTTAGGCAAGACATCCACCTCATGTTTTAGCAGTTTGCAACATCAATTTTTTATTCAGGAGTGATATGCAGCAGTTATTATGCCAACAAGGCCAATCTGACCCACCTTTGCAAGCATTTTTGTTCAGGTTTTGCTGTTTTGTCAATTCACATTATCAAGTTCTATGGTTAAATTCAAACTGCTCGAAGTACCTTGTAGAGCTTGTTATCACTTTGTCATAACAATTTTTTTAATCATTTTTTTAACACTTTGGCGTCCGGCTAGGATTCGGGGATTTTCGAAAAAAAACGCCTAAACACACGTGGCTTTGCACGAGAATATCTCCGCTCCTGTTCGGGTTACAGACTTGGTCGAAGCGTCAAAAGACGTGGCGAGTCTACTAGTCCGCACTCGAAACAAATGTTTTGCTTGGGGGTGCAGGTTTTTTGTGAGTGACATCATAAGTGGAGGACTTTTAGGCCACCTTGGCCCACTTTGCCTGGCCCTGGGTGCCAATCGTTTGGTGGTAGTATTTGGCTGAAGTTTTTACTGGAAACTAGGCTGCAATCCGAGTCTTTTGATACTTTGGATGACCTGCTGGGGTTTTGGGTTCAAAAATTATGATGTAAGTTAGTGAAAATATTTGACTAATTAGATAATTAACTAATTTGTTTATTTTAGATCATAACCTTTGAACCAGAAATGCTAGAAAGTCAATCAAAGGCTCAAAAAACTCGGACTCAAGCCTAGTTTCCAATGAAAACTTCAGCGAAACACTTATGCCTAGTGGTTGGACCCTAGGCCAGGCAACATGAGCCAAAATGACCCCAAACTACTTCACTTATGACATCACTCACAAAAAATCCGCACCTCCCAACCCAAAATTTTTTTTCGAGTGCAACCTACTAGACTGGCCAATCCGTTTGAGCCCTTGAACAGCTCTCTAGGGCTTTGGTAAGCAACCGAAAACTGCTGTTTCTTAGGGTGAAATTGAAGTACAAATATATTGTACGCCGGCTCTCAAAGTTTTAATAGTCAGTCATGAGATTTATATAACACTCAGTTTACAGTGTTCTTCAGTACCAAAAACTCTGCAAATTGCAAGTTGAGTTGCATTATCAATATTAACATTTATAATACAGTATAGAAGCATTGTCAAACAATTGAGGGGCACAGCACTACCTTTGACTTAGAGATGGTGCCAGCAAAAACCAATGTTTTGCTGTGGTTTTGTTAAGTGCATATGGCATATTTCAGGGTCTGTTCAACAATAGTGGATTAGTTGAATATCTTCACTTAGTAGTGTTTATCACCCACAAGCATCAATATCTGGCGAAAAGCAGTGCATTGAAAAAGTAGCTTGACACACATTACTGCAGGTTGCAATATCGCATTCACATAGACATATTTTGTGAGAATATGTGTATGTATAGTATTTATTATTGCTATTGGCCTGGTAGCTGACCCTTTGGGTTTGTAAAAAGTTATTGTTCATGGTGTCTTCATACTGCTGACTTTTGAGTGTTTTTGCTTATAATGCATATATGCTAATGTCAAGAAGTTGTATACTCTTCATAAATTTTACTAGGTTTATCATCTCCACTCTCTTGTTGATGCTAATTTTTTGTAACTAAGTTTGCAATGTCATGATTAATAGCTTAGTAAGATAACAAACTATTGTAATATTGTCCCACATGATTCAGAAGAAAAGTTGGTTCTGACTTTTGAGCAATGAAGTTGATTGGTACTTTTTTAATGTAGAGCATGTTGTAAAATTGATTGCAAATGTCATGTAAGTGTCCAGGTTATTGGATGTCCAGACACCTTCATCTGTTTTTGGTGGTATACATTTATAAACAGTATTTTCATGCATCCAGTAAAAATTTCAAAGTTTTGTAATGCACTCTTTGCTGAACATAAATTGTTGCAATTCCATTAAGCAAAACTCTTGATTTTTTGCAGAAAGAAGTTTTTTCAATGTGTACAATCAGTGCTGTGTAGTGTTTTCACTTGGATTGCAGTAGTTCTTGCAGTTTTTTAGCTCTTTTCTGTTGGAAGCTGGTAGCTATGCTTGTACCTTTATTTTTATCAAAACAACTTTAGCAACTTGAAGGCGTTTCTTTCTTCATCTGTATGACACCATTTAGAATCATGCTTCGGATCTGCATCTTTGGCAGTTTTGAATTTCATGCGTTGACCTATTGAGGTTTTGTACCTCATTGTGCTTTAGTAAGCTACCAAGACTGATCGCTCATCCGACGACATTGCGTCTTTTGCTGGGTTGTAGTTGCTTTTCGATGTAAATCTGAATGATGTAGCGAAGAGGGTAAAGTACAGGGTGTCTGAAACAAACAATTGGATACGTTGCATTCATATCAAACCTTCAAAAGTGGGAGAATTTACCTGACGGTTTTTGGGCTTTGGAAAGTGTCTGGGCGTCTGTCTAGTGAGCGCCTTCAAAACTTGCCAATATTTAGTTTATGTTGTCACCGCCATACGTGCCATTGAAACGTGGTTTAATGACACCGCCACAGAACATTTGCACTCAAGGAATGCTGTTGGAACTGAGAATATGGGCGTTTCGTGTTTACCGACATGCGAAGTCAGCTTGTAGTGAACATGCGTATCGAATCCACTTTCCGTTGGGGTGTGTCTTCTTTACTTGGTATGTTTTGCTGTTAAGTGGGTAAAACGCAAAGCTTTATTTCACCATGTTTTAAGCAGTTCCCTGTTCTCTGGCCATCGATGACAGTTTACGAAAATTACTGCCACCCTGCAACTCACGATCACGGGGGCCATCGACAGGAAGTGCATGATAAGTTGTACGTGTTTTATTGTTTTGACAAGCACGATTTTTATGGCGTAATTTGCCAGGCTCCAGCGCTAGTCGGCGAGGCCGGTCGCTAAGTGCTTTTCCGGCACCCACTCAATCATCGGGAAATCAAGATCCTGCGACTGCCAGTACGAATGACACATCGGCTTGCAAAAGTACGTTAAAATCATCAGCTTACTGTTACCACACAATGCGACGCAGCTTGCTATTTGCTGAAAGCGCAGTTGCGAACGCGTTTTGTGGAACTGGTAAGAGACACCCAATTTCACATAGGTGCCATTCTCACCGCAGATAGTTTCAGAAACGCCTACTTCTCTTCGCTGTGTTCTGTGTCCTACGCTTGCTTACTTGGCAAGGTTGGCCAGAATCTTCTGCTTCGCGCTTTTCATTCCGCTTGGGCATAAAAGCCGTCTTTTAACATTCACTGTAACGTAAATGCGTGGGCTTTCCAGCGCTAAACATCTGGTTTGGATAAGATCTGCGCGGAAACAATACGCCTTGATTTGGCGGCAATGATGCGTGATTTGTTTCCTGAATAGAACCATACAAATTCGGTTACTGCGACCTCGGGTGTTGTCACCTAGAGTATAATTTGATATCAGTGTATAGTTACTGTTTGCGGTGATTTATCACCGATCCTTTTTGTAACTGATCAGATCAAAAAGCACACTCGTATTCGCTTCAAAGGTGCGGTGATTGGTGAACCTACCGTAGCCCCACAGACTTGTTATTTCCTATGATGTTTATGGCAATGCTGCTACTGTTTAAATTGTGATTGTGAGCTCATCCAAAAGCGCGGACTCCACATCCAAACATCTTAGAGTACAGTTCGTTTTGAAAGTTTGTTTTTGATTAAGCATGAGGTAGATGCGGAAATAACCTTATTTAGGGCAGACCCAATTTGAGATAAGCGCTTGGACCTTCGCTGATGTTAAATACCTGCATGTGTCTTTCCACCTCTTTGCATGCGATTGGTATTTTTCCGTTGTTTTCAGGCACTATGAAATTCGCTACTGCATGGTACGTAGTCAGTTGCAAGTTAGCTGCACGTGCATGCTAATACTCATTGCACTTTGTAATTTCACTATCGTTAACCGAAAGACGTAGCGATTTTGCCAAAAGCTGTTAGTCGTTGCTCCGCGGTCTTGTAAATGGATCTCTAATTGTTTAATGGATGGTTTGGATAAACGTTATTAAGCTGTAGCATGGCTACTGTCAAAGCCTAATTTTGAAAGGGTCTTCAGATGCTGCATTATGATCGAACGTCGTGAATGCCGCGATATTGTGCTGACCCGGGCATTGGACTTCTAGACAGCACAAAGTTTCGCTCATAAACCACTGATCCCAAACGTATTTAAAAACACAAATAAACGATATCGAAAATGTGAGACTTGCGCCATTCACCATCGATATACTGAAAAAACGAATTAATTAGAATAATAAAGAATTACCTTTTTTATGAAGGAAAAACACAGTATAAAGAAAAATATCTGGACTGATTTATTCATTTGAAAGCTGTTTCATGAACTCCCACTTGGTTATCAAAAACGGAATTGCGTTTAATAGTTCACCCTTCATTGATGTTCTCCGATCACTTAACATCCACTTCAATGCAGAAAACAAGTGCTCGAGAGTCACTTGCGATAAAGTCATTGCCAAAAGACATGCAGGCACCAGTGATACACTTGGTAATCTGCATTTTCTGTATGGCATTGAGGACCGTTTTGGCTTTTACTCTGCTTTCTTGACCTATCGCTTGTGTCATTTCTTCAACTGTTTTTTGCGACCACTTTGCTGATGCTCTTGATGTATTCGATAGATACTTCTCAAATTGATCTTCCTCTTCATCATCCAAGACATGAACCACTGAATTTTTTTTGTTTACGTCTTGGGCAGCATGCACACCAGAAATGACATTCTGTCGAAGGAAAGCTCCTTGCCGTCTTTCCTTATCTAACACTTCCTTGTCTAACAAACGTTAATATAATAATGTATAGGACAAATTTCGCCAACACTACTGTTGCCTTCTCCGCATGAAATAGCTTTCTTTAACCAACGTGAAACGAGAGCTGGAATTGGTTTTCACGAGCGGTGGTCTGTCTTAATATGCGTACCTGAATACCACAAATTAAAATAAATTGAAGTGGTATTGGACTTGTATGCAAAATCGCTAGTCCAGGCACGAGGTAAAGACTACCAAATCCGCAAGTCCAGCGGCGTGGTCCTGACTGGCGAGCGTTTTTTGTTTCAGTCTGGAGTGGTAGAATCAACTTTGAAACGTACAGGGAAAGTGTCGTAGATAACTATGAAATGGCTGCGTCAACCATGTCTTAAGAAAAATAGCTTTTTATCAACATCCAGATGGTTTATTTTCCTCAGTCATGACCAGTGGGGCAGGTGTGGTGGGACGGCTCAAATATTGCGGATCATGGTGGGAGTAGGTTATCAAGAGATAGTGGGAGCAGGTTGTTTTTCTTGCATAGTCGAAACAATCCGTAATCAAACTCGGCATTGAACTTCTATTCGATTTGTTCTCTACGTTACCGTGTTGATGTTTATATTATGAACACTATTTTTGCATGATCGTCGTTTTTGCAGTTTGTACACGTAATCAAAACGAGGTTTTCCTTCACTGCAGACCAACGTTAAAGATGTGTGGCAAACAAAGATATTGCGGAGCGTTCCAACCCTACATCCCACAGTTTTCTTCGTTGACATATTCGGAACAATTTAGATTTTAGACAATGCTGTTTTTACAGCGATTTGTGTCAGTGAGTGCAGTCGTTCGGCAGTATAATAAGGCTCCACAACCCGTGCTCTTCGGCTAACTTCCACAAAACAAACAGTAGGCCCTTCTTGAAACATCGGCTCCTCTCCCCATTTTGCGACGGCTTAGCCTTAGAAGCGTGACTGTTCTTTGAACTAACAACGATGCTGCAACAACAACAGATGAATCGCTACATCAAATTGGTCATGTTCCTAAATTGCGGATTTATCGTGTAGGTCAACAATTTGTCCTGTAGACGATTGAGAGAGGTTTAACAACTTCAACTACTGCATTTTATTCGAAAATGCTCCAATTAGAGATGTGTTTACCACCTACGAGGTAATACCTGTCGCCTTCCTTTGAGCCCTTTTTAGCAGGCTTGTAAAAATATGACGAAGTGGGATTATTTTGAACCCCCAATTATTTTTCATTAATGTATACATTAATTCCAAAAGAAAGTGGCAGTGGCATGTCATGCCAAGAGAGTTTAAATCATTTGCAAGACGTTTGTGCTACACGAATGCTGTTGTGAACTGGGTGCAGACCTTGATGGGTTATCTTCGTTAGCAGTTGCTACGACAGCGTCCCGTCGGGTTACCTTGTGTGCAAAGTAGGATCGTTTTTCTTCAGCTGTTCATGGCATGTTTCGCATGAGAAAACAACGGTGCGTTGTCAGAAAGGCGAAACACGTAAGGATGAGCACAAGGCTGTCTGTTTGCCATCGGTCTTTGCTAAGTGCACTTGTGAAGAGAAGAATTTTTCGAGGAGGAATCAAATTTTTGTAGTTGGTGTACTCACTGCGTGCAACTGAAGTCGAGGAGAAAATAAGCATTTCTTCGTAATGACACTATTCCATCGCAAAGCGCCGCCACTCGTCTTTACAGTACGATATTTTGTTCAAAATTTTGCTACTGCGTTACCAAAGGCAATACATTCCAAACAGCCTTGCTTTGCACAAGTCTTCATCGGATTCGTTTTTCCTGACATGCTGTGCTGAAGTCCACGCGGCGATGCGGCAAGACTTGTAGGAAACTAAAGAAGAGCGTTCTAACTGTAGTAGTGTAATTAGCACCCAGGTATGTACAGTAAGTGACGCGATTTGCGAATATTCTTTGACCTCGTCGTAAGGGAATACGAGCAGGCCTGACGCCGTTTTTTCAAAGCAGACGACCATTCACTTTCATTGTTCGGCGTCCCGACATTTGACCAGCGCAGAAACAAGCGCATCTAAGGACGCTTGACGCAGCTTGTGAGGCTGGTCGACTGCCTCGCTTTCTACTTCTCGTCACCGTTACGACAATGCTGGAAACAAGTGCTTTCGCATCGCGCCCATGTAGTAATTTTACACAGCGGACATTGTACGTGAATACCAACCCGCTCGTGTGTTCGCTCACGCGAAATGTTCCAGCCCCTGTCGCGACCGATCTATCACCTGGTTAGCGTCCACTGACCACATGCTTTAATTTGTTGGTGTTTTTATGCTCACAGCCACGAAAACGTTACAGTCAACGCAGCAAAGTGAGCGTGACAGTCGAAGAAAGTTGCTTGGGGAACGCGTGTGAAATGTGCACGTGAAACTTGTCTTAGAAGAAATTACTAATTTCTTAGAAATTGTGCAATGGTGTGAATTGTCTATCGCACAATTTGCCAAAGTACGTTGTGATCAACGCGACCAAGCTTGCTTATGTTGCTCGTTTAGGCACCGCATCAACTTAGCCTCTACATTTCTTCATTCTAACGAGTTTGTATTGCACTAAAGTTTTTGCAAATAAAAACACAGTTTTCGAAAATGATAGCTTCTGCGGTTCTCAGTCATTGCTGACAAAGTTAACCCTGAACTGTTGCTGTATCAACAGTGATAAAAGCTTTGCATAATGGCCTCATCAAGTAAAGTGTCCATATGAGTTAAGTGGCGTAACTTCAGTTGGGTTCAACTGCTATTGCGAGCCAGTCAGATCTTCACTCCAGCAGACTACTGCATGATGATCTGCATGGTGATTACGTTTACGAATTCATGAATTATTGTGCAAAACGTGATGCTTCACCTTGATTTAATTATATTGACATGCCACCTTATTTATTTAGCAAGTCAAAAAGTGGCTGCTACAGATTACTGTTCGTTAGTCCAGGATACTCTCCGGCAATGACCTTAGCATAGCTACAGTACTCGCTTAAAAGGTTGCTCCCAGATTGCGTAAAAATTGATTCTTATACCTAATGCTTACCGTCAATTTTTTCTCTGCATGCCATGCCCGCAATTAAAAGTTAGCTTTAATTTCGTCGACATGCGCCCAGGAACCTGGGACATTATGTGTTCTTTCTTGCCATATTATTGTCAGGGTTGTCCATGGGATATCTTTATCTCTCCCATCCCATAACAATTTATGCCTGTCCCATCCCATAGGATTCCCATTACATTATTATAATATTAATATGGAATACAATACAATTAAAATTATTAAATTTATGAAAGTTTAGGTTTAGTATCTACTAAATAGGACTACATGTACAGAGACATGCAAAACGACAAAATTTATTGACTTTAAATTCAGAAGTATAGTCTAAGTATGACAATTCAGTAACATTCTGACACTCTCATTCTATTTCTGAGTCTCATAGGAAATACAAATGTGTGCTGTCCCATCCCATGGAATTCCCATAGGAATGACATTCCCATGGACAAGCCTGGTTATTGTCTCTAATTTTTACTGATTGTTGCCAAAACACTTTGATGTGTTTTGGTCCCTGTGGTCATATTTGTGTTACTGAAATTGTTTGAAAAACAAAAAATTGGCACTTATTTTGCGTAGTTAATTATTGGAAAAAAACAAAAAATGTAAACGTGAAAATTCATCGCTGTTTTCACAATCTTCTTATTGATTTCGCCGAAAAACACCTCCCAACAATGATCGCGGATTTACGGCCACTAAAATCGCAGATGCAGTAAAGGTTAATCATACGTTGAATTTCTGGTTTTCAGGTGGAGATTCTTTGTCTTTGGTGGGTGAAAAGGTGACTGGAGTCATTGGCACTCAGGACAACAAGGCATATATAACATGCCGGATTATCGGAGAACTTCCGCAAGATTTACCAACTTATAAAATTTGGATGGACCCCAGCGGATCGACTATAGCGTTCAACGAAGAAGTTGTTAACGCGAATTTAAAGCCCAGGTAAGAGAACGCTGTTGGTGAATTGTTAAAAAAATATGAAATCATTAAGATAACTAGGCCTGATTGAGATTTTATCCTCGTGGTCCGTTCGCGTTCCGTACGATCCCAAGCGAACTTGCAGTGAAATCTTCAAAACCGTTTAGTCTGGCGATTGTAATTGCCAATGCCAACTGCACCTGCCGTGACGTGATCAAAAACCGTAAGACACCGTTTCTACTGTGGCCAGACAAGATTTGGAAGAAGTAAACTCGGGCAACCTTCACGTCAAAAAATTTCAGCTATCTCTCTGAAACGTATCTTAAAAGCTCTTGGGTCGCTATGGCATGACTTCAGTATCAGGGACTCTTTGTTGCAAACTCGTCAAGTTTTGGCGTACAGTGTATAAGCTGGTCATTTTGTTGAGTTTCAGCTTGACCGTAAGTATCGGAGATCAGAACATTGCTGCCTACAGAGCCAATCGACGTTTTGGAACGGATGTTACGCATTGTACTTCATAATTAGATACTCCCTACTCTTTCGTATGGTTTTTAAAGAAAACGAAAAGTCTGTTTTAGTAAATTCTTCGTTTTTCCGAATCTGGTGTTTGATACTGCACTTACCGGAGCAAATTTCTCATTAATACTTCTGAACAAGTTCTTTCAAAACTCGTGTGTTTTAACATAACTCTTGTGTATCTAACATTTTTCGTAAGCAGCTCATGCATCGGTAAAAGATCGATGAAGAACAAGCTTGCATATTTTTAAAAAGTGTTTTCCGACTTTTAAAAGTATTTAATGCGTTGCGGCAATATTTCGTTAAAACTTAAAGGAATACTTTTTAGGGTGACCTACATTGAGACGGAAGATCCCAAAGAAATGAAGTTGAGAATAACCAAACTACAGTTATCCGACGCTGGAAATTACCGCTGTGAGATAGCTGGTCTACCTGAAAAGCTCACTTCAACCTCGAATTTAACTGTTAACCGTGAGTTTTCTCATTATTTATCTGACCTGCTCAAATTTGAATTTGTAGTTATAACCAAGATAAGCTATTTTGTTACTACGCCGAAACGTAAACCATTTGGCTCTACCATTTTCGCGTACGTTTTTGTTTCCAAAACCGAAAGGTAATCCATCCTGAGTTTTCTTTCCGCCTTACCTGGTTCATATTGTTATTTATGGTTGTAACAAAGATTTTTGCCTTTTTGCATCTGGAAGTCATTTTGCTCCCCAGGCGAAACGTAAGTCATTTGACCAGCTCAGTATCGCCCATTCGTTGGGCTGTCAGGGACTTCGCGACGACCGATTGACAGTCGTTCTGTTTGTAGTTGCCACCTTTTTTGCTGTGATCCTTCGTGCTAACTGTTGGTGCTTTCAACCCATTTCAGATATGTAGTAGTGATAACGAAATCAATAGAAAAATTTTGAAAGTAAAAACCGACCCTTGATTTTCGTATCTTGGGAAAAGAACCACGCAACAGACCAGGATGAAAGCACCAATCCCGATTTCCAGGTGCGACTTACAGCTCAACAGTAACACAAATAGAACAACGAAAGCTATCGTTAAAACGTGAAACACCAAAACCACGTGTAACCGAAGTAGATTAAGATTTAATCATAGTTGTAGATGCCGAACATGCTAGTGGACGAAAACATAAGATGCTCTGTAGAACGTCATTGTGGATGATTCTTTCAGAAACAGACGATCCTCTGGATACAGGCAAAACACATGACAGCAATTCAGGGCGCAGCGGAAATGTCGCCATTGTCTTGTATGTCGCTAGTGCGTCACATTGCTGCTGGCTGATCTGCCAGCAGCGCTTCGGTAAGGACGGCGGGTGGTGGTTTGTTGCACACCACCATGGTTAGTGGCAAGCCAGTCCTGTTTAGCTGTCACCCCCGATAAACGGAAGCACCGACTCTGCCTTGCGCTTATCAAATGTTTGCGAGCGAAGTAAATCTGAAAACCGTTCTGCTCAATCGTGGATGTGCAACTTCTTCAGCAGAGCAAAGCAATCTGCATGTCTTCCATCAGTGGCCCTTTTCCTCTACAGTCTTTCAGATCGGGACAGGCTCGCAGTTAAAATTTGCAAGTTTTGTACAAAATCGCAAGTTTATGTAACCCAACTAATTTATGCATGTGACAGTAACTTAGGTTTATGGGAATTCGATGTGTGTGATGCAGAGTGCTGCGCCGGAGCTGGAGCCGCAAAACCCGAAGCACTGTGCGGCTGACAGGTCGTGCTCAGGTTGGATTGCAGAAGATGTTGCCAACACGGCGCAGCTATTAATTACTTTTGGAGCTAGGAGAGGACAGCAAGTTTATTCACACCCGTACCATTTTCTCTTTGATAAGCGCTTCTTGAAAGCTACACGCGCTCACTGCTTGACAGTATTTTGAACAGTAGGGGCCTCATTCGAAGTTTGAATCAAACTTATTCAGTGTTTAACGACATGCGCCGTATCGTTCTAAACCTGTTTTCTTACCATTTTAACAGAGTATCCGACAGTCGCCGTTAACACTTTGCCTGGGCCTGCAGAGGAAGGCACACCACATACATTTGCAACATGCATTGCCAGCAATTCGAAACCGGCACCGTCTATGTGGTAAGCGACTTTGGTATTGCGTCACCGTTTCAACTGAAAAGGTTGGCAGCGTAAAAGTTTACGACTGTTGACGAAGTTGTTGTTTCCACACGGTTTAAATTATAAGCCTTTTTTGGGTAATCGATATTGCTGAATGTGATATTTTTTAAAAGACGGATGGCGCAACTCCACGTGCAGCCGTTGGTTTGAGAACAAAACGCACGTATTCGTTTGGACTTTGGCTCTTGAGCGAAACTCTGTCTCATTGTACGCTGGCGCTGAGGCGAACCGTCCTTTCAAAATGTTCTTTCAGGGTATGAATTTTGGGTGACACTGACAACACATTAAAGAGTTTTTTTAAGCGCGTTGCAAGCCAAAACATTCCAACCAAATGTTGCCATTTTCGCTTTTAATAGTAAAAATAACGGTGCTGTTTTGTTAGAAGTGCGAATCTCTTTTTTATGCCATAGCAAGAAAACACAGCTTTTATTCTCGCTATACAAAAAGACTTCAATTGCTAGGCCATATTCGGAATGTTTTTCAACGTTGTATTTTAAGAACGGGCCATGTACAAAACGTCGACGGTTCCCATCGCAGCGATAGATCAACGTTACCGCGAAACATGCGATGAAATCCTAAAGACTTTCAGTTACCCCGCCCCGTTACGCACTGATTGCAATCAGACAGTTAAAGCTACATCTCAGCGCTTGAATGCGCCCTGATAATAATCGCAGCGTCAAATTGTTTTCCATTAACGTTGTCTCACTTTTCATGGAGGAACTCGCCAACAAACGACGGAATGCCATTTTCCTGAGCACTTTTTTACCCTCTTATTTTCTTTGACACAGATAGTGCCCTACAATTGGTACTTTGGTGAAGTTTCTCATTCTAACGTGTGAAACGTTTTCCGCTTTTGCGTGCCTACAGGTAAAATGCATCGCGATCAACTGCTCGAGATTGCATTGTTGGTTCGTAAAGTCCAATAACAATGACTGCACGTTTTCGATGGTCGTTTCCTACAGCCTGGGAAATATTTTACCTCTGCAATATCCCATCAGCCCTTCGCGCGGCAATTGCGCCCCTTCACTCATTTGCAACTTACTAGAGAAGCTACGCTTGCCGCCTTCATCGTACTTAGTCTGGCGCTCGCAGGGATCCTTTTCGTAAAAATCGCACCGACTCGTTGCGTAGGTTCACCGACGATCGAGGCCAGATGGTGACAAGCTCGAGCGAAGTGCAAGTAACTACGGCTGCGAACGGCCTGACGGAATCGTCTCTTAACCTGACAAGATCGTTCGCTCGGCAAGACCACGACAAAGTCTACACTTGCGTGGTACAGCATCAGGACCGAGCCAACGCATTCCGTGTTGACACGGAGCCGATCAACGTTCAGTGTATGTCTCGATAGCTGTTCGTGGTTTAGTCGCACACGTACTTTGCAGTATTCAGAATCTTCTCTATGATTTGCTGGGAATAAAAAGCTTTTCTTTCGAACGCGCTTGCTTGTTTTGATCGGTTTGCTATTATTTTACACGTCTTTAGATCCTCCAAGCGTGTTTTTCGAGAAGAACACCCTGGCTGGTACTATGCGAACCTTCGAAGAAGGCGAAAGCTTCTCTGCCTTGTGCTACAGTCACGGAAATCCTGCGCCCGATGTGAACTGGAGTTTCACAGCGGACGTCGTAGGAGCATCGGAATCCGAATCGGCCAACGCGACTCATGTGGCATCAACCATCGATGTCAACGCAATGCCGAAAAATTTCAAGGTTGAAAACGGTACGGCCTCAGTTGCTTCCGGTACTAGATAAAAGAACGCGGCAAAAGCTGTGATTTGCAGAGGCTCGGTGCGTGGCCGGGTTTTCAACGAGGAACCTCGAGTTTTGCGCGAAGCGTAAGTTATCAGAGTAACTTGTTGTGAAGGGCTCATTTCTGTAGATGCCATCCATGAAAGAAATTCTTTTCTGAAAATCGAAGTAAAACCTTTCACGCCGTTCACTCGAGCGCAAAGCCATGGGAGCTATTATTGCATAGATTAGAATTATTCGCCTTAGCCAAGACACATTTCACAGTCTGCTGATATAAACCCAACATTTTTTCCGCCTGAATGCTTACCCAGACCTAAGTTTCATCCCATCATTCATCGCAAGCGTTTTCTTGTGCAAATTACAAGAGGTTTCTAGTTCCGATTATATCGACTCGCGTCTGCGCGAACCACCCACGGTTTACTTTTTCCTCACGTCTTTTTTTTATTTGCCGCGCTCTAATCGATTTATTAAACCGATGTTGTTTCGTCCATCCGAGTATCTTCGCAATTCGGCGCTGGCCGAATGAGGAGTGTTTCTGGCTGACAGGCCGCATCGGTATTCCTCGCCTTTGGCCTAGCCTTCAGCGTAGTAAGACGGTTGTTCGCTCAGTCGCGATCGCCTTTGGCAGATTAAACTACCAGAGAAAGCTTCTGCTCCTCTATCAGTGGCATAGCCAGCCCAAAAATTTGGGGGTGCCAAAATGTTTGATTTCAGGCGATTAACACTATTTTGTGTATAAAAACGCCTTTCAAAGCACAAAAATGTCTATATTTTCTAAAAATTTTTTGGGGGGCATAGCCCCTTTGCCCCCCCCTGGCTACGCCTATGTCTTCTATAAACGTTAATGGACGTGCGTTACGCCTTGATTGCTTCAGCAAACAGCCACCTGCAAGTTTTACATTTTTGCACATGCTTCAAGCCTTTCAGGCCAATATTGACTCCGGCTTGTCGGCATCAAAGTACAGCGGCTAAACGTATCCTCCATCTGAAATGAACACTTCCATTTGACAGGTCGCTTGACTGCGGATAGCCTCGAAGTTCCTGGACTGGATGTGACGAACAACGGAACTTTCACTTGCACGGCGTCGAACGGAATCGGCGATCCGGTCTCGATATCATTCCAAATCGGAGTCTACGGTACGTTGATTTCATTCCATTGTTTAAAACAAAAATTAAGTGACTCAAGATTGTTGCTGCTTTGTAATCTGCAGAAAATGTTCGGTGTTGTGTTTGCTTCGAGTAGATTCTATTTATAGGCGCTTGCCTGATGCGCTTGTGCTTTCGGAAATTGCGGCAAATCGACTCAATACGTTGTCTTGTATTGCTGTAGCTTAGCAACAGACAGGCATGAAAAATAAATCGGCGGGCGGAATCTCGTGTCACCTACCAACAATAATTATTATTTGGCATTATATCCAGGGCTGATTTAATTTTACCCAACTCGTTATTTAAAAACAGTAAAAAGTATGTTAAAAGCCCCCATGTTTTTCCACAATGAAGATACCTGTGAAACATCCTTTTGTCAACTGTGCAAGATAAAATCAAATGTTGTAAAGCGTTCAATACAGTCGCAACAGCTACTTGCATGTGCAACAGTACTGAAATATTAATCATTTCCAATAGTAAGATGTGGCACATTGAGATAACAACCCTCACATTGATTGGATATTGATAATTTACTTCCGAATTTTATGAAGGTCTTTTTAACGTATTTATTCGTGGTCAGTCTGATGTGATGTTTAAATTATCTACTCTACCTCAAGGACAGTCAGTTTATCTCCTACGTTCAGTGCAATTGCTATTTTTTATGTTAGTCATAGAAAGCATGTAGTAAATGACACTTGCCACTGGGTTGTTTGCTGTTATTGGTCTTGGCCAATATAAGGAAAGTACTAAACAAAGCGAACTATAGAAGAGCACAAGCCCTTCGTGAAAGCTAGTTCTTTGCAACATAAACCACTTGCATTTAAGCTCCCGAAGTACTTCATAAACTGTTCACCTAGCGTTTTCATCTGATCAGCTGGAAGACTCAAATACCGACTATTTGCGGTATGCTTAGTCTCAGCATGTTGTCAGCAATTCACACACTTATTAAGGACAAACTTATTTTGAAATGTCATTCATACACAACACCTTCATAACATTCCTGTTTCTGCATATCATGGAAATCTTAATTTTTTTAGATGGTGAATTGTCTACAAAACAGCTGGGACAAGCCTGTAACTGTTGAATTTAACTATTATATGAAAATTCAGCAAGCTGAACATCAATTTAAAAAAGGAATATCAGAATTATTGTACTCAGAGTTTTTATGACCCCGCCTTTTGTTATTATTTACATATATATATATATATATATATATATATATATATATATATATGCTATGGAATG
>Ga0210059_1003394_pt1 | contig 25432 bp, 12 predicted proteins | sample Ectturendosymbi2_FD_188042 | JGI IMG/M metagenome (GOLD analysis project Ga0210059, IMG submission 188042) | Ecteinascidia turbinata endosymbiont from Florida, USA - Sample 2 (SPAdes) (version 2) | ecosystem: Host-associated > Tunicates > Ascidians > Unclassified | place: Key West, Florida... | reverse complement strand
CGATTCGGTCACGTGATCAGAACGCCGAGGAAAGATTAGTGAGGCGATTCCTACTGATTACACCCACAGAAGAGCGGCCCAGTGGTCAACCAAGCATGAGGTGGCGTGATTACATCTCCGACCTGGGTTGGAGATGTAATCCCGCTTTTTGTGTGGAACCAGCAGAACTATCAGACATTGCTGAAATGTTGAGGTATTTGATGCACTCTAGGGCTGCCATCGGGTCCTTACCCAGAATAGAGCAGTGAAAATTAATGAATGAAAAAAAAATACTGGTAAAAATAGTCATCTTGATCTCTAAATATCGATTATTTTTTGTGAAACAACGTAAAAGGATTTGCAGAGAAAAGAGTACGTGTATTTTGAGTGTATGGTGGTGGTGGATTACTGCTGTTTTATCTAAGCAAATTCAAAAATTTTTCCAAATTTTTATTCATTAACAGTAACACTGAATGGACACAGAAAAACAGCATGCCAAATGGATTTCGTTTTGATTTCAACACTGTTATAGCATCAACACATCATACTGTAATGTTCACAGATGTTTACATTCGATGACGATGGACCGGGGCCTAACCAACATAACAAGGAAGCCCCGAGCATCCACAACAGTCTGTGCGGTCAGCGAAGCGAGTGGAACGTAATTCTTTCAACTGAGGACTTCATGAATGGAGCAGCCAATCTCCCTAATCCTGATATAACAGATACTGACCCGTCTTTCGAAGTTGTGCAGTGGAAAAATCTCAGGAGCGTTCTTGTCTTAGATGTATCGGGCAGCATGGGCTCTGGTGTAAGGAGCAATTTCGATCTTACATTGCACTTTATATTGCCTTTGCCTTAAACAGTAGCACAACCACGTTTTTAAAGTTTTCATTTTCTTAAGCTTTGCTTTATGTTAAAAAAGTTGTTTTTAAATCTTACGCCATGATTTCCTTTGTACTTGTGAATTTTAAGCTGTTTGTGATAACTTTTTTTCATTCTACACCACCGAAATACTTGTTTTCAGCCTAAGATATTTTTGTTTTTTGCGAATTTCGGCTTTTGACAGCAAGGTGCGCAATGTAGTCTTAAAAATAAACTTTGTGGAAATTTTGAAAGTCTGAGTGTTTCAGCACTTTCATTAATCACATGTTTTTCAGACTCGTTTCCAAGACATGGTGACTGCAGCAAGCATATTCATTGATCAAGTGTCACATAACAGTGAAGTTGGTATTGTGAAGTTTGCAACTTCAGCGTCTACACTTAGCGACCTTCGCGTGGTGGATTCCGAAGTTGACAGAGATGATCTGAAGCGTGTACTGCCAGTCGGAACGGAGGGATCTACCGCAATTGGTAAAGGGATCATGGAAGGAGTTCAAGTAAATAAAATATAAAAAATATTTTTCAAAATTATACAAACTTACACTTTTGTCAGATTCTCTGTACTATCAAACGTTTTATTATGGTAACTTTGCGTCTACTGTTGCTAACCCCGTAAATAAATTTCGGCCGAAAGAACTGAATTGCATTTAAAATTTATTTCGGCCGGTAAATTTATTTCGGCCGAAAGAACTGAATTGCATTTAAAATTTTCACTCGGGAAAAATGCATTTTTTTCTGGTGTGGTCCACTAAGTTTTGTTGCTAACTTTTAAAAAACATCGAATTCTTGAAGCATTTGGATACTCACTTGCTTTGCATCTCAGATGTGACCTAATAATAGTTTATTATGTTTTTTTGTTATTTTGGCCAATATGAACTTTTAGTTCAAGAAGTATCATTTTAACATACCGCGATAGGTACGATAAACTCGGGATGTTTAAAACATAATTGGTAAACTACTGAGTAATCGAAAACACCACCTAGTAAGAGAGCTAGCATTTACCTGCATCAGTCAGTGTTTAGTACAGTTTGTAAGAAACTGCTTCAGCAAATCTTATGTCCTTCTTCACAATCTTACATCTTAATACAATTACAGCTTTGTAAAAGGCTGAGAATAAAAGTACATTAGGCTTTCATTGTATTGTACCGTATCTTACAGCTTTGTTTGCAATGCATTCTCTTGTGTTCGCATTTTGCAATGTTGTTTTGATGCGCCTTGCAAGACTTCTGGGCTTTACTCTATACATGTTCCATATTTGTTTGATTTTATTTAAAAAATATGCTTTTTGCATTCTTCTTGTTATTTTAAAAATTAGGTAAGGTTTTTAGGGATGAAAACCTTTTCATTGTGTGGTTAGTGACATATAATACCGTGAACGAAGCTTAATAGATCGTGCATCTTCAATAAGCGTTTCTTCAAAACATCACCTTTTATAACTACTTTTTTAAAGAAACTGTTGATGTACTTCCAGGTTCTGGAGAGAAACGGTGTTGCTTCTGGAGGTCACATAATTGTTTTGACTGATGGCGGTGAGAACGTTTCGCCATATGTCCGAGATATTAAGGATGAAGTGCTGGAAAAGGTCAGATTTCGGTTCATTTTTTTAACTGAAGGCTGCAATTTTGCTATTCTAAATGAAGGTTACAACATCGAATAAATGAATTTGGAAGCACCTTGCATTGTCCCTTCTGTCCCAAGCACTTTGTAGAAGATTAGGCACAGAAACAAAGCCTATTATCTTGAGAATGTTAAATGCATTATTTTCCTTCAAACCTTACTTGAATCTTATATTTTTATTGTCACAGGTTGTCTCTTATTTGTTTGTATGCCACAACGTTTCGTATCGCTTTTAGAAACCATTAAAATTGAAGTACTACAAACTGAAATCACGTTACCAAAGTCACGTTTAGATTTGTTAGTTCCAGAGGTTTTTGGGGCCTATCGCTTACTTTTAAGACATTTTTATGTGGCTTTGACTAGCACTACAACAAAGTGCCACGATATATTAAGTCAGGGTTTTTTAAGAAAATTGTTAGCTACCCAATATGAACCCGTAGGGACCCGATTTCTCTGATTCTAGGGACCCGATTTCTCTGATTCTAGGGACCCGATTTTCAATTCTAGGGACCCAATCGGGTCCCTAAAACACCTTAAAAACCCTCTATTAAGTATTCGTCAGTTAAACTTGGGAGGCCACGGGTCATGAAAGTTTGAGAACCACGGGCTTAGAACATCAACAGTCAACTTCACTCCAGATTTCGATTGTTTTATGGAATGTTATTTCAAGGATAGATGGCTGCGGAGGAGAACATTTACTCGCAACTGATATTTAAAAACTATTACGACAAACTACAGTACTCTCCAAGTGTCAAATTTTTTTAAACTTGGTCGAAAACTTCAATGAACTGAAAATCAGTAATTCAATATGTGGAAAAGCACAGTATTGGAAAATGACAGAAAAGTAACCCAGTGTAACATGTAGCAACAACACAATATTTAAGTACAGTAATGTGTAAGACAAGCGTTTACTTTGCAATTTGCTGAGTGAATGTTATTGGCTGTTATAGCAAGTTTTAAAGACAATCAACAGTTGCATGAGCAGTGCCAGTACATGCAAACTATACTTTTACCTGAACTTGTACCTATTTTTCTTTTGTTTAATAATATAAGAAAAGAAAAATTAAACAGGTTATCACAACAGAAACATTGAAAATATAGCTCTTAAACACATGCAAATCCATTTCTCTTGCGATAGAAATCAACATCTTTAAACATAAGTTGCAATTGTACTCACAACATTGTATTTATGATAAGAAGGCACACGTCCGAATTGTGTAGATTTATGACGCATTGTATTAAAACCTGGTCTAAGCATTCTTGTGAAAATTTGTCTGGAAGGCAGGTAGCTTAAGAACACTTTTCGCGGGTCCACTCCATGCAGTTGTTTGTCAATGGTAAAGAAAAAGGCCTTGCAGTTATGTGAAAATAACCACTGTTTCGGAAAAACTCGCTTTTCAAAAAAACGCTGAAAACAAGTAGTGCCCAATATTTTGGGATCAAAACTTCTCAACAAACTTCGGAAGTGTGCTCTGTCCAAAAGTTTTTTAAAAATGCTTGCTGCCTTAAATCCTGCAAGCTTTGTAGTTGTGACCATACGTGATTATACCCTGCTATGACGTTTGAAACACTGTTCAATAAAGCGTAAATAGCAATCATGAGTTGCTGATAATATCACGCACAGGATTCTTATACCCGTTACTACAAGATCACAAAATTCTTAACACATCTAATATAGTGCCGTACCCTCTAACCCCAACTGCCGTTTTCTGTAACACGCAAATGAACTGGACACGTGCAATCGCCATCTGATGGAAAGGGTACCTGATGAAACCTGCTATGAGATATTTATAACTTACCAACAAATTTTGAAAATAAGAAATGCTCTGGGAATATCCCAAAAGCAAATAATTTTTAGTAATGTCTTAACAATGAAAGTCGTTAAGCTGTATTTGAAGCTTTACAAACTGCTTCTAATTTCACACAATACATTTCGCAGAATTTAAGCTTGATGAAAAACATTTTAAAGAGCACAAATATGTAAAAAGTAATGTGGCCCGGCCCATAACCAACTTTGGACACCCGGAGGTGCGAAGAGTTTTCTCAGAGGGGCTTACATTTTTTAAACAATAACCAACAATTTTCAACTATTTCGAACACATTTTTCAGTGGGGTGGGGGCATTTGCAGGGGGGCTTTGTCTCCCTGATTACCCTGGTTATGGGCCTGAATACGGCAAGCTTTATATGAGACGGATTTGAAAAAATTGGCTGATTGCACGCATGCAAATATGTCACAAATTGTTCGTGCTTCCAGGGGGTCTACATTGATACTATTTTCTTTGGCGAATCACCCAATGCGGATCTTCAAGCGTTAGTGCAGGAAACCGAAGGAATATTTTTCTACAACGACTTGAATGACTTAACAGCTTTGATGGAAAGTTTCAAAGAACTGGCAGCAGACAACGATGGAGATTTGTACAATCAAAATATGCAAGTAAGCGTATAGTTCAGATATTAGTGACGTGTAAAGTTGATGTTCAACTATTGTTGGAACCAAAAGTAAATATCAAAGGCATAGTGGTATAGGCTTAATGAAATATTTATTTGCCGATAAGCAGTGATGAAAAAATTTTCTTCCATTATTTTTAACAAAAACACGATTAAAAATTGGCCGGTTGAGGTCTTGGAAATGCTTTCAGGATGCAATGGGTTTGCATAAAATCGCAAATGCTACAATACTTCTTTTCGAAGGCTATTGACGTGTAAAGCAAGCACGGCCGAAGTAGTCCTTGTACAGTGACAAAGTACCATGTTTCAACTAATTATAGAATTTCCGCACAAATTCTATTTACAGTATGTCTTAAATGTGGTAACTTGATAGTGAAGTCAATAATTTGTTGACAGTAATGATGGCCATGTCGTTTGCAACTTCATAATTCCGCCGTGAAAAAAAAACGTTTTTGAAAGAACTACCGGAAAGCTCACTCTATATGTCACTATTCATCGCAATGTTCAAGAAAGGGTGACAGATTTTAGCAAACAAATCTCGTAACACGTGAATAGTGCGCTTGTTTTTGAGTTACTGAAAGAAGAAAGCAGCAATAGAAAAACCCACGGCTTGACTTCAACAATACTTTTTCGTAAAAACCTTGGTTGTCAACAGCTGAAAAACCTTTCAATCTGTTGTTATTCAAAAACTTTAAACATTTGTTAAGAAAGTAAATGTTTACAAAATTTTGCTTTTTTTTCTAATGGAATTGAAAAGAACACTTGAAATGATAGCCATCTTGCAAATGAAGGTTACCTGCAAGAACTTAAGTTTTATGATTAAAATGACGCGATTTCGCAATAAGGCATTACATTTCGTGGACCGCTACGTTTTGTTTGACCGCGTGACTTGCCTCAGTCACCCGTCATCACACACGTGGTATTATCCTCAGAGCAAACTTGCTTTTTCTAAGCTGTTGTCGAACGCAGGTTTTCTTAGCTCATTGTAACTAGCCACAGTTCGTGTGTGTTTCTTTCTATACATCTTTTCAAGTGTAAACAAATCGCCAGTAAGGTTTGCCTTCAATTTACTTGCGCCATTTTTGTGGCTTCCAGCTATGAAAAAAAATTACATATTTCAATTTTCAATTTATTGGTGGTGAACCCATGCAGTACGTAGTGGCTGATGTATTACACGTAAGAAAACCAAAGTGGCTTTATGTCAAAATATTACGACGCTACACATCTGAAATAACGGAAAGCAGAGTTGCGTTCATAACCAACAAAGAACAACGCATCATGCAATGCAACGAATAACGAATGGAAACCATCACGTCGTACAAGGTTTCTACCAACTGAGAATGGCAGTCGAGGAACCAAAATAGTTCAGCGCTTACACGCATAGTTAAAGGCGATATCTCAAGTAATTAAGGGGATCGCATACACAATCAATAAGGCTGCAATTAAAGGGAGCCATGCGTTCACAATACAACAGTGGCAAGTGGACCTTAAATCATCAAGTAAGCTTTGCCTAAGGTAGTTTTTGCCCTGTGGGAATTTAACAATAGCTTTGAATCAGAAACACGTTGAATTCTCATCCCAAAAAATAATTAAATCTTAGCTCTTGTCATATATACAGCACAAAATCTACATTACAATGAAAACGAACATTGCTGCCATCTTGAACTGGCGGTGGCTTTGAAGTAAGCTCCTTTCTGGAATTCAGGACTGCAGCAAAAACTTTGAACTTCGATGTATCCAGCAAGGATTTCAATATTCAAGGATTATTAATTCGACACCATCGTGCAACATACTAGCAAACAGTTTTCTATATGCAATTACATAGTTTCTGTGGTGTGACAATATTTAATTCTGTGACAAGTTCTGCCAAACTTTCGAATTTGGTTATAGGTCTATGGTGCAAGCGCTTCGTTATCTGCATCCGAAACAATCAGCGGAGAAGTTGTGCTTGACTCTACTGTTGGAAAAGATACCACATTCTCTTTTGCTTGGTCGTCCTCGCCAAACCAGCCAACGATCACTCTCACGGGACCCGATGGCACAGTCTATAACAGCCCTAAAGTTGACACAAAGACCAAGACATTGACATACATGATTCCTGGCGTTGCCAAGGTAAGCAAAGTTTTTGCAAACAAAATAATATCAGTAGCATTTCGTGCGATGCAACACTTGAAGTTACGTCCATGTCACGTGCAATGCAGCCCGGACCATGTGAACCAGAGAGTTTGCTCTGACTATGCGAAGTCCTTGAAATAGGTTTGCTCGCATGTCTTTTGAACAAAATGTGTTCTAAACGACTTACAGTTTAGTCTGTAAAAGTAGTTTCATCATCTTACACTGTTCAGTTTCGTGTAGACATATATGTTCACAATGAATGTTTTAGAAATGCACCTGATGAGAGCAGACATGCAAGGAAATGACCTTTTCTGTTTAAAACAGATTCTGAATAAAGAGTAGACGCTTAGACGGGATCATTTAGAGTGGAAATATTTTGATCGTGCAGAAAATTTGTTGAATGGCATTTTGAATTCAAATTCGATTGTGCACTGAAGCTAAAAGATTCTGCTTGTGGTGACAAAGGGAAGCATTTCACTGTCAACTGTTTATTCAAAATTATAGTCAAAAAAAGAAATTACTTCCATTGCATCAATTAAGAAAAATATATGTTTGTTTGTTCAGAAAGGCAAATGGACATACCACGTGCGATCCAGTTCCAACTCGGAGAAAGTGAGCTTGATTGTGACGTCAAAAGCATCAGATCCTGATGTTCCTCCGCTGGTTGTTGAATCCAGCATGAGCACTCCTGAGATCGACAATGCTGGCGTTCCTATGGTTGTTTACGCCAAGGTGCACCGTGTGAAGCCTGTGCTTTGAAAACATAACGAACTTTTGATAAGTTATATTTAACTGGGTACTATGTGTCAAGACCTAAGAAAACCTTAGGTTAAGATTTTTTCTCCAGAATTCGAAAATATCTTTTTGGTTTTGTACAATGACGTTGGTTATTTCAATTAAAATTTTGGCTCTTTGAAAAAATACTTTGCATTCTGGATGAAAACACATAAGCTTGTACCACGATGCTAATAATAAAATTGAGATCTTGAACAAAGTATTTTCAGCACTTTGACCAAATGTACACCTCGAGAATGGATGTTGGGGTCACTAAATTTAACCTTTGCGGTAAACACCTAAATTGAATACTTTCGTTTTATTTTGTCCAGTCGAAAACTGTTATAATAAAAAATTTTCAGGTTTCGGCAGGCCAGGAACCAATTTTAGGAGCCGTTGTTGAGGCAAAAATAACACATCCATCAGGTTCAACAACTCTTCTAAAACTGGACGACAACGGAGCAGGTGATACAAAACGATAAATGTATGCGGAAATATTTTTGAAGTTGGTGTTTTTCTATGGGATACGTACTCCATGATACTTTCTAAACAATACACGTGGGGAGGATCCTCTGAGCTATTAAAATTTAGAAACATTTGTGTTGTTTATTTAGTGATTTCAAACCGAAATATTTGCTTGAAAAATTGGATACTTGAAAATAAATTGAAATGTTTACTTTAAGCTCCTGACGCAAGGAAATGCGACGGGGTCTATTCCAAATATTACACTGACTTTGACAATAATGGAAGATATGGAATTCAGGTAAGCATGCAAATGCTTTTTAGTTACGCCATACACTCATCACAGCTACAGTTAAAGCACAAATCTGTTAACATTTGATAAAGCTTAGTTTTCAGGAAAATATTTCTAGCGTATGTCACTAAATATACATAGAGATGTTGTACAGCTTAATGATTAAAGTTACTAACGATGTAAGATAAACTTTGTAAATGTTTTGTAAAGAGTATTACCATTTCATTTTTCAACGTCCTGCTGATGGTAACTGTTTACCGAAACGTTTTGAAATCTTTCTTCGTTTACTTTGACCGTTGTTTTTATCATCACCAAATAAAATTTCTATAAAACAGTTTTTATAGTCAGTAGAAAGATAAATATTTAAACTTATATTTAGAAGAATAGTCTGAATCAGTGTTCCCCAACCTTTTCAGGTTTTGGCCCACTTTTTCTGACAAAATTTTGAGGCCCAATGCGAGATATTGCCGCAAAACAACAACGACAAAAATAGAGTTATGATAAGAAACAAAATAATAAAAATGGTCGAGTTTCGGATTCCGATTTCCCGATCAAATCAATAGAAAATCGGTTAATTTTCAAGAAACTTGTGTGTTAACACCAGAAAAAAACTAACATTTTAAAATACTTCGCGGTCTTCCTAAAAAGCTTCGTGGCCCACTGTTTGGGAAGCACTACTCTAAATATTTCTTTTGGGTACAAAAATATTTTGCTGACTTAAGTGGTTTTCAGATAATCATTTGAAAGATTTTTGAAAGAAACAATTAAGGACTATGATCCTCAGTTGTTGGGTTTCTAAGAAGTCTGTCATGGAAAGGCATTTTGATTACAAATCATCTTGAAGAATGTGTCAGCAACTAAAGCTTTGGATTCAGAAGTTCTACAGTTGAACCTTTGACAGTTGGTGGCGAACTCAGCGTTGATCATTGCAAGCCCTTGCTCCATTGATGAGACCATAAAAGCCGACACGTATCGTCTATCTAGAAATTGTGTAAAAATAAGCCTGCCGATATTGACTCAGAACATTGAACAATTGCACGAGTTAACCCTTTAAAAACAAAAACACAACGCAAATAGTCAAGTACAACGAATATGGTTTAGATTCCCACATATCGCTAAAAGTTATTTTGTTTCACGACTTTCCGCTCAGTTGTGAACCTTGAGAACAAAGCTATATATACGTTTATAAGAGTAGACTTGGTTTCTCATTTGAGCTTTAATGGTGCATGTGTGATGAGTAGATTACTGCTACGTTATTGGAAACATATCAAAAAGCAAAAACACATATGTAACCAAAAATCTAATTCGAATTTTTTATCACTGCAGTGATGGAATATCTTGCGATCACATTTAACTGCGCTTATGAACTTCAGGCACAAATTTAACTGCGAGTCTGCTTCAATGGATAGTGACTAAGCATTATTTGACACTGTAATTTGTAACGAATCTAGGCTAATAGTGCGTTTGTAGTATTAGCCGAAACAACAGCGGTGGCACTATTGACAAAATTCACATGAACTTTCTCCCAAATGATATTCCAGCTACGTCATGTTAAGTAACTCAGTTAGAAAATCATTAGAAAGCAGCATTAACGAAGCTTGTATAGGAGGAATGAACGTTCTTGGTTTTGATTCAACTGCAGCACCTGCAAATGAAATTTATTTTAACGCAACTGCTGATCAATTTTATTACTGAGCACACTTATAACTGATTTTCGAAAGTGCAGCACACCATAAAAGAAGAATGTCGACAATTCGTATTGTCGTTGAAAAGATAAACGTGAATCGAATTCCCAAAAGTTTCACCCTGCTCAAAAGGTTACCAGGAGTTTTGCAAAATGTAAGGTTCTGTGAACATCCCATCCTCGCAAAGTGCCGATTTGCTGTGTGAGCACTGATGGATGTGGACAAGAGGGACATATGATTTAAACCGACAAAAAGAGTTGATTAAATCCAAACGTTACCGCATGAGACCAGATGCAAGTTTCTACCTACAAATAGAACTGGGTCCAAGTAGCAAAATTTTGCTGTTGAAAGAATGTCTAATTTTTAACAGATTACTCAGGTAATTTAGATAATTCAAACAAATCTGAAAAAACGACATTTAAGCTTTTAACGTAGGTAACAGTTACCGGACTTGGAAATGAGTCTGCCATAAGCGCCTGCGACACCGTGACTCCGAATTCTAAAGCTCCTTTCAATTACGGAATAATCTCCAGTTCAGGTGAGCATGTATTCTGCTGTTACTTGTCTGAATTAACAAGGCTGCAGTTGTAAAAGGTTTGAGAGAAAACCAAGCATTTTTTTAAAGGCAGCGACTCATCCACCCTTGCATATCATGCATACAATGCGTAACGAATGAATACCACATTCCATTTCCAATCAGCAATGCTAAAGAATTACCACTATATGCAATCATCCTATTACATCTGTTACTGTTGACAAATAAGGGAACTTGACTCTTTTATCCATTTAAAACGCAACCTTGCCTTTCTCAGATTATTCAATAATAGCGGTTTATTTACCGGTAAAATAGGATCGTCGCTGCGGGTTTGGGACGAATCTTACAGCAAAATTCTTAGAAAACTGAGGGTGGTTTAGTTTAAACTCTTAAATGTACGAGGTGGGGGAGCAGTAAAACAATTACCTTCCCACAAGTGATAAACAGTCAAAAATTGGGCACAGTTAGAAAAAAATAAGCAAAAATTGCTGACTCTTTGAACGTGTGCAGAAAGTACTAGAATTTTTCAATTTGAGACAAAATTTTCTCAAAAGTTGGGAAGAGCTAGAAGGATGACTTTTCATTGTTTTATTCGCTCACACATTTTCCACGCAAAAATTAAAAATACTGTACTGAAACAAAATTGGCAAAATTGTGTGATACTCGCGAAACACCAAGTTGAGAAAAAATGAAAAAAGTTTAAGAAAAACTTCTTTTTCCACCACTATCGTACAGGATACACCTGCAGCTCGACTTAAAAACAAATTTTCTTTCTTTAAATAAAATAAGGCAAAAATCGAACGAATTATGGAACGAATTCTATTACAGTAACAGATGTAATAGGATGATTGCACAGAATGGTAATTTTTTACCATTCCTCGTTGAAAGTGAGGTATGGTTTTCATTCGTTGTAGATTGTATGCATGATATGCGAAGATGGGTGAGTCGCTGTATTTCAAAAATGCTTGGTTTTCTTTGATTCTAGGGCATTATGCTACTTTTTCTTAAAATGTATGAGTGTACAAGAAAATGTAGTATACCCTTACATTAATCTTGATTTTACATTTAAATCAACAACAAAATTTACTGAGGTTGTAAGCAAAGCAACAGCAGATAGTCTGACATAAAATGTCAGACTTAATAAAGTTCAAGACATTGTACAATTAAAAGAAGTTAAAATCCCATAGGTGCAAAAGTTTTTGTACCATGAAATGCAAATGAGTTCTGGAAAGAATCATATTGTGTCATATCACGTTCGGTGATTTATTTTGAAAAAAAGCCCTATACTTTCGCTGAAAATGATTGTGTGAGCTCATGATACAAATCATTAAACAAACGAATTATGTTTTTACTATATGGTCACACACTGCATTCGTCTACTTCTAAGTTCCCCACAAACTGGCAAACGACATCTGTGAAAAAGCGTTTTTGGCATTTCTACGCAACGTATTGTTATTGATACCCTGTCACTCGGTTGCTGCCTGGTAACCCAGCCATATGAAAATAGGAAATAGTCAAATAGCACTGCAGAAACTTACAACGGCATTGTCATTGTCAACTTCAATTAAAATTTTTCTGTACAAATGTCTAACTACTCAGTTGTCGGCTTGAGTTGATTCTCCTATTGTACACTTTCTTTAATTTACTGTAGTGGTTGTTGACAAGCAGTGCAGAGAAACTGTATGTTTCTTTCCCTACGGGCATCCATCAAAACCCTGTTAATCAGTTGCGTGTAACGTAAAGAGAATAAGTAACAGGTCACAATAATGCAATCACATCAACAGAGGAAAATACAGTTATCGAAACCACATCAAAAATGAACGAAGACCCCCGAACGAAAAGTGCTTATTCGGGCAAAGTGGGTTAGACTTGACAGTGGAACCTTTTCCCCAAGCCTTTCTTAACATGACCTCCGAGAATCTAGCATTAAACTGTCTAAAGTTGAAACTTGCGCACCCACATTCAGCGCTTCATCCTGTATTTCATATGCAAATAAAAAACTTTAACAGCTTTTTTCTCGAAACTGGCAATTTGCGATTTAGCACTTTTCGTTTGGGATCTTCAATTATTTGATTCTTTCCTTGATCCTATGAGATTTTTGATATAAGTCAGGATTTCTCTTGAGCGAGCCTTGAGTCCGATAAAGTTATTTTGTACGAGCGTTCTTGTCTTAAAAACGTGTTTCCGTCCATGTCTGTCGCCACCAGAGAGAAAAAATTTTCCAAGTCGATCAAAGCCATACGTTGCAAAGCTGATGCACATTTGTGAAAGATGCTGTTTGCATCTCTTTGTGTTTGGTCTCTTTGGGAAGTTTTCGGATGATTGCTACCGCCTCGAATTTATGTTGCTGCGCAGGGGAATTGCTTCTAAATCCGAGATCTGAAAACCACATATCATCTCCAGGAAAAAAAGGAACATCGACAAAAGATATTGATCCGTTTTCCAGAATCGTTTCTCCTGGAGGTTTCTCCTATTCTCGGTACTTCTTCAACAAAATTATTCGTTTGCTTAAATTCAAACAGAGCTTTTTTGACTTACAACATGCAAATATGTTGCACTACCGCATAGCGGAAAGGCGCACAACAACTGTTTTAACGTGACTAGGCCGGTACAGATCCGATATGTAAAATGCTTACTTTCAAGTTAACACAAGATTCACGAAAAAACAAACGCTACAGTAATTTTCTGCATTACTTAGACCATCTAATACACCAGCAGACCAGTTTCCACCAAGCAGGATCATTGATCTCGCTGCCAAGCAAGTTGACCCTCTTGATGTCACAAAAGGAATCGAGCTCACTTTTTTAGCACCTGGCGACGACTATGACTCAGGAAAAGGTAGCGTAACACCTTTGTGCAGGCGAAGTTGTTGTATATTAGATTAATTGCATTTTTTTGCAAAAAAAAAGTAACTTCTGCAAACCTTGGAAATCATCATCTTGACAAAAACAAATACGTTTGAAAACGTGACCAGTTCCTTTTGTGCCAGTTTCTTCACGTATTTTCTTTTTTCTGCTGAACTACAATTTTTTCAATAAAATTTTTAAATACATAGATTCCGTTGAGTTGTTCCGCACAGGATTTGAGGGAATTTTCGTTGCAAGAGCTTTGTGCGCAAAAGATTTTATTCATGATAAATACATTTTTACAAATTTAGAAATTTTTACGTATTTATTTAAATTTTTACAGATTATGAAATTTTTTCGTATTTATTTAAATTTTGCAGATTTATTTTCTAATTTAAGTTATACAACAATTTGAACAAAATGTATGCATAACTTCTTTATTGGATAAATTGATATTGAAACAAATGTCATTAATTTCAATGGTTATTAAGTGTTTCAGGTAATTTGACCAAAGCAGTATCATGTTGCATATGAAGAAAAAATTGTCCCTTGAAATAAAACTGATTTTTGGTAAATGTTGTATAGTTTTTCAGCTTTTTTGTCTATCCTTTCATCGATAATATATCTAAGATTGTTTGCAAGCCAGGGTTTAACTAAGTTAAGCTTTTTCAGCCAGCATCTACGAAATCCGTTACATTTATCAAAACACATCGTTGCTGTCTGCGGACTTCAACAGTGGAAAACTCATATCAAATGAGGAGTTGATAGAAGGCGATCTCTCCAATCCTAGGGATGCTGGAAAATCTGAGGAGTTCATATTCAACTTGACCGACATTCCAACAGATAATGATTTGCTACTGTAGGTTATCAGTTGTTTGCACGCTAAAAAATAATTGTGTGTTAGTAAACGTCTCTTACGCATGTAAACATGGTTGCCAGTCTATTTTTGAAATACACTCCAATCAAAAGCAAACTAAACCAATGCCCGTAATGAGTCCAAACCATACTCTATTGTTTATCACGCAAAGCAGCGATAGCACCAAATTCACACAACCTTAATACAACTAACCTTCCTCTTTATTATAACTAAAGCAATCTATTGCTTACAGCAGAACATCTGGTATACCGTCGAACAATGCTTTTTGAAAATACACCCCGCAAAATTGCTATCTCTCAAAATCCTTTCTAGCATATACCGCTACTGGACGTTTGCAAGTTTTTCTGTAGATTTACCATTCCTTTAAACAAGCGGTTCTCAATTCATTTTGAAGCCCGCACCCCGTCCGAAAGGAAAAATTATTTTTGCACCCCTTGCACCATTTGATGTATTGTTTTGGGTCGGTAATATAAATTTAGCTACAGTTTGGCAGAAAAGTTCGCACCCCAAAAAGTCGCTTCTCGCACCCCCTGGAGGTGCGAGCACATCCAGTTGAGAACCCCTGCTCTAAACCGTGGCGGATCCAGGGTGGGGGGCGATTGGGGCGATCGCCCCATAAAACCTACGAAAAAGTGATTTTATTCAGGAAGAACTTGTGCAATTTGGAAATCAACATATTAAAACCAATTGCAAATAAGTCTTTCGTCAGGTTCGTAATGTTTCAATTTTCGCGATAAAAGGCCATTCTGTCGTCCATTGTTTTGCCACAGCAGTGTTGTGAAGTATACTTCATCTCTTACAGTAGTGACGCCGTTATGAGAGTTGACTACCAAATTTTACAGAATTCGCCCCCTATCGTTACTAGCTGGATTCGCCACTGACTTTAAACCGTTAGCTCTACCTGTACCGCACATTACTTAAAAGCAATTATTCTGCATTGTTGAAAAAATAAAATTTTTGTTGCTTTTGTTTCGCCATAGGGAGGAAGACACCTGTACACAATAAATAAAAATAGACTAACTGTAAGAACTTCCACAATTAAGGCAGTCGAAGTTCAAGTGGAATTTTTAAAGTATCTGAGTTTTTCAATTGTTTTTTTGGTTATTATCAGGATGATTTTCTTAATTTCAGAGCAAGCCCAGAAATGCCACTTACGGTATTTAGAAAACATAACTCGAAGTTCAAAACAAAGCAATTTGGCGAGAAAATTGTGACCTTGGCAAACCGGTTGATTTAAAATATCTTGCAATTATTACAAACACTGGACAATCGACAAAACTTCACTTTCAATAAATAGAAGAACCACATAAAGTTTTATTCGCTAAGATGTGCTGCAAACGATGACTCCATTGACTTCGGGATTTCGACTTTCTGGTGTTGGGCAAATCATAACTCGCCAGCCGATTGAGTTAGTGAGCTATTCAAACCTAAAGATGCGGAAAGTCGTCTAGAATAGATTTTTAAAAATTTGAAAAGTTTTGAATTTTGTTGTTTTTTATGTGAATGACGTCACAATGGGGGTAGGTTTACGCATTTTAGGCTCGCTTTATCGGGCCCTCTGCCTCCATCCAACGAGCCAATTTTTTGACTCTTGCTCTTATTGGAATTTTGGCTATAATATGGGTCTTTAGAGACCTTGATTACCCATCTAACGGTTTTGGGTCAAAAGTTACCGCCAAAAAACGAAATTTTGACACAAACCTGAAAAGTATGATTTGTCATATTGGGCAAGTTTTTGTTCAACTATACCTCGCTAGCCGATTGAGCTAGAGAGCTGTTCAAACCCTTCAAAACTGCGGAACGTCTTGTAGTTTAGATCAGTGTTTTTCAACCGGGGTTCCGCGGAACATCATAGGGTTCCGCGAGTGGCTGCCTGGGATTCCCCCGAAACTTATAAAAACATAGATGCAACTTTTTCTACCCATCTGGTTTATTATAGAATGTAGAATAGACATTTGGATCATTGCATAAGGTTCCGTGAGCAACTCAAACATTTGCGGAAGGTTCCGCTGCAGCACAAATGTTGATAAACACTGGTTTAGATTTAGAAAAATTTGGGAAGCTTTCGATGTCAGTTTTTTTGTGAGGAACTTGCCAACCACAAACGCATGAAGGCCAATCAATGGCTCTAAAAATGCGGGTTTTTGCCTAGTTTCGTTTTAAAAAAATGCCCCTTGGAGGTTGAGGCCCACGGTCAGGTAACTTGAGCCAAAAAAGCCGAAACCTACCCCTATTTGTTACGTCACTACCGAAAACTCATAAAATTCAAAACTCCTCAATTTTTTTAATCAAAAGTGCAAGTCTTTCCGCATCTTTGGAGGGTTTGAACAACTCTCTAGCCTAATCACCTGGCGAGTTATGGTCCATTTGTGTCAAAAAATTGGCGCAAATGGGACTTAAAGGGGCTTTTAATCAGAGTTCAGCACTTTATGCAATGATTTGAACATGCTTTTTGATTCGGCGCTTTTGCTCCTCGACACACTTCAGTGTGCCGTTTAACTCCTCAACACACTTCTGTGTTTCAATTTACTTTAGTTTCCTCTAGGTAAGGGAGAAATTTTGTGCTGTTTGGTAGATAAAAATAATTACTCTAATAATGAAACAAACCTAATTGAAATCAATATTTGTCAACTAGAAACTTGAGTTTTTCTGAAAGCTTTTAAGCGCTCTGACAAGTGCAACACTAAATATTGTGTTCAGGAGAAGGTTCATATACGCAGGTTTATTTTAAGGCGATTTAGGGACCCGATTCGGGTCCCTAGAATTGAGAATCGGGTCCCTAGAATCAGAGAAAATTATCATCGGGTCCCTAGAATCAGAGAAATCGGGTCCCTGCAAGTCCATGCCGGGTACCTAACATTTTCCTTAAAAAAACCCTGATATACGTTAACACGCACTGTGAAGAATTTATCCTGCTCAAAATCATTGTGATCTTGCTTCATTTGCTTTTATCCTTTGTAGAACCCACAATACTTTTGAATGAACTTTGTTGTTGGTGTAATTTTTGTCAAGAGTTCATATTCTTTGCGGTTACTGCGTTGACAAATGAAAATTGGAAAAACAAAGCAGAAATGAATAACACAAAACAGTTTCAATTGGTGTTGGGACGTACTTTTCTACATTCAATTTCTTAGACTTGCTTTCATTCAGGTGCCTATACTTCCTGTGAACAAAAGTTTTGTTTTGCTCAACAAGTGGAATGGTAACAAAATATTTATAATACCTTTACCCCCAAGTTCCTGACCAAACCATTATGTAACATTCCACAAGATTCGATTTCATGTTGATACAAATGTGACTTATTTTTGGCCACTTTTGGAGGTACCGCTCAAAATTATGCGTTACTGTGTATCTTCTTATTAATTAATTTTACACAACTTTTGATACGTTTTAATTTTACACAACTTTTGATACGTTTTCTCCAAACAAAAACATCTAGAAAGATAAATCGTGAGTATCACAGGCAAATTTACATGATTGATTAAATAGGTGGTTTCTAATAACTTGGAACTGTGTTGGAAGATCTTAACTAAAACACACTTCACAACGCAAAGAAGACATGGTGTTTCCTTTGCCTACCACGGCAACAAAAGTAGCCGTTGCCTCACTTTATTACAAAGTATGGATTAGTAACTTTCATTCGTATAAAGTCCGAATGTCCTACACATTTATTCATGCTGCTTTTCGTTTTGCTAAGACTTGCTTCGAACAATATGTTCAAAGGTGCTGGTTGAAAAATTATTCTTTGATTAGGATCGGATTTGCTGTTGTTTCCACCGATGACGCAAACAACGTCGCCGAAACATCGAACGTTGCTGTAATGAACGTGTTCCTTGCTCCACCGGCAGTTGCATGCAGTGACAAGTCTGGAAATTCAATCAACTCTGATCCGTTTGAGAAAACCGGCGACTGCTTTCACTTTTACCAGGTTTCTATAATTATTTTTCGTTGTCAGCTGCGCATTTATCAAATCACTCAACATCTCTTGCTACAAAAAAGCTGCATTTAACCAACCAGGTTTGATTTCACATGTGCTAACCCAAGAACTGTCACTGGCAGATATAAATGAAGTAAGGTTCATTCGAGACAGGTGACGTGTGACCTTGTTTCAGCAGCTTTTCAGATAGGTTTAGTATCATGTCCTCAAATTATAAATGTCAAAACTACGTAAGACACGTCAAGAAATAATTTTGGTGGTGAGGTGCAGTTTTTCCATCCACTCTGAACGGGACCTGGTTTTATTGTTTAACACGTGGTCAGAAAACTCAGTTGGGCTCCGTTGATTGCGCTTCTGCAGACGGTTGATGGAACTTCATGTTGTACGTTCAAATTACATTCGGGGTAAAAAGTTGCGGTAGCTTACTTGGAATTTGTAACGAAGCAATGGGTTCTTATCGGTTTCTATAAATGCACGAAAATGGAAATGGTATTTTTAGAGAGTTCTGACCTTGAGAGCTTCCTTCATGGCTTATTGTTTACTTTTCAAAGTTTTCGTGATGCCTTGGAATTACTGTGTTCTACACTGCGATGCTTCTCATAAGTGTACGGCATGGGGATGCAGGGGATGCGGTCGCATCCCCAACGCAGAAAAATTGGCTATTATTTGGGCAAAAATGTTCAAAATTTTAGCAAAGTATACAGCTACATTCGCATGTAAATGAGGAATCGTCCATTTTCCAAACTGAGACAAAATAATACCAAATCAACGGCAAAATAATAGCCAAAACGGCAAAATAGTCGGATATTATTTTGCCATTCTTTTTTGCCCCTGATGGCAAAATTGACCTTGCCCATGAGTGAACTGGAATCATGTGGTAATTCCAACAGCCTTCATTGAATTGGGGCCAACTAAAAAACTTTAATAACGTATTGGGTAAAATTAGAAACAGAGTAAAATAGGAGCATTTGGGTAAGGTACAACAGCTTCAATTAAATTTGGGCAAATGAGAAAAGCTTCAATTAAACTTGGGTGAAAACAAAAACATTTAGATAAACAGGAAACACTTGGGTGAAGTCCATGAGTCAAATCAAATTTTGTCAATTTGCAACAGCTTCATTCAATTGTGGGCAACTTCAAACAGTCTTGTTCAAAGATGGGCTGTACAGAAAAGCTCCATTAAAATTTTAGTACGTTTAGAAATGTCTGGGTAAATTACAAGAGTTTTATTCAAACTTGGATAAAATTAAAATGATTTGGGTAAATTTTAACAATCTTAATGAAATTTGAGCAAATTGGGACAACTTCATTCAAATTTAGGTGAAATTAAAAATGTTCCCATAAATTGGAAAAATTTGCGTGAATTCTAACAGACTAAATCAACTCTGGACAAACAACAATAGCTCCATTCAACTGCGGGCCAAGTAGAACATCCTCATTCAATTTTAGATAGCTTCAAACAGCTTCATTCCAATTTGCATAGTATACAACCACTTCATTTAAAATTGCATACATTTAAAAACATTTGGGCAAATTCCAACAGCCTTGACCATATTTAGGTAATTGAAAGAGCTTCATTCAAACTTGGGTACAATTAGAACCATCTGGGAAAATTGGAAGAGTGTCATTCAGATTTACCTATATTGTAAACATCTGAGCAACTTACAACAGCCCAAATCAAAACTGGACCAACTGAAACAACTTCGTTAGAAACATTTAAAAATTAAGAACATGTAGTGGTAATTCACCATTCCAGCTAACCCTAATTTTTCTAAACCTCAAATTGTTGATGCTGTAAAGTGTACAACTAAAATGTTGCTGTAGCTGCAAAATGTGTTGCGGTAGTAATGTGGGGTAGCTGTGATACGATACTGTGAAGTTTTCGTGTTTGAAACGTGCTTGATGTTTTGAGATTTGCAAGTGCAAATCTGTTTCCATGAAAGGTTCATGAATAGAATTAACTACGTAACTGCAGCTGTAATATGTTGCGTGGTGGTAATGTAACTGTGATTTTATACTGTTCGGTTTTCATATTTTCCGTTTGTTTCATGCAATGAATTGCACATGTTTCATCCTGCCAAAATTTTTTGTTTTAAATTAATGCTGTGAAGTGAAGTTTTCATGAACAGTAGCAACTGTACTATTTGTTGCACTGCATAATTCACTTATGCTAATGCAGTGAACCACTACCATTTTTACAAAACATTCTTGTTGAGGTTATAAGTCATTTGTCATTGGAAATGTGCATTTGTACACATTCCTTAGTAGTTGATCATACAGGCTGCAGTATTTGCGTGTATCAGTCCCATATTGCTATTTTTTCTTAGCATGCTGCGTTCAATGCACATTTAACTGTCTAAACTGGAGTGGATTTTTGGTTTTCATAATCTGACTTGAGAAGCTGTAAACGTTTAAGCAAGTTGTAGTATTTTAATTACAACACACTGCAGTGAAGATTGCTCAATGTGGAAGGTTAAGCTATATGCTATGTATTGCCTCCTTTCCCTCTACTTACTTGAGACTTGACCTATTTGCAGCAGTGTAATACTTTAGATCGTAACCCAATATTTTACTCCTTTTCCAGATTGATTGCCATTGTGGCCAACACAAATGCACACATCTCTGCTAGAGAAGAACAGATCTTAGCTATTAGGATGATCGTGTTGGAAGAATAAGTTTAGAACGTAGGCCTATGCAAAAACTTGAAAATGAAGATTCTGAACAACACCTTACACGCGTTGTGGCATTATCAGCAATTTCTGGGGGATTTTATTGTAATTAACTAACATTTTTCAATTCAGTAAATATTACCATGTGTCACATGTAGCTGTGCAGAATATTGATTGCTAGTTGAGGTTGTACGGCTTTGGACCCCGGTAATTGGTAGGCCTAATTAGGCATGCAGAAACCTTGATTTGTTTACAATGGTACATTTTATTCTTAACATTAAGGCTTGCTGTTTGTACGTTATTTGGGAAAGACAAGATCAAATTTGGGCAAAAATTGTTGCATCCTCAAAAATATGCGCTCCCGTGCACCTATGATGCTTCTTACACTTTTGAGTAATGTTGGCTTACTGCATTGTGTTGCAATGTGAGATTTGCTTCGTTTATCTCCGGTTACTTCTTTCACCCCACTTGGCATTAAAACCACTAAGTTACTGAGACGGCATGGCTTGTCCCATTTACGTATTATGCTGAAAAACTTCTGCAGTGTGCCAACGGACAACTGCATACAATTGCATGCAAAGACAATACCGTCTTCAATCCTGTGATTGGAGTTTGCGATCATCCACACAATGTCCCTGATTGTTCAGACAAAGTCCCACAACCATCTTCTTCAACTTCTACCCATTCGACGAGCACACCTTCGGTAGTTACAGCCACAACTACCACGAGCGGTATGTTGATATTTTGTTTTAGATGCTTTGAGCAAACTATTTTCCAAAGGGACCAGATTCGTTCCCAAGTGCACGCCATATTAATAGCATCATTTTACACAACAAGAATTCACTTGTTTTATTTGAGGTTGTCAGTTTGACACTCATACAAGCAAGAAATTATGCTGATAAATTAACTATTATATAGGTCCCGCATCGCGACGTACTGAGTTTCCAGTTGAAGGGGAACACATTCGGAAGCTGCGTAAAAATTGATGCGTCGACAACGACAACAGAATAGCAGTAAGCTACTCACAGAGTAATGTGATCGGTTGAAGTAGCCCTTAGGAGAACGTTTCGGACCCTGGTAATTGAGACCTGTTCATTTAAAACCTTTCTTTTGAGACTACTAATTTGAGATTACGTTCATTTGAGACCAGTTCATTTGAGATTGAGACCATGTACATTTTACACCACTTTTAAGTGCAGCTGCTTTGATTTTCTGTGAATAACATTTTTACGATCTGCCAACCACTTTTGAGGTAGGATTGAAGTTTCGTAAGATTTCTTCCCAAAGTGTCTCCTTTTGCAATCTAAGGTGACTCACGCTGCATTGTAATTGCAGTTGCGCTTTAAAATACAGCAGAGGCCATAGAAGCTCAGCGTGAGTCATGTTTCACATGAATGTGGCCTCAATTGAAGGTATATGAACAGGCATTGGTGGCGGAACCTTTTTCAAAGGGGGGCACAAGAGCACGTCAAAAACTATGGAACATTTTTGTGGTTTGGCTTGGCAATTGTGACGTCACAAACATTGAAATGTGACGTCATTAACTTTTGTCAGCTTGTTTAAGCAATTTTATGCAATGTTTTATAAGTCCTCAACGACCCTACGCCCTATCTATCCACCCTACACTGACTTGAGCATATAAATGTAACTAGTTGTTCTTAGTCTTACACAAAAATCATTTACAAGTAAGTACATAAATAAAACATGCACAAAGCCACGGGAGCGCCCACATATTAGATCATCAGATTTTTTTTACAACAGATTTTTACATTAGAATTTCGTATAAGCTAAATGCTTCTGTTACCAAAGCCTGACAAAGCGCAATGAATCTCTAACCCGAAATAAGGCGAAGAGTCGTCATAAATGGAGAAATACGGCATGCGAAAAATAAAATGTTCATCCTAATGATGCGAAAGTAGCTTTTTCAATTTGGAACGATAGCCCAAAACACACGAGGTGAGAGGCTGATAAAAGCAACTTAAAAATTATGAATCTAACTTATTTTCAACCTAAAAGAAGAGGAAATGTGGAAAACAAAAGCGGCACCTCAGTCATAGGCGTAGCCAGTGGGGGGCCAAAGGATCCAAGCCCCCCAAACGTTTAGAAAATATAGTCATTTTGTACTTTGAGAGGCGTTTTTCTAAACAAAATAGTGTTATCCGCCAAAAATCAAACATTTTGCCCCCCCCAAAATTTTTGGGCTGGCTACGCCACTGACCTCAACCAACATGATATTTGTCGGCAAAACATCGGATCTAACGTCAAACGTCAGAAGTGGCAACACTGCTGACAGCGACACTATAAATGAAAGTGTTTTTTGGTTTCATTGATTCATAACATGGTTCCCTGATTTGTATGGAAACAAGTGAAACCGAACGTTAGCAGAACGGTAAAATAGAGAAAATAGCAGAAAAAAAGTTGTTGTTAGATTCTGAAACTTTGCAAAAAACAAATTTTCGCCAAATTAGCGAGCAGACCGCAGCGGACCGTAGCGGCTCGGAATGACGTCACCGCTAAAAATATTGTCAGCGGACTGTTTCAAACGCTTTACGGACGGCCCAAAGACTGGACTATTAGCGGCTCGTGGCATCTCTACTGTGAAGATGCCAATTGTGTTATCAATGCAAAAAAAAATATATATATAGCTATTTACTGTAGAGTTGCCAATGCAGAAACAAAGCACGATTGAAATTGATCTGTAAAATATTTGCTTTTGTGTATAAGATTCTGCAAAATTTCACTGTTTAGAATGGTGTTAAAACGCTTGAAATTACAGCAAGTTTTCCTGATGGTGTGGCACGAAATTTTTCCTACACACAAGCATGTAAAATTACACCGTATTTGTAAAAAATGGCGTAATATTACACCACCTGGCAACACTGCTCGACAACACCAATGCGGTAAGCAATCCCGAGTAGGGTGACCAGATTGTGCACGGTGCATTCTGCCAAACATTTATAAAATCCTACCAACTTACAAACAATATATACAACAAATAATATTGCCAAAATTCTGCAAAAATTTATCCATTAAATGATTTACTTTGATAATGAACCAAAATAATAATTGTGTTACTTAATTTTATTTTGGAAAATTTTGAAATGTAAAAGTGGGGGGCCAGTCCCGCCAGAAAAAAATTGAGGGGCCGAGGACAATGCGGTCCCCGGTTTCGCCACCTATGTGAATAGGTCGCAAATGAATGTGGCCTCAAATGAGTGTGGTTTGAAGTAAACAGGTCTCAAATGAACTGGTCTCAGAATGAGTTGGTCTCAAATTAACTGTCTCAACCGAAATGGTTTCAATCAATTGTCTATACCTGTGGTTCTCAACCTTTTCGCTGGTAGGGGCCAAATCCAGGCTTACGACTTTGTCAGAGGGCCGCACTAAAAAAAATTTATCACAAGTCAGTTGACGCGTTTTGCTTTATATCAGAACGAAGTCTGTTGCACAAAGTGTTAGGGGTTTTATTGAAAGACTGCTAAGGGCCGCACAAAGGTTGCTTGGGAGCAGCATGCGGCTCTCAGAACAGTGGTCGAGAACCATCCTAAACATGTCAATTGCAGAGTCAGAGCCGACTTTACAAAGCAGTTCAGTTCAGCATAGACTTGGCTACAAACATGTGAAGGAATATTGGCGTGGTTATGAAACTATATCACTGGTCTGGTCAGGGACGGATTCAAGGAGCGCGGGGCCCTAGGCCATCTTAGTTTTTGGGGCCCCACGCAGGTGTGACGTATTTGGCCGTTTGTCTGTAAAGCGTGAAAGTATGCCCTCTTATGTGAAATGCCCCCTCGAAACTCTCTTTTGTGGTGTCAACTCTGGATTTACAATTGCCTTAGATCTTCAACAGAAATGAAAGCTTTTCCCACATTCTTCTCAAGAACAAATGCCAATGCAATCTTTTCTTGCATTTATAGCCCTTTCGTGCAGTTCAGAAGTTCTCTTCGTTAAATTTCCGAGATTTCTAGCGTTTTTTGTAGGTGTATTTTTCGGATATATACATTTTCATGCGGAACCGTGCTGCTGCCCTCGCAAATATCGTCTAGTTGTCGATCCGATCAGCTGTACGTAAACCCCTGTTTGTAGTAACCACATATTTAGTGGACCAAACAAGCATAATCCTTTCATTGGATATAGAATTTATATAGGCTGATGTTAAACAGCATGAATAATGGTAATGGTTTATTGTTTCATATGACTCAGCCAATAAGCAGAAGCACCATAAAAGCCATCGCATGCAGTAAACCAACCATTAGCGAACATTAGAGCAAATGAGAATACAATGGCACAATAGCTGATCAGTGTAAACAAAG
>Ga0210059_1003393_pt1 | contig 25442 bp, 13 predicted proteins | sample Ectturendosymbi2_FD_188042 | JGI IMG/M metagenome (GOLD analysis project Ga0210059, IMG submission 188042) | Ecteinascidia turbinata endosymbiont from Florida, USA - Sample 2 (SPAdes) (version 2) | ecosystem: Host-associated > Tunicates > Ascidians > Unclassified | place: Key West, Florida... | reverse complement strand
TGAGCAAATTGTGCTTGCCCTGAAAACAGAGTTTGCCCTGAAAATTTTCAAGCCCGGGGGGGGGGCAGCCGCCCCCCCGACCCCCCGCCTCGTACGCCTATGAGCATCATAGTATCACTACACTGCAGTATATAGCAGGGGTGGCCAACCCGCGGCTCTTTGCCCGGCTTCATGGGGCAGCTCTTACATAATTACCAGAAGTCACACTAAATAACGTCCATGACAATAAATGGCTCGTAAAGTTCTGTCAATGTCAGCATGTTGGTGTGTGATATTTACCATAAATCTGGCTGAGCAAAGGTATGAGTGTGAGTGAGTAAGAGATGGGGTGATGTTCATGTGTGTCCACGGGCATGATGTGGCTCTTTGCGGTAACACAGTAAAGAAATGTGGCTCTTGGTCTCTGACTGTTGGGCAACCCTGGTAGGCAAGAACAAGATAATATCTTTTCGATAAGAGTAATGTTATATCGAAAACGAGTTACGCGTGGTGCTTATCTTTGGGTCTTCTTATTCAGTGTGCAAGACATTTGCATGAAATGTTTGGTCTGAACATTTCATTTAGCAGCTCTCGTGTCGGTAACAGTAAATACAAAATTGGATAACACCCAAAAACCCGCGCAAAATTCCATTGGTTGCATGCGCTAATTGTTTGTTTATCTTTGACCATTCAAAGGAGAGAGAAGGTAGAAGTTCTTTTTTGTTTTTTAATGGAAAAATTTGCCTTTTTTCAAATAAAAATCAAGTAATCTTGTGCATTCTTTTTCTGATTGGACAGAGAATGCACAAGAGAAATACTTAAAATTGAAATTTTATCGTTGCGCTGTTTTTTCCAAAACATTTACCAAAGCTTTTTAAGGATACCTTGGAGTGCTGAAAACCCTGGATGATTACAAAATGTTGTACAATGAAACGGACTTTCATGATCCTTATTTCATCGACGAGTAAGTTCCTTCAAAGAAAAAAAATTTGATTCACAGTGTTTTCTTTTCATTTGACAACGTATATTGCATGAAAAGATATTGCGGAGTATGACAGTAACTTGCGTCGTACTGCAGCTATTCTTAATTTTCTGAAAAGGAAAAGAAAGTGCATAAAATGCTAACGAATAAACATAGATGGTCAAAACAATGCGAGTTGACAGACGTATGTTTTTAACAGCTTTAAATATCCAGATTTGTCAGTTAAGACAAAGTTGATGATCAGTTTTTCAAAGCTTGCTCCTATTGAAAATGCAAATTTGATTTTTACAGCTGGAAAAAGGATGCAGAAACGGGTCGACAAGTTTTGACAGGAATATCGCCAATAGCTTTTCAAAGATGCAATGTATTGCCAGAAAACTGCTATATCACTGAAGCAGATGTGGCAGAAGCTTTCCCTTCGGGAACAACACTCGAGGGAGAAATGAAGGTGCATCACAACGACGTGGCACGGGGTTTGCGCTATAAACACAGCTCGTAATGTTTAGAACTACTTCTTATATCAATTTGTGCCTTGCAATACTAATGTTTTCTCGACTCACAAACATTTTCTCCCACTTTGACCCCTGGCAGTGTTCCGCTAATCTGCCAGAAAAAGTTTGAAATGCCTCATCAAATCTGAATGCAATATTATTCGCAACATTTTCGTGTTTCATATCCTAAATGAGACGCATTCAGACATACGTTTTAGCTGCATTCATACTCTGCCATTTTCACACTATGAAGATTGTCTGTTCTACATTTTTGTGAAGTGGTGTTATGTCATGTTTTTATAAAGCTTTGAGAATGAATCCCTAGTAACTGGTAGAGTTTGGTACTTTTTAAAACATGTAATGAAATGAAAGAATGTTGAAGACCTTCGTGTAAAAGATACGGTGACACTCAGTTGTGTCAAATGCAATACATTTGAGTGGTTTGTAGATATGTGTGAATTTTTGAGGAATATGTATCGTGTAAAACGTTATTACATGCTCCATTTCAGGGATGTACTGGTCAAGTTTATGCACCGCAGTACACTTTGCTTGCTAAAAGTTTTTACTGTACTTTCAGGCAGGAAAAATTTACGTGGCAGATTACACGTATGTGGCCCCAATCAAGAGAAACACCAATCCAGAAACATCCGACAAGTTTGTTGTCCCTAACTGCATTGGCTTGTTTCACTCAACTTCTTCAGGGGATTTTCTTCCCATTGCGATACAGCTGGGTTCAGATAAAGAGGCACCGATTTTCACCCCGGCTGATGCTGAATACGACTGGCTTCTTGCAAAAATGTTTTTCAGGACGACTCAGAGCTGCATTCATGAGGTATTAAATGATATATCTCCTCTTGCTTTTGTAATGCGTTTTACTCGAATTGCGAAAAAGAGTTTTTTTATGATGGGACAACAAAATTTTATGAAGTACTAGACTAGGTAATTCAGATGATAATATCTATACCATGTTCAAATTTTTGTGCAAGCATCTGGTTCATTTCAAAGTTACTTTAGTTTCTATACACCAGTTTGAATGAAAGATTCAATCAAAAACTGAAACTCTGGAGATAATTGGAGTATAAGGTTATTTTTCTAGTAGTAAGGTGATACTAAATATTTGCTCTATTCAACTTCGAAGAATCACGTTTAAAAATGTGGGGTTATACGGTAGTCCCATAAAATTTATTGCCGACACTTCAATGCTGACGAGAAGTACTATAGCCTGAAAAGAGGAAATTGCATGAATTGAACCAAGTATCGTTACATTGTTTAAAAACATATGGAATTTAATGATTTGCAGTGCAGTAGTTCTGATATTTCAAAGGTGTGTCGAAGATTAATCTTAAAATCATAAAAGTGTTCGTGCGATTTCAATTAAACGCGATTTCTTCGAGGTTGTGTGGAGCAAATATTTAGCACTACCTTGCTACTCGCAAATTGACCTTATACTCAAGCTATCCTCAAAATTTCAGTTTTTGATTTTTGTTTTCAGCCATCAACACATGATACGATTCAGCTGAACTTTGCTTTTTATTTATGAAATCTTCCAAATAATCAAATTTTTGAAAGACATGCTCACTGCACTTTCGCAATATCCTATTTCAAAGTTTTATGAAAAGCAAAACGCATATGCCAGTTAAAACAAGCCCATGTTACATGTTTTGTAAACGATTCTTTTCTTCGAAATGAATATAGTATAATCATCAGTAATCCTCACAAAACACGTTGCTATTCTTAATCGTTCTGACGCTGTGCGTAAAACAATAAAATGATTGAATGATGCAAGAAACATCGACTCAACTAATCCACGCAAAACGATAAATATTCTGACGTGTTTCACATGTTTTTGTAATACCTTAAAATGTCGAGGTTGGGAACAAAGACGAATATTTCCGGTCTGTAAGGCGTGTGAAAATATATATCAAGTGCGCAACTACAGTTGCATAAATCGCTGCGAGTAACATTTTGTGCATCCACACATATACATTATTTCACAAACACTTTGAGAGAAAAACCTGACTAATCCATCATCCATCTCTACGCTGTCCTGTAGTGAAAAGCTTTGAACGAATCTACATGCGTTTGTAGCTATAAGTGGATCATAAATTGCTCTAAATCTATAATAGGCATTAAAACCTAATTACCCTGGTTTACTAAACAAACAAATCATAAGCGCCCTAGAGATCCAAGAAAGAGACATTAGTTTCTTGGATTTATGACATTAAGCCAAATGTTTGCATTACCATTTGAAAATATGTTTTTAATATTTTTAGAAAGATGTTTGACACTGAGGTGGAAATATGTACAGTATTTGGTGGTAAAGAAAGCATCGTTGTCAACACAAACACTCCACTCGAATGGAAATACAAAACTCAGATCCATGTGAATGCTAGCAGCCCAAGGCGCATTTTGTCCAAGATTTTTTAAACGAGCTACTTTTTCCTGTATTCAAGATGTTTTGGTTCTGAATGTTTCAATCACTTAAACAATTTTATATGACTAAAGCTCTATGCTGAGCGTTCCGATGTTATAACCCGTTCTGAATTGTTTCTTGTTCAGTGGATCTACCATTTTCTTTTAACTCATGGTGTATCAGAAGCCTTTTCCGTTGCTACCTTTCGTGGCTTTCCTCACAGCCACCCTCTTTACAAGTTACTTCGACCTCACCTTCGGTCAGTATGCTTCATAAACTATGAGGCAAGAGAACACCTGCTCCCAGACAGCACAAGTGCAAACAAAGTTCTGGGTCTGAGTAAGTTTTGCGAAGATTACTGTCATGCTAAACTGACGCTAAAGACTTCAGCAGGGGTGGTTTTAAATAGGAAGCATCTTGATGTTTCCAAGTGATAGGATCACCAGCAATCTTGACGTGCGCCACTGTCGATTATACACTAAATTACTTTTATTCAGAGCTTTCGACATGCTGTAAAAAGTATCTGCAAATATTTGTGGCATCATTCAAAACCCAAACCGATGACAAAATTGACTTGACGAACACACTTCTAGAGCAGCGTATCAGCTTAGCATACGGGATTGTGTGTCAAAAACTGCAGGTTTAAAGATTCCCGCTTTGCGTCCGGTGAGCGTTTGCATTAACGCCAAACAAATAATTGCTTTTTACAGATGCCCTTGACACTGTTCGACATCACTTCAAAACCTTCGATGTTTCGCAGCTGGACATACCGGGTCAACTCAAAGCTAAAGGTACAGTGCATAAAAACATTGTTCTACTGCATGCTTAAAAATCCTTATGCTGTAGATCGCGGGTTATAACATCAGACAAAAATATGAAAGTCATTTTCAATATTGAAATGTTGTTTGCGGCAAATTTGTTTCTAAAAATGACACATTACTGCAAGACATCCTGCTTTTCACTTTACAGGCAACATCAGGAAATATGCAGAAACGAGCTTTCATTAATTCAATGCTAAATGCATTCACTTTCGTCGGAAGATGCCTCTGAAAATTTCATGCTTCTGTAATATAAGTAAAATTATCTGTTACGACGCCAGAGAGGGACGTTTGCTCCATTGTCATTAGACGCAAAACTCTGTCATTCCGACAGCGAAAAATCTTACCATATGGAGTTGCGTGTCGGAAATATTTGTCATTATTTTGAGTTCACAAGAGCTGTCGAGTTCACACTGTTTTGAAACCACACTTAGCGGTTGGTTACTTGTTGAAGTCTTCTGGCTCTACGATCAAGTGCTCAAGACTTCGTGTGTACCTAAAATAAACTTTTTTGAATATAATAAGCTGCAGAATCGCAGGTGATACGAAAGGTGCAAAATAGACTAAAGTTTGTCCAATACTCATTAAACACTCTGTTTGTGTTGGCCAACCACGTCTTGCAAAAAATCCAGCTCCCGCGACACCATCAACCACACAGAAATGAGATTAAAGAGGTTTTGTGCAAATTTTGCAGTGTTACAAAGGTCTTTTGAAAACTCACCTCTAAAAGAAACCTTATTAACACCTAAATTGTGACATCTAGTGTATCGAACTGCAAAGCATACTCCAGAGATTCTTACTCTAATGCAACTTTTCTACAACACAGTTCTTGTCATGTTGCTTTTTGGAATATTTGTACAGGTCTTGACGACAAAACTCTTCTGCCCAACTACCCCTACAGGGATGACGCTCAGGATATTTGGAATGCAATCCGTACCTATGTCTCGAATGTGGTCAAACATTTTTACAAAAGCGATGCAGTAAGTGAGACTATCTCAACTACTGTTTCACACACTCGTTGGCTGTTCCATTTTGAAAATATTATTACCATTTTGCGTATTTACGCTGTGCATCTGCAAAACATTCTTTCAGGATGTTTCCGGTGACTATGAACTTCAAGCCTGGGCGCATGACCTAGCGCATGAATGCTTGGGTTGGCAAGATGGAGACACTAAAGGAATGCCTGACAAAATTTCTTCAGTCAATCAACTGGTTAGTGGGTGCAGTGAAAAAGGGTTTGATTTTACGCGACTAACTATCGAAAACAAAAGTACAGCTACGATTTCGAATAAAATGCTGACCGAGATGACCTTGCAGAAACGTGCCAGAACTTGTACCCAAACCTAACCACAAGAAGTTAAACGTTTCATTGCTATTTAATTTAAATGCAATAATCGTGTCCAGTGCTTTATTCAAAAAATGTGAATCAAGTGTTTTTTGCTTCAAAGTAATTTTTGCTTGCAGATTCACATCTGCACAATGGCAATTTTTGCAAGTTCCGCACAACATGCAGCAGTGAATTTCGGACAGATGGAAACGTATCAGTTCATTCCAAATGCGTCGCCATGCATGGTCAAAGAAGTGCACAAGAAAGGAGAGGTTGTATGTAATGTTTTGCATAGTCTACCCAGAACACAAAACTATGCACTTCACGAAATACGATCAAACAACCGTTAGCCTGCAATATAATCTATACGAAATTTCCATATCGTAACAACAGGCCCATTTCTTTGCACACAGTCAAAGAGAGATGTTCTTAAAATCGAAACGGTGAAGATACAGTTAACACTTCCGAGACTTTATCGCTTTAGGATACTTGTATGTTTTATTAGATTATGTTGCTGCTTGAACATGATCGATCTATCGAATCTTTACCAAGTCCTTTTCCACCAACCTACTGTTGATGAATTCTATAGCAGTATTTCGTTTTTTTTTCATTCAAAATAATTCAACTTGCATTGTTTCTATTCAGCGAAATCAGACGTTGCTTTATAATGTCTTCCAATTTCAGCAATGGCGCGTAATTCCTGGTATTTTGGAACATTAGAAACTCAGCAGACTGTTAAAATTGAAGTGTAATAGGCACCCGATTTTGCAGAATCGACTCAGTCAACTTCAAACGCCAAGTATGGATCCGTTGCTCTAACATGCTATATAAACTAGCCTTTCTGCTGTAGGCAAACCTGGATCGTGTGATGAGAACTTTACCTGATGCCAGCAAGTCAGCAACATTGATCGCTATCGCATACGCTTTGTCTCAGTACTACACTGATGAGGTACGCGTACTTTCAACATTGACATATAACACATGATTAAAAACGGTTAGCCCGTCACGCTTCAAAACGGCTGGAAAGCGGCATTGAATAGCTGATCGATAGGCGGGGCTTATCGCTATGTATTCCGTCGTATCAGATCTCACGCTTGACTGAATTGCAAAATAGTCGGTATAACACATGTTATATGTCATTGATATAATGTGTTATATGTCATTGGTTTGCTTTTTTAGTTAGTTTAAAGAGTAAAATGTAAAATGCACGAATGTTTGCATCATCTATTGTGGAAGAATTGAGGAATTAATCGGTTACTTTTTCCGTGAGCAAGACTGACTTTACTTGTAGGCTACAACAAAGTAGGCCTAAGCGAAGCTCGTACTGATAAACGTTTGATCACAAAGTAATATATGTTATCCACTATAAAAAATGAAAAAATGGTGCACGATTGCAGGCATACTTTGTAACAGTTCTGTGTAAATGATATGTAATGAAAATTGATAAGCTCTGGTTGTGATTTAAGATGTAAATATATTTTACAGATAAACCTTTCTTGTTTGTAGAAATATTTTTCACTTGACTTATTGCTTCTAAGTTTTTTCAAACATTTATCAGTTTTCCATGGAAATAACTGATCATACCATCCACTGGAAACGTTATTACCAATCCTATTGCTTTGTGTTAAGTAGAGGTGAAAACAGGAGATTTTCAGTAATAAACATCATGCATTCAGTAAAAAAATCTGTCTTACTTTTTCAAATGTATCAAACATAATGACAATTATTTTGAATCGCTTGCCATTAGAAGCATGGGTTCCATTCAATACTGCCACTTGTAAGTTTAAAAAAAATAAATTTCATGTTCTGAGAAACACTTGTAGTACAATTGCCATCCTATCAAATGCATTGGCAAACGTCTACCCGCTATCAGCCTATTGTAGGTGTAATGGGAAGGAAAATATTTGGCCATCTTAGAACTTATATCCATATGAACAATAAAGCTAACATGAAGCAGAAAGATGAGCCAGGATACGATCCTTCGTTCAAGGTCCTTCTCATTCTTGAGAAAGTTTCTGCAAACTGCTTGAAGGTCTAACCTGATGGGGATTCTGGCTGTTGCTGCTGTAATCCGTAATCGTTTGTGTGGCTGTGTCCTGAAAAGTGACAAGTAGTTGGCTAAATGCGGCCGTGGATCACATGAAGTCAAGTATGAAACTAATACTGGATTGTCCATTGTCAAGTGGTATGACAACAGAGTTGTATTGCGGTGTTCAACTTATGCTGAAGTATATCCTGTTGATAAGTTGCAAAGGCATTCAAAGCAAAAAAAAGATATTTTGGAAGGGGCCAGACCGGTTCCATGACTATTGAGATCAATTCATTTGAGACCACTATTATTTGAGACCACGACATTTGAGAACACATTCATTTTAGACCTATTCTCTTCATACGTCGGGTTTGGAAGGGAGCGTTGCACCTCTGAAATGTTATTTAGACCAAGTCACAGAATCATATGTTTTGCGTTTCTGCCCGTTTTCTTTATAGAGGCGCCACAATAGTTTCAGTTTTTAACTGAAAAATCAAAAATCAAAAACGAAAAAATGTGTTTTTGTGTTGGTCGAAACAATCACAGGAATAAAAACAGTTTCCTGGCTTTTGAGAAGAGAAATGCAACTGCGTATGAGCAAAACGTCTGATGCGTGATCCCTACAAATGCGCATGTTTTAGCAGATAACGTTAATTCCGAAGAAAATCTCACAATGTCTGAAATAGCACATTGGTATTGGGCCAAATAATGAGAATACGTTTCTCGCCTTAATTTTTTGAAAAAAAGATGCGGGACTTCTTCGTTTTTACTAAATATGTTTCAAGATGATCGTCATTTAAAAATTTTTAGAGAATTCTGCTATTCTTCGGAATTAACGTTATTTTCCATGGATGAATATGGTCTCAAATGAATGTGGTTTCAAATGAATGTGGTCTCAAATAAAAGTCTCATGTGAATTTGGTCTCAAATGAACAGGTCTCAAATGAACAGGTCTCAAATGAATGGTCTCAAATGAATTGGTCTCAATTGTCTGCACGCCGGACAGACCACATATTGTCAAAGTCTATAATGGTCATATGGGCGGGGCGGTTTGTCAGATACGCTTATGCCTCTTTATCGCGTAGCCATTCGAACACGACGTTGACTCCTGCACATTTCATACTACTTAATTGACCTTTCTGTGGCTAATGGTTGGTTGCTATAGCGACGTAACCTGACTCAAAAACGTGCGAAAAAATATGTATCCTTCCTTGATTTCCCAACTGCAGTTGCAGATGCTCTTATCAAAATAAGAAAACCCGCAGACAGGAGCACTAGGAAAAGAGGAAGACACTCTCTGGAAGATGCTCAACAAACTTCAATTCATATGCCTTGTCCTCCAGTAAAAAGAGCCATTGCAACATCAAATGACATCAGGTTGGATAGGTTTGATCATTAACCTATCCTATCCTCAGTGAAAAGAGGGATCAATGCAGACTATGCAAGATTGGGTATACACTATAGGGGCTTGCATTAAGTGTAAAATATGTCTCTGTTGAAGAAAGATCTAAAACTGCTACTTGGAACATCACACAAAGTAACATTCAAGGCAAATAAAGCTACTTCTTGCAATGCCACCACCCTAACAAGTAACTTTTAGTACGAAAAACTGCTCCTCCAAATTCTATATTTCAACATTCCCAACGTTTTTTGTTCAGTAAAACAGAGTGAGTTTGTCTTGCTCATTCTATGTGTACCTTGCGGACTTTGTTGAAAATTTTCAACATTTCATGACGTCCCCCACAAATGTTACAACAAAAATTTCACTAAATTCCTTCATTGCTATGCTCAGGAATCATCTCAAAATCTGATATTTTTTCAATGTTTAAAACTTACTTTGGCCCTTGCAACAAGACCCTACATAGCAGGTTCCTGCATGTAGGTTGTAGTCCACAGTGTGCAATTTTATCCAGGAGCACGCAATGAAGCAGAAGTTTCAAATTAGATGGTCTTCAAACATTTTGGAAAAAAAACATGGTGATCGATCCACTACCGTCACTCCTTGATTTAGGATGCTTGCAAAAAAAAATAATTTACAGTTCTACGATATACAACAAATGAAAGTTCCTTGTTGCAAACCTAGGAGGTTTGCAAAACCACGAGTTCAAAGGGGCACCTTGTGCATCTTTCTGATTTATGCATTAGGTTGCTCATGAAAACAACAGCGATTCGTATATTGTATGTTAGGCCTCTGCTACGTCAGTTATCCTTGGTCAATGTAGTTATGGAAAATGATCACCACCCTTTTTAGATCTGATGGTAGTCATAAAAGTGTCTCAAAATGTTTCTGTGATGTAAATTCAGCTGTATTTTTATACGCAGCAAAAACGCAGAATTTCGCTTTTATGTGAGTTTCAAGGGCGAGACTGTAAAACCCTACCTTATTTTCCTTAAAATCAGGTGTTTCTTGGTGATGTTCCCGAAGACCTCTTTGTTGAAACAGAAATCAAGGACATCCAAAAAGCTTTCAAGCAGGAATTGACCGAACTTGGCAAAAAGTTTACTGAGCGGAACAAGTCACTCAAATATCCGTACACCTACCTACTGCCCGAGGATATACCGATCGACATCAACATATAAAAGAATTTCCAGTGCATTTTCGTGTAGTATAACCAAAAGAAGCTTATATCTCAAAATCTTAGCATTACATCCACTTGACCAGATAAACAGTATAACCCGTGTTTGTCGACCTACGTTTGTCAAACGCAGAAATTTAATTTCCTAAACCTGTTGACTCTAAACCCCTTTTCTCATTATAACATACGGTCTTTATATTCTAGATAAGGCTTTGTAAATACTAAGAAATGCGTTTTCATCTGCCTAAAAGGTAGTTTTTTCATCATTCCAATATCGTGTAGCCTAACAGATATGCTGTGTTTGGGAAACACTCGGACGTTAGTTGTATAAAACTGAAAGTAGGACAGACCCTTGAGGCACTCCACAAGATTCCTTTTCGTATAATTGATTGATTTATTGTTTCATATGGCTCAGTTAATAAGCAGAAAAAATGTAAAAAAGCAGCATGCAAAGACGTAACCGGTCGTCAGTGGAAATTAGAATAAATGAAAACACAATGGCAAAAGAACTGATCTATGTAAATAAAGACTGTCACTGTGTCACGTAGAATTGGTGACAGACCGTGGAGGCCATCTCGTCCAGTGTTAGTCAACCGTGCGTATCGTTTATCCTAGGTCCTGTTGGCGTGGTGATTTGCCACATATAACGTTGAATTCGTAGCAGCAATAGTGGAGTCTACCTAGTGGATTCGACTCTCTCTTCAGGTGGCTCAGGGCGACACAGTGTTGTGGCTGCAACAGGCCCCTGAGATAAATTTTACCAGGGTTACGAAGACCGCTGCCGGGCCCCCAACATATCTTTCTTTTTACGTTCCATGCAGCCGCCGTTTTTTTAGGATAGATCGCGTGGAGGACGTGGGAAAGGAATCCCTAGAATGCCACACAACGCGCAGGTACGCCGTTGCATATTTTACCGCTGTACTGCAATGCACTGCTCACTGTGAAATACTTGTATTCGCAGTTCATCGCTCTCGTAGGTAGATGTTTAAGAGTGCTGGAAATTATACTGATACTGGATTTTCAATTCGTGTGAGTGAGTGTTCACCATACGAGTCGTACGTTACGCTAGTTCGTTCCTAACCGGTACAGACAAGTCAGTTTCACGTGGGTTCACAGGGCTGTAACACTTGCAAGCAGACTGTGTACTGCTGTGTGATCCGAAATTCAGAAGTCACACTCTGTGAACGAAACTCACACAGTTGTTCCTGTATTATTACGGCGCAGTTTAGTCAAAAACCATAACACTTTCAACTGGATAGGCCACGCAGCAACTAACCCAGCAACTGTGATGCGTGCAACAAAGGTTTATCACGAACCCGCCTTCGGCCAGAAACGCTCCACTTATTGCAGTGGTTCTCAACCTTTTTTGATGCATTCCTTCCTTTGCTCATTTTGTAACTTTTGATTCCTCTCCAACGGAACTTTCATTCCTTCCTTGTTCGCGGTTGTATAACTACAGTTGGAACAATGGTCATTGCTGACGACAATAACTTGATAAAGTGGGACAAAAACGATGTGTTGTTCAATAATGGCACTAAATTTTGTCAACAAAACGTGTGATAGTTCACTAAATGATTTACAAATATAAAGTTATAGAACTAATTGAAAGAGCCAATGTCAACTTAAAAAAGAAGTACAACACTTGAATAGGTAACTTTTATAATGTGGAAATTCCTCCCCTAAACTCATGGAATTCTCCCTGGGGAGGTGACTTATTGCGACGCGAGGGCGGCGCATTGGAAGCATGTACGGGGAACCAAGTAAACAACGGATAACGAAAATAAAAACAAAGCATTAAGACAAACATTAGCAATAAAGCAAAGTACCTCTGGCTTTACCGTAATATGAGACAGCAATTTCCTTCCCATCGAAAGATCGAGAGGGGACCATTCATGCTGCCGCGGAGTCGAACGATAAATAGCAAAGCAAGGTACCGGGTCAGTGGCGTTTTGCAGTAAGCACGTTTGCACTTTCTGCTTCTACATTGCTTTGAGGAAAGTTAGGACTGCTGGTAGTATGCTTGAAACCATACGAATAGAAAAATTTAGCAAAAGCATTCGAAGAAACCGTGGGCCTTGGTCAGGTCGCAATTCCTCCGCCATTCCATCGCGCGCAAATGTGGATCGGAGGTGAGTGATCACCTTCTCCAACAACGTCTTTTTCCAGAGGAAGCGATTTCAATAAACAGTAAACCTCGGTTAATCCGGATTCGATTTGACCGACGATTTTATCCGGCTTAGGCAAAGATCCGGGTTAACCGAAGTTGGTTGTTTCTAGCATGACGTCATCTAAGTACTGAGATATCGGTGAAAATCACTTAAATTGAACGCATTTACGACCAAATAGCAGATTTTCGCAGAAGTAAAACGAATTTATTGATGCATTTACAATAGCTCATAAGACTAGTAACCGCCGTATCCAGGCAGTTATGAACAACCTTAAGTCCATAATTTTAGATTACTTGGGTGCAAAGAAATCTGGATATTTTGGACTGACGCGGATATTTCTACAACTGGTCCATAGGCAGTCACTCTATTTGGAAAATAATTCCTTCCAGACATGTTACCGAGTACAATACACCAGGGAAAATGATCTACACACGCACACTCAACATTGATCAATAGACTGAAACCGTGGTTCCGCGGCGTGCCTTGAGCGTTATGTTCGACGTGATATGTTGGTATGCTATGCCTGTGTGTGAAGTAATAAGCGTCTATAAGCCACAGGCTTAAAAGCACTCTTGTGTTGGGTCTGAAAGCTGCCGAATCTTTTCTAGAGACCAGTCAACACTCTTAAGAACGCAACAGCGTGGATGTGCAGAAAAATCCGCAGTGCGAGATGTGTAAATAACAAATTTTATTCGGTGTAATATCCGGATTATAAAATTATGATAAACCGAATATTTTTATGAAAAAAACGTTAGAAATCATTCGTACCACTAGTTTTAGCCGGTTTTGGCGAAGATCCGGATTAAGCGAGGTTTACTATACCTAGAAAAATAGTCTGTCACAAGAAGGTAAGTGACGTCGTTAAATTGAAACAAATCACAACCAGGGGTGTAGCGGGTTGGGAACGCGTGGGAACGGCATTCTCACACCTGTTTTCGTGTGGGAGCGCCGTTCCCACGGGAACGCCGTTCCCACACCTTTTTGCACTAGTAACGTTACTTGAGGATATGGGATTGAAACGATTACATTAACACATGGCTGCAATTTCACAGATGCGCTATAGCGACACGCAGATTCGCACTGCTGGTCAAAAGTCTACAGTGAAAAAGGAAGATCCAGTGTGGAAAATCTTTTAGGCGAATGCTTGCTCCTTTTTATTTAGTGTGGGAACAGCGTTCCCACACCTCTCTTTTTGCACTACATGCCTGATCACAACCCACTTTTTGCCGGGGGTGGCGGAGAAGGTTTGATGGCATCATAGGCTCTGCGTTGAGGTGTCCACATTTCGTACAACCTGGACAGCTGGTGACAAACTCGGCAAATTGTTGGTTGATTCCAGGCCACATTACAGCAGAGTTAGTTCTTTCACGATGCTTGGAAACAGCCTAGGGTTGCCAGTTCACTTGACATTTTTGCAAGGACACTTTTTCAATGAGATTCGGTCAGTCGCGTGAAGAGGTCTGGTGATGCCCGGGACGACTCTTTGATTGTATGCTCCATAACAAATTCTAGTATTTGGCAGTGGAGAGACGTATCATGGTTGGATACACGCTGTTTGTTACGTCACAATATGACGTCATTTTGATGTTTGGCGTTGGTTTGGCGAAGTTTGTTGACACAGCATGCATACTATGCTACACACACTGGAGCAAAACACAGCACTCAACGCTAAGACAGAGCAGTTCATAACTGCAAAAATATCCGGCAACGCGTTAAAACAGGGGCATTGAAAATACTCAGTGCTACCATGGGCGTCGGAAGGATTTTTTCCAGGGGGGCCACTAGGGGATTTTTGCAAATTTTTTCCAGGGGGGGGTCAAAAGTGGTTAAGTTTGTTTTCTGCCACTCAAAACTAAAAAACAACCTTTTTCTGTTGAAAATTTCAAAATCCAGGGGGATTGTCCTCCCTTGCCCCCCTTCCGACGTTCATGAGTGCTGCGTCAGAGCAGTTCACAACTGCAAAAATATAAGGTTGTGTATTCAAAGAGTGCAGTAAAACACACAACGCTACGATGGAGCAGTTCACAAATTAAAAAAATGGCTGCGGGAATGTCTCGTCGAATAGCACTCGAGCAGAGATGGTATGCGGCTGGGATGGTTGGACACCCTGGGTTGACAGTTTGAAACTTTCTGAACTAGCCTACACAATAATTGAAAATGTGTAAAAAGTACGCAAGAACACTTTCGTTTTTACAGTATTTATGTGGCTGTTATATGTACAACTACTGGGGGGACAAAACAGATACGCGTTTGTGTGAGCCGCTATGATTAATCCGCCTAGTACCGTCGCCAGAAAGTTTTCACTAAGGGAGCTTTACGTTTGTGCAGGGAGGCTTGATATTGAAAATTTTTAAAAATATCCACTGATATATGGTGTTTCATATTTTAATTTGGGGGGCTTGGGGCTTTGTCTGTAGGTATGAAGACCACCAAAGCATCCCCTTGGCGACGAGACTAAATCCGCCTGAACTGCCAATTAGTGACGAAGCTTGAAATGATCTACATATTGCAAGCACAGGTGTGAAGCTTGCATTAGCGCACACCCAGGGTTGCCACATCAAAAACGAAACGGGAAACGAATGATGCATCAAAAAGTCAGCTAAACCAAACAAGTTGAAACAGGACAGTTTTGAAATTTGGCTCAAAACCAATTAAACGGCCGTAGTTATTTGTCAATCCTTGTTTGTGATTTTCCTTTGATAGCTTGATCTGGGCAAAGTCACGTCACCATCAGTTTAATTGGGTGTATGCCGCAGACCTGGAATATAGGTCCCTAGTATTGAGGATGGTGAGAATAGTGGCGTTTGAGTACGTAAAAACTAGTGTTGACAAAAAAAACAAGTTTCCAAAAATTAAATCCATGCAGCATGTGTTAGTAGCCCTACAATAGGAAAACTCATCATGCTACAGCATTTTAATATTTGCAGTTTCACTCTTTGGATGCCCAACTTGCTTTGGATGCACGGGGCCGTCGCACCGTGTGCTCCCCCATCGTCTACACGCCACTGGGTACGGTCTACGGGGGGCTACTTTCAGAAAACTTGAATCACGTATGGGCAAGTCAGGCTATCCATGTACGAAATTGAAAAATAAACAAAACGTATTGTGACGACACAACCTTTCTTTAATAGGTTACTTTTTACTACACATCTGTTTAAGATGGAACAAATCTGTGCATTGTTCTGTTCGTTTACATTGTTTATTCTTGATTCTTTAATGTTCAACGTAATCCATATTTCCTAAATGAAACATTTCAAAAATATTCAAGAATTTTCAAGGACGCCGAAAAATATTCAAGGACAACAAGATTTTTTTCAAGAATCAAGGACATAACGCGTTTTGATAGCAAATTCAAGGACAGTTCTTAGCGCTCAAGGACGTCTGGCAACCTTAAAAAAGCCTGATGTCCCTCATGAATGTTCGTCACCACGTCGTGGCGTAAAATTTTTGGAATAACTAATCTGTCTTCTTTCAAATGTAAACCTCTGGCGTACGAAAAGTCCGCCGCCATCCGTTAGAAGAGAACTAAATCGGCACTGATAACACACGGACAATCTTTTGTGCAGTAAACAGGTAGCATCCGACAGCAATGCTTCGCGTATCTCCTGCAGTCTTTTGTCTGTGGCAGGAACCAATGCTGTAACTGCGTCAACGCAGGTCTCCACTTCCATCAACAACTTCTTATACTTCTCACTGAAGTGATTCAGAGGTAACCTGGACAGAAATTCAGGAAAAATCAAGTTTTTTTTCCGGAAACAAATTTAATATTGTAGTCATACCAGGTGAGGCGCATACGAAATCGTTGAATTCGAGGGGACAATTCATCCAAATTCTTCGTTGCCAACAAGCTGAGAAGAGGTTTGTGATCAATTTCTAATAAAAAGTCAAACCAATCAAATAGTCTCTAAACTTTTCGCAAGCGCACGTAATAGCCAGAGCGTCTTTCTCTATTTGAGCATATCTCTGTTCTGTGCGTTTAGATAACGAGAAACGTATGCAACAGGATGCAGACAATTTTTAACTTCATGTTTTAATACAGCACCAAGGCCATATGACTAGGCATACCATACGTCCCGTTTTAGCCGGGACAGTCCCGGTTTTAAGGGCTTTGTCCCGGCGTCCCGGTCAGTCAACTAAAATGTCCCGGTTAGGAATTCAGTCAGCCAGGATAGTCCCACATAGTGACGTAGCGAGGCTAAGTGCCGCCCGGAGCCGGCAAATGAAGTGCCACCCTTTCCACACCTCAAATTTGCTTGCAATAGTTTAAAATGTATAAAGATCAACGTCAATTCTGTCAACACTTGCACGGGGCCTACTTAAGTCCGGAAAACATTTAGATAAAATAGGTGAAATAAGCCTGAAGCCAGCTCTTGTTGAGAAGCGCTGGCTTGCAACTTTCATCATGATCTGTAAACTTGGTCTAGTTCAGGGGCGTGCAGAGTTCTTGTGATGCCCGGGCCCCGGGGCAACTGCTTGATTGTAAACCCCCTACCAAATTCCAATATTGAGGAATGTAAAAATACAAGCACAGCAAAACTACCTTCCCAAACCTTTGCTACGTGCAGAAGCATTACGCCACAAAAGCTTCATCTCAAGTGAGAATAAAGAAGCGAAAAAAGCTGTCCGAGTCTGGTACCACGTTACGCAACAATAGCAAGGCACTTGAACGTTGTGAAAATAATTTTGCATGGCACTTTTGACGATAAAAAAGTGAAATACGTTTCTGATGCTGGAGCTCTACTTAAAAGAATATGGTAGCCTGCATTTTGAACGGTACAGGGTGACACAAAAACAGCGGTCATAACCAAAAATCGAATAACTTCCAAAATTTTATTTAGATTGACACAAAACTTCAGCTACATTAGTTCAAGCCTGTGTAGCAGACATCTCCAACGTTTCAAGTCTGCACTACAAAAACTCTTTGTTTCACTGGCGCTCAAAAATGTGCTCCAAATGAGCTCCCCGGCGCTGCAGGCACATTTGGATTCGGCGGGCGAAGTTCTCGATGACCCTCCCGCATTCCTCCCTTGGGATCGCTCTTATTGCTGCTGTGATTGCTGCCTTCAGGTCAGGGATAGTCGCGGGGTTGTTGCCATACACCCTGTCCTTAAGGTATCCCCACATAAAAAAATCTGGGTGGTTCAAGTCCGGTGAATGCGGCGACTACTGCGTCACACCCGCGGCTGATCAGTCGGTCAGGGAAACGCTGCTGTAGCCATGCCAATGATTCGTTTGAGGTGTGGGGAGTGGTACCATCCTGCTGGAACCACTGGAGGACCCTGACGACCCCTCTCCGTCGACCAAGTGGTGTCTGGAACTTGCCAAGCACCTGTACATATCGCTCGGTGTTGACTGTCACAGACCGCTCGTTTTTGTCCTCGAACCAGAATGGTCCAATGATGCCATGTTTGGAGATGGCAACCCAGGCAGTGCACTTCACAGAGTGTAATGGCCTTTACAGACAGTGCTCAGGGGGTGTGCTACCCCAGAAGATGTTGTTCTTAGAGTTCACATGACCTGACAACAGAAAATGTGCCTCGACCGAAAACCAGACATTGTCAAGAAAGTCTGGCACAGCGTCAATCTTGTCGCAAAACCATTGGCACATGATCACTCGCTTCATCATGTCGTCAGGTGTAAGCTTTTGTTTAATCTGTATCCTGTAAGGATACATGTGGACATTTGCGATCAAAATTCTCCGCACGGACTCGCGGTTGATTCCAAGCTGCTGACTTCACCGACGTACAGACTTGCTTGGGCTGTGGACAACAGTCTCTGACAGCAGCAACGTTGTGTGGTATCCTTGATGATTTCGGCCGTCCAGAGTGTGATTGTCTGTTAGTGTCTTTACGATTTAGGTTATGCACAGTCCCATGGGTTCTGAACTTGTTGACCCATCTGTAGATCATTGAGTGGACAGGAAATTCACGACATCCGAATCGTTCTTTGAATTGCAATTGAGCTGCGTGGATAGACTTCTGCCGAAAGTATGCCTCAACTGTAAATATCTTTTGCTCAGTAGTTCATGGCATCTCGAAGGTCAAATTTGGTAGACTCTTAGAACATTAATTCTACTTGGTAAATCTGAAAAATAAACAGAATTGATTAATTATTTCAAAAGTTATTCAAGTTTAGGAGATGACCGATTTTTTTGTGTCACCCTGTATCATACTTCCTTGGCGTTGAAGTGTATTAACAGTTCCGAACGATGTTCATTCTGACAAATTTTCTGTATTTTTTTGATCTTTTTTACAATTCAAAGCGAAGAATCTATCTATGATTGCATTATTGCAAACTTTGCGATATGCTTTTCTTGAATCAGCACGATAGGCAGTAGTCAACACCGAGCCAAATTTCCTATTCTGAATCTTGCAAGCATACATGTAAAAGCTTTTGAGAATATTGTATTGCTTTAGCTTACCAAGAAGTTTTTTGCCAGACATTGCTACTTACCGCCACCGGTGGTAACTGAACCAGTTCGACATATCCTATGGGTCGGGGGATAAAAACATATCCTACCAATGTAATCTTTCAACTTAACGCGCTCACTAAGCACGTGACAGAAGCAAATCATTTAAAGCTTCACCAAGCCATCTAGTTACTTATCATTACGACATAATTATCTGCTTGAAGCAGCTTCGTTGCGTCATAATAAAAATTCAGAATGATTCAAGGCATCTGGTTGTGCATAATAAAAATTGCAGGCGTTTTGAAGAAGATAAATTGTTTTATCATGAAAAAAATGTAAGGTTTTCATCTCCAAAATCTGTTGAAACGTTTTTTCCAGGAATTTGTTACCTGATAAACCTGCCAAACGGTTTTCAAAATTCTGCTAGAAAATCAGCTCACTGCTGGATTGAAAATTTTACAGCTAACAGTGAGAAAATCCTGCTAGATTTGGCAGCAAATCAGCTAAAATGGCAACTCTGCTGTCTCGCTTCAAGAACATCATTTTCCGACACCACTACGTTAACCAGAAAAACAGCAGTTCTATTGAAACTGAGCAAAGTTAAACGTTTCCAGGTTCTTCATTTCAACCGCCAAAATTAATATTGGTAAGCCCACCTAATGACCAGGCTACATCTTGTGGCACTTATTGAAAATATCCCACTGAACATTAAAAAAATAGCATGACGCATGCTAAGAAATATTTGTTGCCAATGCCTAGTTGTCAAGTGATATAATGATGTGCCGTTGGAGTGTTGCTAAGGATCGATCGATAGGAGAAAAAAGATTAAGGTAGCTTTGATTATTTACCGTGATTTCATGCAGGGCCTTTTGTATTAAATTTTGAGTGGAGGGGCAATATAAACCTCGAACTACCGGATCAGTGACGTTTGCTAGTCTGCGGTCGAATGTCATCTCTTTGATTTGTTCAAAGGATTTTTAACTGGGTTGAGGGCAGTGGCTTTGGCTAGAGAGGAAGGCGGAGGGATTGGAGAAAAATTTCCCCGAAGTATGTCAAAAAAGTCCTGATTTCAACACAAACATTGGGGCACTTTAACAAACTGGATTTGGCCGATACTTTTGAGTAAACATTCAATCAATTTGCTTACTCCACAGCCACATTTCCTATTTTTTAAGACTAGCCCACCGGTCTAGGGCTTCTAAAAACAAAAACTGAAGAGTTAGAACTTTCAAAAATTAATTTACTGTAAAAATAAAGAGTTGGAACTATCAGACTACTTTCATAAATTAATTTTCAATCAACAAACTGCCGCACCCCAGAAGGTTCCGCCCTGGGCCTGGAGCACCCAGGGCCCCTCCCTTGCTATGCCACTGATCCTACACTTGGTGCATCAGCTCACATTGAGAGAATTTGTCCTATCTTGAATAACATGCGGTTTGATAACAAAAGCAGAATGCTGGAGCACAATGTGATAGCCCTTATCACCAGTAAAATTAAGACTGGCTTTTCCCCATGTGATTTTTACGAGAAATTAAAATCGAACAAAGACTTATTGAACAAAGTGTTGTCTACAGAAAAACATGACTGGCAAAATATGTAAATTTACAAATGCTTAAACACTGTTTCGTTTCTTAGTAAAATTCATTATTTTAGTTTGTCTTGGTGCCTCAACTGCAGGAATAAAAATGGGTACATGCTCAGTAAGATATGAACCACATTTATCTGATAAGGCTCGTTCTTCCGAAGCGTCCGGTTTTCAATCACAAAAATATGGTATGCCTACATATGACGATGCATTTGCAGACAATACAATTTAGCATTCGGGTCGTAATGTGTTAAATTTGGGGGTAATTAACTGTTTTTTACTAAATTGAAGGCTTGCTGTTGTTTGTCTCCTCAGTGCCAGCCGGATTCCTTTTTAAGCAGATCTTGCTGTGATATCGGCTAGGTCTGGCATGAACTTAGCAAGATGATTTGCCATACCTAAAAACCCTCGTACCTAGGTGATGTTGAAAGACTGCGGAATCGACTATACAGCGGTATTGTTCTCTGGGTCCGCTCTGATGCCATCTCCATTCATGGCATGACCCAGAAACTTCACACACTCTTGTGAAAATTCACATTTATTACCGTTAAGCTTTATTTCAGTCGCAGCAAGGCGTCGCAAAACATTAACCAGTGGTTGGTCGTGCATTTGTCGATCACAACCATACACTAAAATATCGCCCATGTGATAAGGAACTCCGTCCAGATCTAAAACCTTCCAGCACATTCAAAATTTGTCTCTGAAAATGTTCGGGTGCCAAAGAGATACCAAAGGGGAGTCTATTGAAGCAGAAGCGACCATTCGGAATTGTGAAAGTTGTAAGCAGCTTTGATTTCTGATAACGGGATTTGTCAGACAGTGGCGTACCTATAGTGCTTCCCGCGCCTGGGGACAAAGTCAGTTTAGCCGCCCCCACCCAGCCCGTTCGTGGCAGCACATATGCGAATGATGAATTGGGAGTAAAGGGGCGTCGGAAGCTGACCCGAGATCCGCATTTAGCTGTTTCTAGATACGTCTGATAACTTCATGTGACTATGACGTCATAGAATTGACGTCAGGACCTTTGAATTTTGCAAATCATAAACTATCGTACAGTTAAGAATCTAATCGTTTCGTATGAAGCTATCCCCGCTTTGAAATATCGGTCACGATTCAACATGGAAATATGAAATACTATAAATCAGTGGAATTTTTGACAAATTTTGGAATGTCATACCCCCTGCACAAACGTAAAGCCCCCACCCTCGAAAGACTTCTGGCGACGGTTCTGGGTTATAATCCGGTAAGTTCCCAATTTTCTGAGTCCAATCCGGCCAAGAGCAAATTGCAGATACATGAACAACAAAACAGCATGCGAAATGCATGAAACATTTTCAATCTAATCTGATCCAAATCTGGTTTCTCCAAAAATTTTTAAATCCCATCCCAATCCGGTAAAATTAACAGATTCTGTGGATTGGAATAAGAATCCAATACACATATCTGCTATTGATAGGCTTAAAGATTTATTCTCTTCATTGCTGGCGTACGAAACTGGGTTGAGAGCAGCCTATACCGTGATGAAATTATTAGATTGTGGCGTCTGTTCATGACCTCGTGGTTTTCTCGGGACGATAGAACTTGGCAAGATTTGCCTTGCGTCTTTCGAGAGTGTAGCAGTGTTGAGCATGGTCCAGTTTCCGGATCACGATCCAACCGGTTTTGCAATTCAAAACCGAATCCGGATCGGACTGGATTTCGAAAAAAGCTCTACCGGTCAGATATGGATATCTAAACTGCGTTGATCACTCCAGTCAAATGTTTAATCAGAGTTTTTTTGGATACAAACTGGACGGAATCAAATATTTGGACAGTACCATCGAATTAGGATCGGACTGGACTAAAAAATAAAAATATTGGACTGGATTAGGATTGCAAAAATCTCTGATCAGTTCAACACTGGAGTGCAGCAGAAGCAATAAGTAAACGACTGACGTAGGAGTATGACTAAAGATCGTCAACAAAAATAGTGGCAGTTGTGGACCCGCAGTTAGGAAATGGTTGGGAATCACTGCTTTATTTTGACTTTTGTGTAAGGTAATGCACTGTAACAGTCATGGTATTCTCGGCAGTGATTATTGTTTTGTAGTAAGTTACGTAAGGCAGGGGTCCGCAAAGCGCAGGTCAAGACCCAAGTTTGAGTAGCGAGACCTTCGAATCTGGGTGGCTAAATAATTTAAATTTACTATATAAATTTTACGTTCTCATTAGACAGAATAAATGCAACCATTTACTATTTTACGTGCTAAGTTTCGTACAATTTTGTGCAAGAAAACTGCTATTGTCAATAGTAGTCTTACAATTGATACAAGAATTTTCCACAAAGTTATATGCTCACGATATTTTCGGGTCGCGATACTTTGTAACTATTTTTAGGGTCGCGCCAAAAAGTACTTGCGGACCCCTGACGTAAGGTATTTTTCCACATTAATTTTCAAGCAGTCAGCTGGAGCTAAGCTATAAGTTAGACGAGAGGAAGTGAGCGATTTGTAAGTTAATTTTACCTTTAAAAATTTTCCGTTCAGATTTTGGCTATTATTACCTAAAACTTTTGAAAGTTGTTGCAGTAATTTGTTTAACCTCAAAGAAAATGGACATACGCAGACTTTTAAAGAAACCTTATTAGCGCGAGATAGTTGTGAAAAAAGTTTAGTAACTGTCAAACTGAAAATTTCAGTGAATCAGGTGAGAGTAAGGATGTCAGCAAATCACATGCTGAGTATAACGTAGCTCAATTTACCGGGACTACCGTCGAGAATCAGCAGGATAGGCTGCTGTTGTAAAGAAAGTTATTCAGAAAAAAGGCTTGCGTTGTTCAAGAAACGTAAATGGAAAGGTGACTACGTCGCGTATGGGTTTCATCGCACGAAGGAAGAAATACTGAACCCGTATCCTTCAGTGCATTGCCTGTTTTGTAGAAATGTGTTTGGTAATAGTAATTTGTCTCCAGGACATCTCAAGAAACATTTGGAGTCACAGCACCCCTGTCATCAAAATAAATCAAAGGCATTCTTTGAGGCATCTATAGAAAATCATTGCCGGCAACTTTCGTCTTGGGAGTATAGTGTGGTAAAAGAGGGAAATAACGATTTAGCACTTGCTTCCCTGAAAATGTCTCATATGCTTATGCAAAGAATCTATAGTTCTCCCCTGTCTTGAAAATACTGCTGACATTCTGCATTGGGGAAAAAACTGTTAACAATGTAAGATAAGTTCCATTAGCCAATACAACTTAACGTGGATGTCTTCATATTTCAGAACATTTGTTGAAACAACTTCGTGACAAGCTGAGTGAAACTCAATCATTTGGTATTCAGCTCGACGAAACAGCATACTATATATTTCAAACGTGGTTCAGTTGATTGTGTATTGTAGGTTTCCCGATGAGGAAACAAAAAGTATTACTTGTCATTGTCGAGCATTATTTGTGCTGTGTAAAAGTTGGAGTTTGCGCAACTGCTCAAGCCATCTTCGCTAAATTTAGTCAATTCCAGTCTTTTTTACAAGATTTCTAAAAAAGGGTGTTGTGGTGGAGGTTTAGGGTGTCAACATGATTTTCCCTTGTATGTCTGATTCTTTTCACTGATTTTCACAAAAAACAAAATTTCCATTCAAATTGCTGTAAAATGTGGGTGGACTTGCTGTAAAATGTGGGTGGACAGCTTGGTGCGAAATCAATATAGTCATTGGGTCGATTCAGAAGTACAGTTTTATAACGTCCCAATCTTGTTTTTAGAGGTGTCTGAAAGCAACACTAATCACGCTTAGTCCTTGCAGATGATTACAAAATAATATACTTAAATTTGTTACTGGACACGGTCTACACGTATATTTCCACAACATGGTCAGCATTCCAAACTTTTACAAACGTACAGCGTGGCCACATAAAGCAGCATCTGCTCTTACAAGTAAAACTCATGAACTTGGCAGTAAGTAATGTCAACATTCAAGATTAGCTGACAATTTAATGTTGATAAGCTATTAAATTGACACTTCTGCTAATCAAAAGAATAGCTTGTCTGCACACATATAAAATAATAAATCTGCTAGACTTCATGAACAGCAAATCTGCCCATCCTAAATCTCAGCAATAGTGCTGATTTTCGTCTTCGTCAAACACTTCGCAGAGATTTGCCTGAAAATCTGACTTTCTAATATTTCTATTATAAACTTGCATCTTTAAATTTTGCTCTGTTTTCTGAATACGTGACAACCAACGTTAGAGCAAAACCAGTTACATTTCTGCACGAAATGAATCAATGCTGTACTTCGATCTCTCACACGTGCAGCTGTTGAACTCTTATTGTCTCAAGACAACACACAGCGTAAAATGTCGGATAGATGCAGTTAACAATCTTTCGCGGTTTCTAGAAAATCATTTTATCGAAGCTAATATTTATTAAAATATCAGAATCAGTGATACCGCACCAAACTCTGTTTCAACATCAGCTTGGCTATGTGCAACATCTAACATGATAAAGTAGTGGCGTAACTGATATGGGGCAGGGACGAACCGCCTCCCCTGGCAAGCTAAATGTAAAAACTGGGCCCCTTTTAGCTGACAGTTTGACAGTTTGACAGTTTTATTGACTTCAGCCGCAAGGCCCACAAGACATGGCGAGCTCATATATAAAACAAAGTAAGACACTTGCGTAACTTCAGCAC
>Ga0210059_1003392_pt1 | contig 25443 bp, 22 predicted proteins | sample Ectturendosymbi2_FD_188042 | JGI IMG/M metagenome (GOLD analysis project Ga0210059, IMG submission 188042) | Ecteinascidia turbinata endosymbiont from Florida, USA - Sample 2 (SPAdes) (version 2) | ecosystem: Host-associated > Tunicates > Ascidians > Unclassified | place: Key West, Florida... | reverse complement strand
GATTTTTGTTGTATAACCCCAGAGGTGTCACGAGGGGTGCAAGAGGGCCCAATTCCCCGGGGGCCGAATCACTGTGGGGGCCGAATCACTGTGGGGGCCAAAAAGTCACATAAATGTCAAAAGCACTTTTTCCAAAAAAGTACATTTGCTTCCGAAAGACCTCAGGTTCGAACATGGGGGCACCAAACTTGTTTCTTTCCCCAGGCGCCATCTAACCTCGTTACGCCCCTGCACATCACGATTGTCTAACCAAAATGGCGAAATTTGTTTACACAAATACCTGCACATCAGCGGCAAACTATCAATCACAAACTATTTAACACAAAATGCTGTTGATTGTTTCGAAGTCATTTGACCATAGAAAATAACTTGAAGGTCGAAGAAAAGGTGCATTATTTCGAAAACAAGCACAACTTCCCCCTCCCACAAAAAACGCTTGGGGTACGCGTAGAGACAAACATACCAAAAACTCGAACGCAATAATTATGCTAGCACTTTGCCTTGGAAGGTGTTTATTGCATCACAAGGGCATTAAAAATGATCAGACATTTTTGGAAACGTGAAGTTTGCAGTGAGTCAATGACCAAATTCTCATAGCCTACATTCGATTTTTTTGTAGGAAACGCGACTATGTGGTGGTAACGCAATTTTAGAAATACTGTACAGTAGGTTGAAAAAATTATTAGAGACAGCAGAATGTTGGCCGATAAAAAATCATCTGATTTCTTGCTGATCTAAACTTTTGTCCAAAAATTGTTGCTGACAGTTTGGGATGTATTGGTGAAAAAATAGGTGTTAGAACGCCGTTCCCACACCAAACATAAAGGAAGACTGATTCGCCTATAAGAATTTCCACACTGGATCTTCCTGTTTCACTTTAGTGCTACAGTGCTAAATACGAAATAACTTGTCATTTATTCATATGTGCTGCTCCAGGCGCTTCACGTAGACATTGAAATGAATAATCTAAATCTTCAAGTAACGTTACTAGTGCAAAATGGTGTGTGTGTGGGAATGCCGTTCCCAAGTTTGATGCTAATCCGCAAGTCTGATGCTAATCCGTAATCTGCATAGCCTACAGCTAATCTAACGTGCTTCATTTTTAGCCTACCTGATATGTAAATTACGTTTCACGGTTAAGTTTGCTGTTTAGAAGTTTACGCTGTCACCGAACGCTCTAACCTAGCCTTTAGTTAACTGCATTGTAAGTTCGCTGCAGCCAACTTTAAATGCCTTCGCTTAACTACAGTAATAACATGAGCTGGACTCATTCATAAATGCTTGCAAGAAAAAAGTACCTATGATCTGCAGCTTGTTCAACTTTTGTCCACAGTCCGCTCAGTCCCGTTGCCACAGGTGGGCTTAGCCCCCCCCAAACAAAGCTCAAGACCCCAAATTGAAACACGAAACACTATAGATCAGTGGATTTTTTGTCAATTTTTAAAGTGTCAAGCCCCCCCCCCCGCACAAACGCAAAGCCCTCCTATTGAAAACTTTCTAGTGACGGTTCAAATGAAACAAGAGTTTAAATACTTCCGTGTGCAGTGGCATGGTCAGCCCAAAATTTTGGGTGAGTCAAAAAGTTTTATTTTAGGCAAGTAACAGTATTTTGTTTGAGCTACTGCCTCTTAAAGCGCAGAATGACTAGATATTATAAAATTCGGAAGGGCCATGGCCTCCTGGCTACGCCTATGCACGTGTGGTTTATATAACGTATATGCAATGTAAATAGGCTGCTTCATGTAAACATTCAATGTATTTATGTAACGTTGGGGCCATATTTTTTATAAAAACTTGTTCATTAGACGTTTCATGTATAGTGAAATAAACACATTCAGACTGTCCAAATTCAGCAAAATAAGCTCTGCATTTAATATCTCGGTCCTATGCCTGTGCAAGAAATGGTTTATTTAAAGGCTATACAAAAAATCACCCCGAAGGACGTTGCTGTGTCGGGAACCATCGATGAAAAAACGTATCTGAAAAAATTTAGGGGGGGCTTCAGTCCCTTAGCCCCCCCTGGATCCGCCTATGATGGGTAACTTTCCTGGTTAAGTGAGTGTGAACTGAAGTAACTGGGACAAAGTAATCATCAAACGTTTGTGGCAGCTTGCCATTGTGCAAACAATGTATCATTTTAGCCATTTCAAGGTGATAAATATAATTTATTTTCAACAGATTTGATTGGTGGTAAAGTGGAGTTACCTGTGATTTGTTGGATGCAAAATTCATGGCTCGAATAAGTTCATTATGTAGGACATTTAAATGATTTAGAGTAGTTTTTGGCACTGATCCCCATGCACCAATTACGTATTGAAGGTGGCTGTAAACTAAACAAAAGTAAACTGGCTTTAGTGAAGAAGTCAGATAGTGTCTTGTCATGTAAACAATTCCAAGGCTTCGTGCTAATGCATCTTCTAGGTTTGTTATGTGTTGGCGCCAAGACAATTTATCATCCAGAATTACTCCTAAATATTTTGTACAATTAGTGTGAGCAATTTGATAGTTGCCAGTATTAACTGAAAATGATGTTACTGGTTTTGGGCCGCATTTCATTAACATGAAGGTGTTTTTTTATAGTTCAGAGAGAATTTGTTAATTCTCATCCAGTTATCTATCTTTTGTAATTCTGCATTTGCTAGTGTGTTCAATTGTTGTAGGTTGTTGCTTGAGATAGTTAGGAAGGTGTTGTCTGTAAACAGGGTTGTTCTAAATCTTGAAACTGTGGGTAAATCGTCAATATATAAAGCGAATAATAGAGGTCCAAGTGTTGAACCTTGAGGCACTCAGCGGTTTATATTTTGAATATCTGAATCACATCCTTCAACCATAGTATACTGCTGACGATCTTGTAAATGTGCGTAATTAGTCAACAATTTTAAGGGTTTGCCTCTAATTCTATAAAAGTGTTCAAGTTTGTGTAAAGTATGCTGTGGTCAATTGTATCAAGCGCTTTAGAAAGATCACAAAATGCAGCACAATTAGTGTATTTTTCTTCACGATTTTTCAATAGATTTTCATGAATATAATAGATAGCCATTGATGTGGACAGTCCACTACGAAATCCATATTGAGAGTCAGACAACATCTTATTTTGTTCAACATAGGAGTACAAGCGGGTATATGTTAGCTTTTCAAACATGTTGTTGAATGGAGACAGCAGATATATAGGCCTATAATGTACAGTGATTTCTTTGGCCTCCTTTATGAATAGGGATTACTTGTGCACATTTTAAGCATTCAGGATAGATACATGATTTTACTCATCTATTAAAGAGCTGTGCTAAATATGGTGATAAAATCTACTTGCATATTTTGAGAATGTGTATAGGGATGTCATTCATTCTTACACTTAGATACTAGTAGATTATCGATAATTATTTTTACCTCTTCACTGGTTGCCTCGTGAAGGACAAATGATTTCTGGGGTCCATGGCATGAGATCGGGTACTGCTTATTAGCGGGTGAAATTATAGCAGCTGCCATCTTATTGCCAATAAATACAAAATTATCATTAAAGATATTTGTCGTGTGGGTAGGGTCATTGGTAGGTTGTCGATTCACAGGGTTTATCAGTTCACCTGTTGACGTTAAACTTTTTTCCTTGCCTTTAATAAGAGAATTTATTTGTTTCCATGCTTTCCGGGGATCCTGACTGTTGGAAGATAATTGTGATTGGTAGTGGTTTCTTTTACTCATTTCCATGATATAATTAAGCTTATTTCTGTATTTCGTATGATGATTATGGGCTCTTGTGTTTGAGAATCTGGTTTGTACCAGAGTTCCATCCATATTATTTTATTCTGATTGATTTGTAAAGATCAGTTGTTATCCATGGTTTTCGAAAGGGTTTCTTTTTTTATCTAGAGAAGTCTTTCAGTGGAGCCAGTTGGTTAAGGCTGCCACCCAAAACTTTTAAGGCTTGATTAAGATCCTTACTGGAGTCACCCTCAGTTTGAGGTAAATGTTGAAATTTATGATTAATTGTCTCAAGGAGCATTTCAGAATCAAAGTTAGCAAAGCCACGCTTTAAGCCACGATTTCTTGTCATGTTGTTTAGCAGTATTTGTTGTGATTAGCATAAAAATTGGTAAATGGTCCGAGAAGTCATTGATAAGTATTCCAAGGATTACTTTTTCCAAATCAAAAGTAGTGCAGAAGTGATCAATGAGCGATGCAGTAGTTGCTGTTATCCTAGTTGGCCTGGTTATTATTTGTTGACAATTATCACTTTCATACATCTCAATATGTTTATGTACACCCGATAAGCTTGTGTGTTGTAGAAGATTTATGTTAATATCTCCACAAAAAATATATTGCAGCGTCTTGTCACTTAGATAGTGTGAAATAGCACTAACATCATCAGTAAAACCTTTACAGTCATATTTAGGGTGTCTATAAATAACCCCAAGAACACATTGCCTTCCACCAATGTTAGTTTCAACCCACAAGCTTTCAGCATCCTTCAAATCAATGCATATATCACTTCGCCTTTGAAATGATAAGTTATCTTTTATATATATTCCAACACCACCAGCTTTTTTGGCAAAATAAACATGTACAAAATTATATCTGCATATTTTGGTTTGAAAGAAAGGGGTATGTTTTTTTTTTTTTCTTCACAGACAGCTATTATCTCTGCGGATTTTTTCATCTCAGAGATAAAGTTTACAAGTTCATCCGAGTTCTTTTTCAAAAGCTTTTTAATAATAACATGGACTATACAAACTGGGGCAATTGTTTTATTAGATAAGAGAGAGTTGAATACATGAAGGTCATAATATTTACACTCAGAATCACTTGGGTCAGAAATTAATGGCAAGGAGTTATAGGTAATATCTGATATACTATGATCACAGTCTAAGTTAACAGGCAAGGAGTCTGAAATACACATATGGCAAAAGTAAAGCGTACTACTTGAAGACAATGCAGCAAACTGAGAAACAGACAAGTTTGAACATTTCAAGTGTACCCATTTTTTACATATATCACAGAAGATTGCAGGAACTGCAGAACTAATACGCTTACTGTATTTTCTACAAGAATCTACCAAATCCATTTTATCATACTATTAAGGTTCAAACAGAGATAATTGCTGCATCTAGCTAATGATTAATGATTTTGTATGTCACCAAGCCACTTTCTTTTGTTATGGCAATGGTGTTGTGCTGTTCTCATTCCGTTTTAGCTTGCTGTTTTTCATTGTTATTATGAGTGATGCGTTATACATATGAATTCACACACAACTTAAAAGTAACTTCTTCACCTTTGCAGAATACGACTGGGAACTGGAACAAAACCGTATAATCGAAATTGTTCCTGTAATGGAAGCCTTCAATACTACAAAACCCGAGAAGTTGCTCTTTGCAAAAGCACGACATTGAACTTATTTGAAGAACGGCAAACGTTGTCATTGATTTTGAACAAACTAAACCGAATTTACTTCAGAAAAACTCAAAACAACGATTTGAGGCATGCTTTTGAAAACGGTCATCTCTTTCGTTGTTCAGATTTGGATCGTCTGGAGAAAAACACTAAAACACCATTCCTCAAGCAAGATTTTATTGGATCTGGATTCATAAATGGTGTATTGCACATTGACCAGAAGTTTTCATTTTCTACAACTACGCATATAATCGAAAGACATATAGCATCCCAAAAAGTAGAGCAAGACCCAATGTTATCTCTGACTCAGCTGAAATACAGTACCAACTACGACGTCGGTGAAGAAGCGTTTCTGCGAGGTGTAGACGAACTGAATAAACTGCTTGATATGCAGAGCTGGACGGGGATACCTCGTTTGTACGGAATATGCTTAATGAGTAGTAACGGAAGTGACGCAATGGATTTAAGGAGCAAGAATAGAGAGACAGCGGCAAGGATGGTGAGGTTAGTAAAACATGTATAATTACCTTGAAAGTACTAGTTCCTTTAGCAGACGAAATTCGTTGTGCGCTTTCAGCAACATTCATTGCTGTACTGCTTGGTAAACAGTATGATTACAACTGTGCAACGTAGATAGAACTTGGAAAACTTTTGAATACCTTAGATCTCATGCAAAAAAGGTTCTATAACTGCAAATATACCATACGTAAATCACGAAGCAAAACAGTGATGATTGTTTTCTGCAACAGTAGTGTCTGTTCAATCGGGAAAATTAGCATTAATGGTTAACATTGTTGCACTGAACTGAGATGTGAAATGTCATTGGTAGGAACAGGGGCGGATTTAAGGTTGTTTGGGGCCCCTGGCTGGAACTTAGAAAGGGGACCTTCCTATATGCATAAAACTGTCGTTAATAGGGAAAAAATAAATGAATGAACTGAAATATTTGTATTATTGAAACAAATAAGCTTGAGAAAAAAATGAATCGTTATAATATGGACATCAGAATATGAACGAGACTCATTGATTTCAAGTCTCCATTTCTTGCTGGAGACTTGAAACCATATCGATAACTGTTCACTAAACACCGGTGGAATGTTGTGATTATGCAGTGGCACCCCATCGACGATCACCCAGCTATCACCACCACTTAAACCCAGTCTTCCTTTGCTGATGCATTACCTTTTCTTTCACTAACACGACCATCCTAGTATCCAGACCGCGGCCACCGTCCAGCTGTTACAAAACTGCTAATCGAGCACCGCGTTAATACGACCAAATATTCTGTCGGTATCCTCATGACGGAAAACTGGTAACCTGTCAGCAGCAATTTGCTCAGCTGCGACACGCTGTCCTGAAGGATCGTGGATACAGGGATGTAGGCAGAGGCTAATTTTCATTATTGGGGTGATGGTGGTTCCGGAAGGTTTGCGACTATGTCGTACAAATTAGCACCACACGTGCTCGTTACATTCAGTGAACCAGTTGTTGTTATTCCACTATGAACATTATACTTTACTCTGAATTCCCTCGATATCAGCAACAAAAACAGTCACATTGAATCTAACGAAAAAGGCAGCGGTGAAGTTATCTGACCACACTCCAATTACATACCTATGGAGTACCTCACTGGTCTTGTATAATCTGAAAAATGGATTCAGGCGTTTTGTCCCACACATTATACGTAACAGTACCCAAGTACGCCATAAAAAAGAATGCTCATCGTCATTCACTTCATTGCTTCGCTCTCATTCTTCTAAAGAGATCTTTTGTAAGCGGCATAGCAAAAAAACGTGCGTTGAACCAAAACAAAACTGCAAATATAATTACTTACAGAACACTGGAAATTGTCCTTTCTCCCTAAAATTTTGGGCCCTTCGAAATCGGGGGCCCTAGGCTTAAGCCGTTTTACCCTAATGGTAAATCTGCGCCTGGATGTAGGCGTGAGAGCAAGCGCAGTAAGTGACAATGCAACGTAACAGACTTATACTGTAAACACTTCCGGAATCTGTACTGCCGACATCGCCTTTTTCCGTTGTGTGATTTTATGGTAGCCTACAGTAACGATCGACTATGGCAGCAGGTAAGACATGGCTAAATAACTTTCAATCAAGGAATTGATTGCAGAAATGAAGTGATCGCGATAATACATGAAACCTTTAGGGATGAAAGTGTGACGCGACCACCCCAGTCCCGCTAACACAGCTATGTCCAACCCAAATGGCTTACTGAGCCTAAAATTATGTCACTATCTTAACCAGGGACGCACACTGAATGACACATTATTGAGGGCCATAAATTGAATGGCTTACTGTGACCTCAGCAAACTAAATTTAGCTTAAGCTAAAATATTGAAAGTGTTCGAATCCCAATTGCAATGGTAACAGACATGATACAGTGGCATTGAGAACAACCTGCATCAAAAATGTCAAATTCAAGGTTATCAAAATGAGGACAGGTTGTTATCATGTAGGTTGCTTATACTCAGTGGCGTACGCAGAAAATTGTCATGGAGGGGTTTCATTCAGTGGCAGATGGTGGTCATTTGTATTTGGTGTGCGCTGTTTGCGACGTCACAATTTGACGTCATATTCATGTTTTCAAGCGAAGTTTGTTGGCATAATAGGCATATTCTTCTACACACACTCCCCTTATTTTTGTAAAAAATCAAGCCTTATACATTGGCTATATAATAAAGTTTTTGTGAAATTTCAAGCTCAAGGGGAGGTTTAACCCCCAATCCCATTCTTGCGTACGCCCTTGCTTATACTACAGCCAAAACCTAAACTGGGCGGCACAAACCTTCGACTGTGCCGTATGCGCCCCGCGGGCTGGACATAGCTGCGCTAACACGACCAATTGAGTGCCGTCTAGTGGATGGTCGTGCCGGCGGAGTTCCACTGTGTCTGTATATATATCTATCCAAATGACATTTTTGAGCTAGATAAAATTTTCTTTAAACATTATTTTCAGAAAAATCAGTTTTCCATACCAGTTTCCCGACCAAAATAACACTAACCTTAAAACTAACCTAACCAAAATTTAACCTTACCTACCATAATAATAGCCCAGTTTGATACGTCCTAAATTGATGTGGTGCAAATTACAATTGCGGTCATTGCAATTCAGCATTTCATTTTTCTGTTCACAATCAAGGACAAATCAGTAAGACTATTGATAAGAACAAGAGCATGCACTCACGTATCAATAACCGTTGTGAAACTCACTTTCAATTATTGCGTATAGTTTTTACGTTCATTCATAAGACATAACACTAGTGAGTTATTTTTACTTTTCTACTGCACTTAGAGTATAAAATGGCACTCAACAAAATTCTTAACCAAAAGCACATCTTGCGACTTACTACAGTCGGTAAATCAAATGAGTCATTGAGTTTAGCGTGAGCAAGTTTAGAGTTACTTGAACAAAATGTAAACAAAACTAAGACGTGCTTGATACGGTTTAATTCTTGATATCAGTTAACGTTTTAAGTAACTCGATATCTGCCGATTTTCTTTTTATTTATGCGTTTATTCTGTTTTAAGTCAGTTATCAAGAATTGTGCCAAATAATGGTGATTCGCATAAAAGTAGTATGTACCACATGTCCAAACTTGCATTTTGGATGCAAATAGTACCAGAATTGTTATTAAACCACCAGCTGACATTGTGTATTGTGTGAGGTCTTCACTCCCACACGCAACGCGCTAGACTTCAAACAAGTTCGCACTAACAAAGAACACATAAATACATGAAAGTACATGAGGATATATACGTAGCTTATATACCAACTCTGGCAGTCCTGCCTTATAACATCATGATTTAACATCCTAAGCTAAAATCTAATTACCTTCACCATTGTTGAGAGACTTGACACCACTTAACAAGTTCGCAACTTCCTTCGGGGCTATCTGCAGGACCGATGTTCAAATGACATGTATACTGCATGCGCATCGGAAACCAAAATAAGACAAGCGGATGGAATGCCTTTATTTTTTAGACCTTGGAGTGCTAACTTGTTAGTGAGTGTCAGCCAGACCTCACGCCAAAGAATCAACTACTTTTATGTCAACAAAACAATTTCAGTGAGTGAACACAGAGCGCCTACTTACTGGTTCCAATTGACGACAGCATCTTTTATAGCGTATTGTTCACATATTACCCTTTTTACCGACTTAAGGATTGGCTCCCCCCTAAATGTTGGGGGCCCCTGGCTGTAGCCCAGTCAGCACCCCCCTTTTATCCCCCACTGGATAGGAGCTGCACTTCCTTATACTTTCTTTCAATATAAGGTTCTTTACTTATTATCTGCTTCAACAACTATCAAACAAGCGGTTGTTGAGAAGATCTTACTTTACACTGAGTACCAAATTTTATTCACGTGAAAAGTAGCTAAGCTGTTCCGAACAAAAAAGGGAATAAAAATGGATAAGTAAGCAATAGAGCATTGGGATAATTCTTCCGGGAAACTGGGGTGTGCGATTTCAAGTTTTTGAAAGACGTTCTTTGGGTTTCATTCACTAACATTTTTCTTCGCTTATGTCAAAGATAATGCTGGTTACAATCTTCAACGTACGAGTATAAAGTAATAACGATTTTTGCACGGCTTTCTTGCGTTTTATGATCAACGTTAGGTTTTCGTGTAGTGGCATGATGCTTGTATTCCATAGATTGTCAGTTCGTGTCGCTTGATAGCCTTTGGCTTGAGTAGCTCTGTATGTGACCTGTGTCAAGTTACCCAAATGCTTTTATTACAAGATGTTTCGCACTAATGAAGGTAGGGATCTGAATACTGCCTAAACATGAGCCAATACCAAAATTCGTTTTAGTTCACTAGAAGAGCTAGTACTTTTTACGTTTGCATTACCTAATAATCATGATAAAATAGGTCAAGAAAGAAAGTTCTTTTTACTGGCTTTGTACCCATTCGCATGCCACTAGTGGTCTGCTGGCGCCCATCTCCGCTTACTTTGAGCGCTCTGTCTCAGTAGGCCGCTGAGCAAAAATGTCAATAAGATACAACTGCCATTGAGAGAAAATTTTACATAGCGTTTGCCATTACTGACATACGAAGACATCAGGGTTTTTTGAAGGATTTGTTTGTTTATAGATTTTTTTCTGACCTACACTACCACTTCACTATGTCCTCTCATGATCATTACTCCCGGGCATGACGTTAAATCCCCACCGATGGCGGGGCTACAATTCGAGAGTTCTGCAGTTTTTGGGAAGCTGGAATACCCTTTACCCATCATTATTATCAGGTCTACACGTGCCCAGAGTGTTGACGCCTGACAAGGATCTAGCTATGGATCAAATAATCTCTTTGAAAGAGTAAACTGAGCTCTTCAACCATGCAAGGGAACCAGTCTAGGTTTGGGGAACTGATAGGATGGTAGAAAATATTACTCCACTATGGCAGCCCTGCGAGCAAATCTGACCCCAACTTATTGGGGTCTTTCATTGGAACTCTTTTGGTGATACAAAGCGCAGTCTACTGTGACCCTAGTCTATGCCCAGGCTTGCTTTGAGATTATCTCATAGTGGTTTTGCACACAGCATCAATTAACTCTGAAGACTTCCCAATATTTCAAAAAATGTTCACATAACATATTCATGGCCAGGTATGTTGTGCATCGATACGAATACGCAGTGCCTCTCTGTGAAAAGAATCTGTTTTTCTAAAAAATGTTTTCAACAGTGGACTGTTACGGAACTTGTCAGTAAGCACCCTAACCACCTTTGCAAAGCATACCGCTTATGTACAGTTTTTCCAAAGTCTTCGCAAATCTGTGGAAGCAGGGGTAAGTTTTTCGTCTTTCTCAAGTTTGCTCAAAATTTGTGCCTTGGTCAATCCTAGATGACACATTCCTTGGAATTTAGACCAACCTACTGTTAAAAGTACGTTTTAACTTAACGAGGTTTTTCGCAAATTTTTAGTGTAACAGTCGCTTTGTGTATTACTGCATCCATTTCACAGAAATGAATGGGAAGAATGAGATTCTTTCTTACATTAAAAAGTCTTTAATTATCGTGAATTTGGGTAGTTTGTCATTTTTTAGTTTGCTTGCAAAAAAATTATTTTTTCATGTTGGTCTTATTGTCATTTTCGCAAAAATTATTTCAGTCACTTCGGTCTTGTGCTGTTTACAGTGTCCTATTATTTCAGTCACTTCGGTCTTGTGCTGTTTACAGTGTCCTATTATTTCAGTCACTTCGGTCTTGTGCTGTGTACAGTGTCCTACCTTTCAAAATCTCCCCTAATCATATCGTCATTACGAGCAATTACGAAGTCGCGTTTACATCGGTGGCTTCATTTCTCAGCTTGACACCATCGCAGACTGAACTGGTTCCATTCAAAAGGTAAATGTTTATTACATCTTCCAGTTGAATTCAACTGTCAAGATTTGTTTGAACAACAAATGTTCTCAGAAATTCAAACCTTTCGCAAAAACGTAATAAGCAATCCCATTACCTGAGTGTTTGTAGATATTTGAAATGAAATGGCAACTTAATTCAAAACCAGTTTTTCCTTCAAAAAGGCATCAGTTCAAGCACTAAGAACATTTTTTCAGATCCTTGTCAGATGCCTCGTGTAAGCTTTGGCACGACTGTCCTGCACCGGTTTTACTTGGTATACAGTTCTTATTCATCCTGGGAGCGCAATGTGAAGAAGTGAAAGGTTATTGCGGAAAATCAAACAGGTGATGATCTTTCCAAGGATAGGTTAATGGTTAAAATAAATGGAAACATGGACATTGATAACAATTGTTGCTAATATAATAACTGTCACTGACGTCACAGGAAACATTCGTGAAACAGATATTGAAAAGAACTGAATGATACATCATCTTTATAAAATGCTGTGTATTGTAACTTCTGGAAAGATTTTTTTGTTTGTATTGATTTGGTGTCTGAGACGTAATCGCAAGCATTTATTGCAACTCATGTTTCCCCAAGCATAGAAAATATCTCATCCAGGCCAAAAATTTGCTTGTAAAACTTAGGCCAATTTTTACTGTCTTTGGAAAGAAATCCTTTCTCAGCGATGAATCAGACACTAAGATTTTACAGAGTACATATTTCGCCTACGAAGTAGGCATGGTCAGCTCTTATTCAAATAAAATCAAATTTTTCAATGCCAATCTTTCACTTGACAAAGCATTGAATGCCAATTTTTCACTTGACATTAATCAAATGCCAATTTTTCACTTGACAAAAGTATCGTGTTTGGTATTCAGCAATAACTTTCAGGTTAAAGTGGTTTCTTCTGCACAAAAACAGCTTTCGACCTATGTTGCGGATTAAGAAAATGGCTTTTCAGAGCACCGGACTTGCCAAAGCTTGCACACTGGAAAGAAATGTTCGGACTTGCCAGTAAGCTCGCACATGTGAAAGTCAAGCCTGAAAGACTACGTTTGTTTACATCTTGCAGGTGTTGGGGTTTGGACTCTGGAACGTACCTGTGCATTCTTTCCAGGTGGTTGTTTTCTAAATTGGAATACCTCATACCGACAACTTGGGAACATTCGATGGAATTGCAAAACTTGCTTTCATGTGCTTCCCAATGAAGCCCAGAAGTCCGATGCGACTGGATATCCTTCCAACTTAGGCTGGAAAGCTTGTTGCAACACGTCGAAGGACTTTGTTACGTAATCCCGGCTCAAAAGAAGCATCATATCTTGTGCTGAAGTGCTTTCTCAAACGGTCAGGCGCGTAGCCTGAAATTTTTATAGCGGGCGCAAGCAACAACAGTCTCAACATTGTATTTAATGCCCCTTGTTTTCAAGGCATCATCCATGAAACGTGCATTTGTCTGGTGTTTTTTCCTGAACAGTTGTGTTCAGTTTCAAGCCGGCAAGTAAAAAGTCTACTTTTATTAAATCGACTAGATTTAAAAGTTTGTTTTCAGTAAATTTCCAAACATATACTTTGACTGAAAGCCACTATTTTCTCGTCAAACTTCTTGCCAAAGCGTTTGTGAAAATGTCGATGCTATAAGTGCAAGATCTGCAGTATGCTTTTTGCAGCCAATATTGCAATTTAGCAAGTATTCATCGTGGCCGCCATTATGATTGTACTTTTTAAATTTACAAGCTTCTGATGTTACACCAACACACGTTCAGTCCACGCCAAGTAGCGGTTTGGCTCTCAGAAACCGATTCACGAAGTAGGTCTATAAAACATTCGTGCATATAAGAAGTGGATCTTGTCCAATTCTTGAGCGACTGATTGACGCATGCAGCTGAGAACGTAAAAGCTAGAGGCCCCCAATGCGTTTGAAAAATGTTTTCATCTTAGAGGCGCGAATCCAGGGGAGCGATTCGGGCGATCGCCCCCCTTATAATCTACAGTAATGAAGTAGGGGAAGGTGGGGCACAGTGGAATTAGGGGCACGGTCGTCTTTTTTAGTTTATTCAAAAAGTTGAAAACGTTGAACATTAAAATTTCCATGGTGATTTAGCCTCATACCAGCCGTAGTACTAAAGTGAAATTTTCGTTGATAGACAGCCGTTGTTACGAGTTGCAGAGAAAGTTGTGTTTTTGCTACCTAAAAGTAATTTACAAAATCGCATTTAGATTTGAGTTTTGCCCACGTTAATCAACATCTTCTATGCTGAGTTTTTGTGACGTTGTAGTCAGGGCAGTGCAACATTATTTGATAATGCCAGATTTTAAATTCTTTTTAAGTTGAGTTGGTACTTCTTCATTTTATTTTTTAGGTATGCACCGGGCACACCTGACAGAAAAAATGGGGCACACTCTACACATTGCCACTAGGTCAGTCTAAACACGGTAAAGCTTGAGGGGTTATATTGGAATGCAGTACAGAATAATTCTAATCGATGAGCATTTTTAGGTTTGTTATGTGCTTAGAGGCACATTATATATGTATGGTAAAGCATGAATTTCAGCATTACTGCATTGGTTTCATTGAATGATTGGTAATCATCAAGTTTGTTTTGCCATGCAGTGATAGTGGGTAATTAGAATGTGAAAAAAGTGGAGAGGCAGTCCGCAAGTGCCTACTTTACATGGGATATCACATGAATATTATGCAATGCATGCAACCCACCTTATTTTGACCGGTCAGGTGTACCCCATGCTCATGTCGAGTGTACCCCAAGCATGGGCACACTCGGCAGAAAAAGCGCCTTTTTTAAATTGATTGTAAAATTTTTTCTGAAGGTCGTTGTTTTCATGTTTTGGCATGATATTGTGTATATAGAGTTGCTTTTTTGTGTGACAAGTTTTGAGCTTGTTTGGACTTGATATAAGGTAGCAGTGGTTGAAAATGCAAAAAAGTGTCAACTGTACCCCACCTTCCCCTATGTTTATTCACAATAATTTGTACACTTCTGTAAACAATTTCGCGATAGTATGGGACTTGACTACCAAATATTTTTGAGATCGTCCCCCTAACCTTACTGAAATCGCCCCGTGGATCTTATGTCATTAAATGTCATGAAATGCGACTGCGGTAGCATTTTTGTACGCTACTTGCGCTAAGATCCCAAAACGATAAAATATTTGGCTGGCTTTTGAGAGCTAACAGTGTAACAAGCATAACAAAATCAATATTGCAAATTAGAGAAAGTTGCACATGTCTAAATAAACTTGCATATGTTTGACCCACTAAGTCTAAACAAAGCGTGAAAATGGGTGCGGCGACAAGCATTTCTTAACTTAACAAAACGGTTGGCTAATTGATCTATCCCAGTGGTTCCCGAAGTATGGGTCGAAACCAGTCTTGTCGCCATGGGGGCTTTTGGGGGCTTAGCCCCCCAAACAAGGCTCCAAGCTCCCCCAAATTAAAACATGACACACAATAAGTCAGTTGAGATTTTGTCAATTTTTAGAGTGTCAAGCCCCCCTGCACAAACCCAAAGCCCCCGCGGAAACGCAAAGCCCCCTATTGAAAACTTTCTGGCGACGTTTCTGGTCGAAACCCTAACAAATTTCGCGAAGGGTCAAAAAAAGGGCTGACGCCGTGGCGATCCTAACCAGGGTTGTGTATTTCAAACTTTACCACTGCCTGTCTGTGTCTGCCTATTGCGTAAGTTCGTAAAAAAAGTGTAGATTGCTGACATTGAAAACGAATTTTGCAACTTACTCCCAAAAATCATCCATGCAGTCCTTATTTATTTCACACGTTGTTTTTGGCTTAGGTCGCGAGGTGTTCACCAAACACAGATTTGAGTCGAGCTCAAAAAAGTGTGGGAACCTCTGATCTAGCCTTTCTAGCATAAGCGATTGAAGTCTTTATTTTTTAATCCGTTAGTGTTTAAATAACAAAATCAAATCCACGAGAAAACATTCAATTGAGTTTCATTTTCGTTACAGCCGCTTTATCGAGAGGACAGATTGCACGCTATCTTTACGGAATGGAAGTGTCAATGCCCTCAGCATTTTCAAAATTGAGAGTATGTTTGTAGAACAACTTACATTAGATTTTGCTGCTGACTCTTCTCATTGCAGCTGAATGATTTCAAATTTACTGCGGGATAGGGTAGCAATGAACAGCAGATAAAAGTTGAAGCACTTTGAGAGTATGCACAGGTCGGACTCTGATTACTTGACAAAACTGATTGTTTTACTCGCTGGCAAGATAATGGGAAATCATTGATGAAAACGTTAGACCCCACACCTTTGTGATTGAAACTTCACAGTGCATGTTTAACTATCACAACTAAATATCTAGAATGAAAGCTATTGTTGCTAGATAGTGTCTATGACCTAATTCCATAATGTAAAAGTCTGTGGGACTGGCTTGCTTCAACTAGAAGCAATGTTTTGTGGTCAGTTGCATATATTTAGTTGAGAACCAACATTGTACAGGATGAATGTATTCTACTGCAGCAGGCAGACTGGTAGGTTATGAGCGAAAATGAGATTCATGATAATTTCATTTTAACTTCAAAATTATACAGTAGTTCAATCAGGCAGGGCCGCAACCAGCTGAAATTTCGGGTGGGGGTGGTTGTAACTTGTTGTTGTACCTAACAACTAAACACGTTTTTGAAAATTTCAAGAGGGGCAATCGCCCGGATTCCCCGTGGTTGTGGGCCTGCAATCAAGTATGGCTCTAAATCAATACTTACACTGAATTTTATGTATCGCGCTTCCACACCCGATGCATGTCTTTCACGATATGATGTAGCTTGTTGCATATTTTGCAAATTGGTAAAGTCAAACCAAAAATTTCGAAAAGATGCTTCTACTCTTGAAGAAACAATCTTTGTTAGAACATGCAGAAATCGCTAGCAAAATCTTCAATAGGTAATGTTCAACAAGCAACTTTTGCCAAAATAATTAGCCTATCATTTTTTTCTAGTTCATCCTTGACAGTCAGCTTCCTTAGATGATTATTATCACACCACTGAAATACATCAATAGACAATAGTACAGTTGCAGGTGTTCGCGTTCTCCCGAAGGTGTAGAAACCAGCAGGTTTGCGGTCGGTGCGCGTGAGTAGAAGTTGACATCAGGTAGATACATTGCGCCCTAGTGTGAATGCCGGCTGGAAAAGATTTATCGCTGTCTTGATTTGAGGGTAAACATCCTGGAAGCGCAAAACGTAAATTGTCGCAAAGCGTGTTACGCCATGAAGAGATTAACCTCACAGGGAGGCATTGCCATGAAACAGATTTATACATTAATGATTAAACATAACTGACACAAGATACAAGGTGAGATCTGACATCCACTATTATGAATACTGAACAAAAATCGACGCAATACAATGCAGATTGCAGGCACAAACTTTTTCACCATGATCAGGTCATACACAATATAGTGAACTTGGTAAACAGTTTTTGAAAAAATTAATCAAATTTAGCATTTGGAAAATATATCTGAACAGAGAGAAACTTCGAATTCTGATGAAGTCCTGAAGTCATACAAGAAGCAACCACGAATCAACCAATGATTTAGATCAGGGGTGGGCAAACTACGTCCAGTGGGACGCATGCGCCTTGCGAAAGCATTTTGTACGGCCCACAGGGTAGTCACACGTACATAGATAGGAAATATTTCGACTCTATGTTAAACTAATTTTATGGATTAAATTACAATTCCCGAGATTTTATTCCGTCTATGTGTAGTACAGCGTCAGTGTGAAATGAAACAACACAAGGTTATAATAATATTATCAATGAAACGTAAATTGTAACAGAAGTGGACAAATGTAATGTATGCCGCCCACGGTAGCAACAACGTTTTCAATGTGGCCCTCCGTGGAAAATGTTTGCCCATCCCTGATTTGCATCATTTAAATCATTGCTTGTTACGTTCTTGTATTCCATACGAATTTAGTTATCTTTACCAGAAAGCAACTTTTTTGTGAGCTAGAAGGCATTTGCAATATAACGACCTTCTGAAAGACTTCACGCACAAAAACGTTGAAATGATGAAAACATACTTACGAAACGTCACATGCCTTCAGGGCGAAGTTGTCTGACCGTGGATTTGCTCTTGCAAAACTATAATCAGCCCACTTGTGAACGTGGCAAATCTGTCGCAACTGCAGTTGCGAATAAAGAAGGTGGTCAGTAGTAGCAGCAGAAATAGTTTTTTTGCCGCGCAGTTTTGCGGATGTTCCTTTTAGCTCTAAGTGCCTTGCGAGCATTTATTCTAGCTGTTTTGCTTCAGAGAGTGTTTGTTGGTCTAAATTTTTTACATCGTTCAGCAGTGCATGTGCAGGTAAACTGTAGCCTACATCAAAGAAATGTTGCACGGTGCACGTGGCACTTTCCAATGGATGATGCAATAGAATCACAAAGAACGTGTAAGGCACCCCCCGAAAAAGTCAAAAGAGGGAAAAGCAAATCTTCTAATAACATGACGGAAGGCTTGTCTGGCGCTGTAGACAACACATGAAGTCCAGCCAGTTGTTTCGCAGAGTGCTTTGAGACAAACTACTGAAATCGTATAGCCCATGGAAATAGATCTCTGTTTCAGGAAATATCTTAAGGAATTGCAATGTATAATGCAATTCAAGGTTAACAGGAAATCCCCAAAACAATAATGTTTTAGATGCAATCGATTTGGAAACGTTGAAAAGTTGCAAGAGCAAAGACCAAGATTTTCACTGTGGATAAGAATACAGTAAGATGAACTGTGATTGTCCGATAAAAACATGCATGAATTGTGAAGGAAGCTATTCTGCAACAGATATAATGTGTGTGCATTGCAAGTACGAATCTGAACTTGTTCAAATAAAAATAATGTCTATTCACGAGTGATAATAGCCAGAACAAACAACTTGATACATGGATTGGTAAAGCAAATACGGTATCACGTGAGCTTTATCGTTTTGTGGTCAAACAATGGGAGCTTCTTAACACCGCAAAGCTGTTAATTTTTAAATCGGTCTTCGTTCTGATCTTCACCTATACCAGTGTCCCTCAAACCTTTTTATTCCATCGCCCCTTTTCACTCTCGACATATCGTTTTCGACCCCAAACCTGATAAAGCAAACACAGCATTGGCGGATCCAGGGGTGGCAGTTTGGGGCAACTGTTCCCCCACAGGCCTGTGGCGCCCCCTTAAAACGGCATCCCTCTGATAAAAATGCGCCCCTTTGTGGTGCCTATCGAAGTAGAAACAAAAGCAAAAATACTCAGTCTAAACTAAACAGTGGTTTACATTCGTTGAATTTCAGTATTTACATGACAGACTTTGACCCAGCCTCTTACCGATTAGAATCAACATTGCTATTGTTTCGGAATAGTACTCCTGTTCCCTTATTTCTTTGTCGTGTGAGGACTGCCCAGCAATTACAAACACGATCTCTTTCGCTTGCACAGTTATGACCTTGCCGTTGGGCTGTGCAAAATTGGTCTGTTTCAAGTTCATTTTTTTAATGCTTGGTTGAGCTTTGAAAGGAAAGGCAGTAGTGAAGTTAGGAACGCAATAAATATGTAAAACCAAGAACCGACGCAAAATTTTAGAAGCCTGCAAAGCGAAAAAACAGTTTCAGGTCTGCAATCAGTGCAGTCCGTGAGTCCGCTCCGCAGTACGTCTGCATCTTATTATTGCAACACCAAGGTAAGTGGATGAGTTTTATGTCGGAACTAATGACCTTGATTGAACCGTATTGCAGCGCGTGAAAAGCTACAACAACATTCGTACGTTAGCAGGGGCGTAACGAGATTAAATGGAGGCAAGAAGCAAGTTTGGCGCCCACATGTTAGAACCTGAGGTCTTTCGGAAGCAAATGTACTCTATTGAAGAAAGAATTTGTGACATTGTCGGGACTTTTCGGCCCCCTCCACAGTCGTCCGGCGCCACCCACAGTGATTCGGCACCTCCATAATGATCTGGCGCCCCAGGAATTGTGCCCACCTCGTTACGACCCGGTACGTTAGCAAACAATTTGCCGGTTTCTGACAAAAATTCATTGAGCATGCCTATTTTTTCGGTCACAGACGAATTTTTTTTAAATGAGTGAAATATTAAGTCAATTCGGTCATAATCTCCGAAAAGGTAAGCTAGTGAATACTGTTACGACGTGTTACAATACTATTACAGGACAAATGACCGAGTTATCTTAGCGAAAAAGACAGGAGCGTGCTCCAGTAGCTCAAGGAATTATGACCTAACAAAGAAATTCTGCAACACCTACAGGGACGTAACAAGGTTAGATAGCGCCCGGGACAAGAAGCAAGTTTGGCGCTCCCATGTTCGAACCTGAGGTCTTTCAGAAGAAATGCACTGTATTGAGGAAAGTACATTGTTGGGACTTATTTTGCTGTATATTTGTACTATAGAAAGGTCATTATTGGGTCGTTTTATACTAAATGTACTGTATTGAAGAAAGTACAATTTTGACATTGTTGGGACTTTTTGGCGCACGCCACAGTCATTCGGCGTCCCCATAGTGATTTGGCTTCCGGAAAACTGTGGCTCCCTTTCCCCCCATCGTTATGCCCCTGAACACCTCACTCCGCCAACGGGGACAGCGCAGCATAGCTATGAATCATTGCGTGGTAGCAAGACGCGCCTCAACAAACCATGTACTCACTTCTCAACAGTCAGCTCTAACGCATAAACTTCGGCAAAATGCGAGCTATCTACAGCTTGGTGGAATGATTAATTGGCTATATGCGGTCATGACAATTTTTGCTCAACGCTTCAATATTTGCAGTTCAAAATTTGAGAGGAGTACGGCGCTTATTGCCCCTCCTGGTTACGCACCTTGCAACAGTGACTGATGGCCATATGGTTTTGTCTTGATCGTTTTGTTGCAAGTGCAAACCCGTAGACAGCTCACGCCGCCCACGAAAAGACAAATTTGACATGGTTGGCGAAATCTGCAACCAACAGCACAATGCGTAGCTTATTGGCTAAATCAGGGGTCTCCAAACTACGGCCTGTGAAGAAATTTTGTCATTGATTAAAAAATAATAAATTTACGAAAATTTTTGATTTGGTAGAATACAACACACCCTGAAACAATCACATTACGTAAGACGTCCGGCCCTCGACATGTTCTATATTACCTTATTTTGCCCTCGGACATAAAAATGTACATACTTCTGGGCTAGATCATTCTACGTAAACCACATACATTTGAGTAAAAAAGCATAAAAACAAGGCAGATTTTAACCTCTTCACTGGTATCTGTCGGCTTGGCTGAGTTGATGGTTTTAAATGGGTTATAGGCTGTTTCCCACTTGTGTTTGCTGGCCTGGATAGAAGCAGACCCATCGTTAGATCAACTTCATTTGGGGTTGCTTAAACGTGTTCGGGGGGTCGTAGTAGTGTATGCAAAATTGGAAATTGACTTTGTCAGGGAGACTAGAGGTTGAGTTTGGAGGTATTCACTGTGGATTTGAGGATGTCATCCCGACTGCCCCTACTTCTTTTGAACAGTGTCATACCATTTCTTCATAATAATCTGGACTGGTGAGATTGATGTTTTTTCTTCACATCAGCAGTCCAGTGCCAAAATAAGTGAAACAGTATTAAACACTTGATTGAAATTCTACTTATATTAGTGGCGTTAAATGTACTTTAGAGCAATATGCTTTCAAACTCAGTGTGAACCTATCATGCGATTATGAGATGGTTTTTCACGACAGCCAGCAAAGCTACCTGTAATGGGAGTAAAATCATAGCAAATGTCTTTCATTCATTTTTTGTTTTTGAATTGCCGTTTCAGCAATAAATGTGCTTTTTACATGCATGCAACTGCACAGGATTCGTCTGGAAGTTTGATGGTCATTTTACTATTTTTTCGACTCCTAGCTTGGAAATTGAATTGTCACTTCCGAGTGTACGAAGCACCATTCTACTCCTAAGCAGTTCGGAATACGTTTCAGACATTGTTTTTTTCCGATGTGTGGATATCCAAAACAGCGTCAAACACTAGCGTGCAGCATGTTTAGGGCAGTGGTCTTCAAGTCCGGGGCTGCGAAATTACAAAATGTATGCTGGTGGTGACACCACTCGCTTTCTGAGCATATGATTGGTCTACTCTTTCCTGTTGCGAGAGTACTCCCGGGACGTGGTAAAATTGTGAAGCATTCGCCGGTTCGCGGTTACAAAAGGGTTGGTGACCACTGCCACAACGTATATCTTTCAAACACTTATTGTAGATATAAAAGATTGTTTAGGACACCCACAGCGTTCTCAGTTACGTGCAGCTTGTAAAAAATAGGATCTATCGTTTTGGACTTGCTTCAAACGTTTTGTGAATTAATGATAAAAGGCGATTTGATTCCCTGAAAGATAGCATAGTTCGACCAACAAAAATGGCCATTTTCTTGACCTACAAAAAGTAACAACTTTTGTGTGATACCCAAAGATTGTCGCAGAGAAGCTGGGGTATTTAAACAAGAGAACAAGTGAAGACTTTTTGGCGCCCCCTTATTTGACTGCTCTCCCCCACAAACGCCTGGTCTGGATCGGCCACTGAATCACAGGATTCTAAATTTGAAGAATTTTATTTAAAGAAAGTATTAAATAGCTGAACCAAGCCATTAAAAAGCTGAACTAAGCAATTGGATTGCGACGCTTATGTTGCGTTCAGGATTCTTGTGAAAATAATCCAGGGCTACGGAGCCGGGGCGCCGGAGCTGGGCATTTTGCCTGGAGCCGGAGCTCAAAGTAAAAATCAGAAGGAGCCGGAGTTCAGTTTAAAAGTTAGGACCGGAGCAGGAGTTATGGCCATTTGAGAGGTAGCTCCGTTTCTGGGTCCTTTCCTAAATGCTAACGGTTTTGCCAAATGGGCTTACGAGTGTTCTTTAAAGCACACTAAACGCGATTGCTATGAGTTACGACACCAGACTGCAACAATGGATCTGCAAGCCTTTGATGTTTCTTTGGTTTAATATAATCGCTGAAGCTGTGACATCGCAGCTGACAGGCGTTACTTGCTAAAGAATGGTCCTCAAACACTGTTCTAAGAGCCGCATGCAACCCCCTAGAATCCTTTTTGAGGCTTTAAGCAATCCTTCTGTAACAGATTCTATTTGAATAAGAGCTGATGATGCCTATTTCGTGGGCGAAATATATACTGTGTAAAAGCTTAGTGTCTGAATCTTTGCTGGGAAAGGATCCCTTTCGATGGGCAGTGGCTTTCAGTAACATCTCTAATATTTTGTGTAACAGACTGCGTTAGTGCAATAAAAAAAAGGTGTGAATTGTCTTGTGATAAAATTCAATTTTTTGTGCGGATCTCTAAAAAATCGTACATCCGGATTTGGCTCTCTTCAGCGAAGTGGTTGAGGACCACTGTTTTAGAAGTAAGAAAAACATTAACTGCTACAACATCTTACTTTGTAGTCAGAATGATCAAACGGGGTCTGTAGTATTGTAGCGATCTAAAAAGAACTGAACTAAAATGAGCAGGTGTATAATAAATATCCAGAGCCTGAGCCATGAAAAAATAGAGCTCCGGAGCAGGAGCTACACTCATGAAAACGAAGAGCTCCGGAACTGGAGACATCTTCATGAAAAGAAGAGCTCCGGAACCGGAGCTGTAACATTTTTACGATGGCTCCGCATCCCTGAAATAATCCACACTGTAGCCGGGCACATTGACGATCCAGAGTAAAAATTCAACAGATAAATTGCTTAAGCACCAACGATTATCATAGTAAATTAAAATTTGCAAGGAACTAACAAGTCATAATAGTAGGATACTGAAGTTAACTCAATGATCGATTAGTGGTTGAGCATTTTCGCCCCATTGTTTTTTTTTCGCCCCCTTGCCCACTGGAAATTCGCTCCCAAGGGGGCGATACCTCCCACTTTGAGAAACACTGACCTATGTATTTCGCCCACTTTGAGAAACACTGACCTATGCCCCCTAACGCCCCCTTTGTTTTTTTGCACCCTTGCCCATCAAAAATCGCCACCAAGGGGGCGATTCCGCCCACTTTGAGAGACACTGACCTATGTACGGTCACAAATCTAGGGTAACGAAGGAAAGAGTGCTAACTCAAGTACAAGCGGCAGAGATTTTTGTGAAAAGTTTAGGAGTAACACTTCGCGACAAAGTGTGCAGTTGTGAAAGTCATGAAACCTTGAATGTAGAATCACTTCTCCCAATAGAGAGATCTCAGCTATTTGTGAGCAAAATGCCCAGGAAAGATAGGCGCGGCGGTTTCTGTGGGCTAAACCAAAATGTTCCAGGAAAGACCGGCGAGGCGAGTCCTGGTGTCCTGCTGGCTGCTCCTCCGAGAAAACTTCCCAGATGTCCATGTATTGTGATTACCAATCTCAAACCTTGCTTGGTCCTGTCTTGGTGTGGACCAGCGGAGCTATGAGGTTTCTGAAAACAGTAAGGAATTTCGAGACCACCTCAGTCGCTGCTCCTGCCTGCCTCCAGAGAGAAGCGAGTGTGAGAATCACGTAACGAATGGGAAAAATCTATATTAATTTATGCAGAGACTTATCAAAACCTGCAAAAGTTAATATTTGAAGAGATAAAGATCTCCCTCCTTTGTACCACATTCAAACTTACAGAACGCTTAATCCTAAAAAGGATAAACTCTGTAGTTGAAAAATTCTTACCTCGCGAGCAGGCGGGGTTTCGCAGTGGGCGCTCTACGGTGGACCAAGTTGCTTCTCTTACGCAGAACATCGAGCAAGCGTTCGATGACAAAAATGTCTGCGGAGCTATTTTTCTCGACCTCACAGCAGCTTACGATACTGTATGACATCTCGGTCTGCACCTGAAGTTCTTAAAAGTACTAGCATGTCAACCCGTGGTTAACTTCATCATGGAACTGCTGTACTCGAGATCCTTCGTGCCATATACCAGCGACGGACAAGCAAGTCGCCCCTTCAGAACCAAAAACGGAGTCGCACAAGGATCTGTTCTCGCCCCTTGTTTGTACAACATCTACACAGCAGATTTTCCGGAAACGTCGGCCAAGCAGTACATGTACGCTGATGACGTCGCTCTGACCGTCTCGACCCCCACACTTAGGGAAGCAGAACTTGATTTATCACACGATATCTCTGTTGTTAACGCTTACCTGACAAAGTGGAAACTCAGGCTCTCAGTTGAGAAAACTGTGCGCTCCGTCTTCCACCTGAAGAACCACTCAGCCAACTATCAGCTGAATGTCAAATTAAAATCCAATGTAACAGTGAATTTTGACTCACATCCATCATATCTCGGCATATGCTTGGATCGCTCTCTGTCGTTCAGGACACTCTTACGCACACTCAAGAAGAAAGTTTCGTCACGAGTGGCACTCATCAAGCGACTGGCCGGTGTCGGTTGGGGAGCTTCCTTCAAAGCTCTTAGAACCTCTTGCTTGGCACTTGCATTTGCTCCGGCAGAGTACTGTCCCCCAGTGTGGTGCCGCAGCGCTCACACAAAGCACATCGATGTGCCTTTAAACGAGTCGATGCGCGTTATCACTGGCTGCCTACGAAGCACTCCCTCCTCCTTCTTGCCCATTCTATCTGGCATTACCCCATCTCAGACAAGGCGCAGTGCTTCATGCTTGAGACTTTACACCAAAGCCCTCAATCCGAAACATCTTCTACACGAAACTCTGTACCTAAAACCTTCTCTTAAACGTCTACGTTCCAGGAA